>ENA-UOJJ01004846-UOJJ01004846.1-human-gut-metagenome-genome-assembly--contig:-CS66-NODE-4846-length-12010-cov-13.497700_pt1 | contig 12010 bp, 9 predicted proteins | sample MGYA00242343_ERZ723890 | MGnify/ENA metagenome assembly ERZ723890 | reverse complement strand
TCAGTTGGTAGAGCATCTGACTTTTAATCAGAGGGTCCAGGATTCGAGTTCCTGCGGGCGCACCAAAAACCGCTTGAAGCATTACGCCTCAAGCGGTTTTTTGTCTTATTAGATAAATCTCGGTGTGCCCCTCTTGCCAAATGCGGCGGGGCGCGGTATAATAATATGTCTGAAAGAATACGGGCGGCCCGCCCCGGCGCGCTGCCTGATAATGTAAAGGGGACTGGAACTATGGAAACGATGGGGACCCTGCGCCGTACCAATTACTGCGGCGAGGTCAGCCTGGCCAATGCCGGGCAGGAGATGACCGTCTGCGGTTCGATCGCCCGTGCCCGCGATAAGGGCGGCATCATCTTTGCCGATCTGCGCGATACCACCGGCATCCTGCAGCTGGTTTTTGACGAGGATACGCCAAAAGACGTTTTCGCCAAAGCCGAAAGCCTGAAAAGTGAATACGTGGTGATCTGCCGCGGCAAACTGCGTGAGCGCGCCGCCAAGACTGACAAGATCGCCACCGGTGATGTGGAACTGTACGTCAGCGAACTGCGTATCCTGAGCGAGGCCCAGACCACGCCGTTTGAGCTGCGCGACGAGATCAACGTCAACGATGACCTGCGCCTGCGCTACCGCTACCTGGACCTGCGTCGCCCCTCGATGCATGAGCCAATCGTGCTGCGCAGCAAGATCATGCAGATCATCCGCAATTATTTCTGCGAGAATCACTTCTGCGAGATCGAGACCCCGACCCTCATCAAGTCTACCCCGGAGGGCGCCCGTGACTATCTGGTGCCCAGCCGTGTGCAGCCCGGCCACTTCTACGCCCTGCCCCAGAGCCCGCAGCTTTACAAGCAGATCCTGATGCTGTCCGGCTTCGACCGCTACTTCCAGATCGCCCGCTGCTACCGCGATGAGGACCTGCGTGCTGACCGCCAGCCCGAGTTCACCCAGGTGGACGAGGAGATGAGCTTCGTCTCCGAGGACGACATCATGACCATCAACGAGGGTCTGATCAAGCGCCTGTGGAAAGAGATGCTGAACATCGACGTGCAGACCCCCTTCGTCCGCATGCCCTGGGACGAGGCCATGGGCCGCTTCGGCTCCGATAAGCCGGATACCCGCTTCGGCCTGGAGATCCAGGACGTGACTGAGGTGTTCAAGGGCACCGAGTTCAAGCCCTTTGCCGCTGTGCTGGAAGCTGGCGGTACCATCCGCGCCATCAACGCCAAGGGCCTGGCCGACAAGCTGTCCCGCAAGAACATTGACAAGCTGGGCGAGGTCGCCAAGACCTACGGTGCCAAGGGCCTGGCTTACAGCCGCCTGACCGCCGATGGCACTTCCTCCAGCTTCGAGAAGTTCCTGACCGATGCCGAGAAGACCGCCCTGTACGCCGCCCTGAACGCCGAGACCGGCGACGTGCTGCTGCTGGTCAGCGACACCGATTGGGTCAAGGCCTGCACCGCCCTGGGCCAGGTCCGCCTGGACATCGCCCGCAAGCACGGCCTGATCGACCCCGATAAGTTCAACTTCCTGTGGGTCGTGGACTTCCCGCTGTTCGAGTACAGCGAGCAGGAAGGCCGCTGGATGGCCATGCACCATCCGTTCACCCTGCCCAAGGCCGAGGACCTGGACAAGGTGGAGAGCGACCCCGGTGCCTGCCACGCTGTGGCCTACGACATTGTGCTGAACGGTGTTGAGATGGGCGGCGGCTCGATGCGTATCAACGACCCCGCCCTGCAGGATCGTATGTTCCATGCCCTCGGCTTTACCGAGGAGAAAGCCCGCGAGAGCTTCGGCTTCCTGATGGATGCCTACAAGTTCGGCGCACCTCCGCATGGTGGTATGGCCTACGGCCTGGACCGCATGGTCATGCTGATGCTGAAAAAGGACTCCATCCGTGACGTCATCGCCTTCCCGAAGGTGCAGAACGCCGGCGAGCCCATGAGCGGCGCCCCCGACGTGGTCGACGCCCAGCAGCTTAAGGATCTGAACATCGCCCTGACGCTGAAGGATTGATAGTATAATAGAAGCGGCTCCCCATGCGTAGTGGGGAGCCGCTTTTATGTAATGGATAAAAAAGATGCCTTTATCGAGTAGAGCATGTAGGGGCGAACACTGTTCGCCCCCACAGTAATGTGGAGCCTTTATACGTTAATATTTGGGTTTCGGTTCGTCGTTGGTCGATTGCGGGGTGTACTCTGCGGGCTTTGCAGGCGCTGCCGGTTTCACTGGTTTGGGATGATTCTTGCGGCGGCGCTTCGTCAGGGTGACGGCTAAAGCCACGATGATGCCAACCACCAGCAGTACCGGCCACAGGTAGATGACCGCCAGCACAAAGCCCTGGAGGAACACCACAAACCCACGCCAGCCATCGGCAAAGGCATCCACAACTCGTTCCCCAAAGGTGGTGCCGGTGGGGGTCAGGGTGGCAACCTCGCTTAAGCGGATGTCCACGGTGGAATAGCTGACCTGCTGGTCCATGTTTTTCAGCTGCCGGGTGTAGTTTTCCAGCTGGTACTGCACGTCGGAAAGCTGGCTCTCGATCTCCAGCAGATCCGCCGTGGTTTCGGCCTGATCGGCCAGCTCGTTCAGCCGGTCACGCTGGGCTTCCAGGGCGCTTAGCCGGGCCTGCACATCAATGTAACTGCTGGTGATGTTCTCGGCGGTCTCGCTGAGGTCCAGCACACTGCCCGCCTCGCCCACGGCGGCCAAAAACGTGCGGTAGTTTTCCACCGGCACCCGCACCGTGTAGTAGGCGTAGCGGTCGTGGTCCTTCGCGTCGCCGCTCAGGCTGGAGTATTCCATCCACGCGCCGCAATCGTCCACCGCCGCCAGCAGGGCGTCCCGCGCGGCGTCGAAATCGGTGGATTCCATGTTGATGTCGGCGTTGTAAATGATTTTCTGCGCGGTCTCGTCGGTGGAATCGGGCAGCTCCTCGGGCACGATGCTGCTGTTGGCCGCCCCGGCGGCACTGTCGTAGGCGGTAGCGGCGCTGGTGGATTCGGTGGCGTAATAGCCGCCGTCCTTACTGCTGATGCTGCCGCAGCCTGCCAGCAATACAGCCGCCAGCAGGGCAGCGGAAACGCGGGAAAGTTTTTTCATGGTGGATGCTCCTTTCTTTTTCACGGATTCAGCCGTGTTGTGTCCTCTCACCCCTAAACACGACAGCGGGGCTGAAATGTTACGTGCGCATTTACAAAAAGTGGGAAGTGCCATGATTTTTGGTACTTCCCACAAATTTACAGGTGATTATTCGGCTTTCTGCCCAAGAACTTTGATGTCATCGTTGTCGGCAAAGGCAACGGCGTTGTAGCCGGCGGCTTCCAGCGTGCCGAACTGCTTGCCTAGCTTCTTGGCCTGGGGCAGCACGGTCACGTCATAGTCGGCACGCAGGGTTTCGGCCTTGGCCAGCACGGCGGCAAAGTCGGCGTCTTTCAGGTAGAGCAGCGCCAGGTGCGGCTTGGCACCGGGGATCTGGTAGCCCTGCTCCAGCAAAATGCCGCAGACACGCTCAAAACCGATGGAGAAGCCCACGGCGGGCACCTGCTGACCGATGAACTTGCCCACCATGTTGTCGTACCGGCCGCCGCCGGCCACCGCGCCGCTGAACTGCGGGCAGGTGACCTCGAACACCATGCCGGTGTAGTAGCCCTGGCCGCGCACCAGGCTGGGGGCGTAGGCGATGCCATAGCGGCCGTTTGCGATCTTCTCGCTGGTGGCGATGACATAGCGCAGGTCGGCGGTCAGTGCCTCGTCGTCCACCTTGGCGGCGACGGTATCCAGGCTGAAATCGCCCGCGCGCAGGAAGTCATCCAGCGCAGTGACGGCCTCGGCGGCAAAGCCCTTCTCGGTCAGCTCGTTCTTCACGCCCTCGGCGCCGATCTTGTCCATCTTGTCAAAGCTGATGCAGACGGAATCCAGCTGCTCCTCGGCAAAGCCCATCTTCTGCAGCATGGCGCGCAGGATGCGGCGGTCGTTGATGTTGACGGTAAAGCCGGTGAAGCCAATCTTCAGCAGGGCGCGGGCGGTCACGTCGATCAGCTCGACCTCGGCGTTGGGGGAAGAATCGCCCAAAATGTCAATGTCACACTGGACGAACTCCCGCAGGCGGCCCTTCTGGGGGCGCTCGGCGCGGTAGACGCGGTCGGTCTGGATAACTTTGAACGGGCTGGGCAGCTCGTTGCGGTTGGCGGCGTAGTAGCGGGAGAGGGGCAGGGTCAGGTCGTAGCGCAAGCCCATATCGCTCAGCTGCTTTTCGTCGCCGCTGCGCAGGGCAGTTTCCAGCTTGTCGCCGCGCTTCAAGACCTTGAAAATCAGGTTCAGGTTATCACCGCCGTCGCTCTTGTCCAGGTTCTCCATGTCCTCCAGAATGGGGGTGGAGATGCGCTGGAAGCCTGCGGCGCGGTAGGTGGCCAGGATCTGGCCCTGGATATAATCGCGCAGGGCCTGCTCACGGGGCAGCAGGTCGCGCATACCTTTTAACGGCTGGGTTTTCATGTTGTACTCCTTTATGTTTGCGGGGGCATACGCCCTATTTTTATACTATCTTATAATGATAGCCTGCCCGGCGCATTTTGTCAATCTGAATAGCCCATACTAATGCGGTAGGGGAGGGATGCACCATGGTAAAACGGGCGCAAAACCGCGGGCCGTACATTTTGGCGGCGGGGGCGGCGGCACAGCTGCTTACCGGCATCCCGGCGGCGTGGGGCGTGTTCCAGCAGCCGGTCATGCAGGGGTATGGGTTCAGCCGGGGGCAGGCGATGCTGGCCTTTGCGGTGCTGGTGGCGGCCTACGGTGTGGGCTGCGCGATGGGCGGCTTATTGCAGGACGCCCACGGCCCGCGCTTTGCCGGGCTTTGGGGTACGGCGCTGCTGGCAGGGGGATTCTTTGCGGCTTCGCTGGTACCGGTTGCCAACGCGGTGCTGTTTTTGCTGGTGTACAGCCTGCCCGCGGGGCTGGGCAGTGCGTTTTTGGCCCCGGCGGTGCTGGCCTGCGCGCAAAAGTGGTACAAGGACAAAAAAGGCTGGGCCACCGGCGTGGCCGGGGTGGCGATGGGCTTGTCCGGCGCGTTTTTTACGCTGTTTGTGAAAGGTGTGGGCGGTGCCTGGGGCATCCGCGTCTGCTTTGCGGCCCTGGGAGCCGTGATGCTGGTAATCTGCGGCGCGGGAGCGCTGATTTTGCAAGACCCGCCCGCCCCGGCAACGTCCGACAACCCCCAGCCCGGGTTGGATTGGCCCCGGATGGTGCGTACGACCCAATATAAGCTGTGCGTGGCGGCGGTGGCGCTGTCCGCCCCGGCGGTGCTGTTGTTCAGCCCGGAGATCTTCAAAATTGCCACCGAGCGCGGTCTGCCCGAGGCCGCTGCGCCCTGCAGCATCGTGTTAGGTTCCGCCGCCAGTGCGGCGGGGCGCCTGCTGCTGCCCGCCTGCAGCGACAAGCTGGGCCGCAAGCCGGTGCTGTATGCGGTGTATCTGGGCCTGGCGGCGGGGTCGGTGTGGTTTGCTTTTGCCGCCGAGTGGTGGGTGCTGGCGGCCTATGCGGTGCTGACATTTTTCTACTCCGGCGGGGCGGCGGTGCAGCCTGCGTTCAATACCGACCTCTTCGGCCTGCCCCACGCGGGGGTGAACTACGGGTTTATTGCCTTAGGGATGAGCGGCGGAAGCCTCGTCAGTTATATCGGCAGCCAGGCCCTGCCGCTGGCCGCCCGGCACTGGCTGGCCGGGGCGTGTGCCGTGGCAGGGCTGGTTTGTGTCAGACTTGTAAAACCTTGCCAAATCAGTTGAAATTTTGCGCCGTACAGGGTACAATATAGGCTTGCTAGGAATAGAAAGAAACTTGCAAAAGGCTCTCTCTCCCCACCCGCTCTGCGGGACCGCTTACGCGGCCGGCCCCCTCTGTCGCTACGCGACATCTCCCCACGCTGTGGGGAGTCACCCTCACAGAGGGGGCCTCTAAGCATCCCACCACATAACAGGAGGAACCCCTCATGCAGCAAACCATGCAGGCCCAGCAGCTGCGGCGGATGGCGGAACGGTCCGCTGTCGCCTTTCTGCTGGCGGTGCTTTGCGTATATCCGCTTTATATCGATAAATTTTCCAACCTCGGCGTTGTCAAATTCACCGGCGTAGCCACTCTGTCCTGGGCGTTCTGCCTGTGGCTGGGGGCGCTGGCCGCCATCGGGGCGCGCCCCCGTGCGGGTCGCCTGCCCTGGCGCACCGACCATGGCCTTTGGGCGCTGGGGGCTGTGGTGGCCACGGGCGTGGTCTCTACCGTTACCTCGCTGTCGCCCGCCATGTCCCTGTGGGGGCTGGGCGGCTACTACGGCGGCTGCATGATGGTGCTGTTCACCGCCGTGGGTTACCTGGCCGTGCGGGCCTTTGCCCCGAAATAACTGCTCAACGGCATTACGTTCTGCGTGGGCATTACCACCGCGCTGGTCACGGTGCTGTATGTGCTTAACATTTTTAATATCGACCTTATTGGTACTTATGCCGATACCGCCGTGGTGGAGCGTGCCCAGTTCTTCTCCACCCTCGGCCAGAAAAACTTCTGCTCCGGCTTCATGGCCTTTGCGCTGCCGCTGGTGTTCTATGCCTTTTTAGTGGCCCGCGGGGTGCGGCACACGGTGCTTTACGGTGTACCGGCCTTTTTCGGCGGGCTGGCGCTGGCGGTGGTGGATGCCGACGGCCTGGCGCTGGGCATCGGCGCAGCGGTGCTGGTGCTGCTTTGCCAGAAGATTTTCACCACCCGCACCCTGCGGCGGCTGATGGTCATCGGCATGTTTTTCTTTGCCGACGCAGGCTGGATGCAGTACATGCGTACCCACGTCTACACCCAGGGCGGCAAGCCCATTCTGGCGGCCTTCGGCCACTATGCCCAGGTGGGTTTTGCAGTCTGCGCGGTGGTGTGGGCTGTGTTGTTCTTTACCTTGCGCAGCCGCGAGATCCCGCTGTGGAAAGCAGGCCGCGTGCTGACGGTCATTGCAGTCACATTAGGCGTGGTGCTGGTGGTGCTGGCTAACTTTATGCCGGGCTTCCCGTCGCTGGGAAAGCTCGATGACCTACTGGTATTCAACGATGATTGGGGCACCTATCGCGGCACGGCCTGGCGCATCAGCTGGTCGGCCTGGACGGCGCAGCCTTTCTGGCGTAAGCTGCTGGGCGTTGGCCCCGGCATGATGCACACCGCCGTGGCCCAGTGGGCAGGGGCGGACATCACCGCCCGGATGAAAACGTTTTACGCTGCCCACAACGAGTACCTGGAGCTGCTGCTGACCAGTGGTGTGCTGGGCCTGGCCGCCTGGGTGTGGTTTGTGGCGGCGCACCTGCGCAAGGCTGCGCAGAACTGGCTGCGCCCCGGTGTCGCGCCGGTCACGCTGGCGCTGGTCAGCTACCTGGCCCACGCGGCGGTGTCTATCCGTGTGTCGATGATCTTCCCCGAGATCATGCTGCTGTTCGGGCTTTTGCAGGTGTTCTGCCTGCCGCCGGAAGGCGAGGACGCACCCATTCAGCCCAAGGGCAAAAAGGCCAAACAGCCTGTGCCGAATGGAAATAACGCCCCGGCCCCCGGCCTCATCCGCACCTGGATCGGGCCTGCCGCAGCCGCCGTGGTGATGATGGCGGTCTGCGGCGCGGCCTCCCGCGTGGTGTTTGGGTTCCTGTACTAAAGGCAAATACAGCAGAAGATGTAGATTTCACATTTACCATTTGCCATGGGGGATCCCCCCTATGTTAAAGGTAAAATATCCCTTGCAAAACCAGCTTTCACCGCCTCGTTCGGAGGCGGTTTTTGTTTTTCTACGGAATTCTCCAAAAAACAAAAGGTTAGGATTGACTAACATCTTGAAAATCGACCCCGCACCCTTTATAATAAAGATAGCTGTGAAAAGCCTAACAAATGCAAAGGAGAGAAAATTATGATCGAATACTCCGCACAGGTCAATAACATGTGCCCGATCACAAAAGGGCCCAAGCACGGTCCCGCCCCCATCCCCGAAGAGGGTCAGTGGGTCAAGGCCTATAAAATTGAGGACATTAGCGGCTACACCCACGGTGTAGGTTGGTGCGCACCCCAGCAGGGCACCTGCAAGCTGAGCCTGAACATCAAGAACGGCATCATCGAGGAAGCCCTGGTCGAGACCATCGGCTGCTCCGGCATGACCCACTCCGCCGCTATGGCTGGCGAGATCCTGCCCGGCAAGACCATCCTCGAGGCCCTGAACACCGACTTGGTCTGCGATGCTATCAACGTTGCTATGCGTGAGCTGTTCCTGCAGATCGTCTACGGCCGCAGCCAGACCGCTTTTTCTGAGAACGGCCTGCCCGTCGGCGCTGGCCTGGATGACCTGGGCAAGGGCCTGCGCTCTATGACTGGCACCATCTTCTCCACCAAGGCTAAGGGCGTCCGTTACCTGGAGCTGACCGAGGGCTACATCCTCAAGACCGCTCTTGATAAGGACAACCAGGTCATCGGCTACCAGTTCGTCCGCCTGGGCAAGATGATGGAAGACATCCGCCACGGCAAGGACCCGAAGGAAGCCTACGAGAAGAACATCGGTACCTACGGCCGCTTCTCTGCCGAGCAGGGCGCTGTCAAGTACATCGACCCGCGTGAAGAATAAGAGAGGGAGGAACATAGATTATGGCAACTTTTGAATCCCAGAATCGCCGTATGCCCAAGATCGAGGCCTGCCTGAAGGCCAACGGTCTGGAGAGCCTCGACGCCTGCAACGAGATGCTGCTGGCCAAGGGCATCGACTGCGATAAGATCATCCGCGGCATCCAGCCCATCTGCTTCGATAACGCCGTCTGGGCTTACACCCTGGGCACTGCCATTGCTGTCAAGCGCGGCCTGAAGAGCGCTGCTGACTGCGCTGCTGCCATCGGCGAAGGCCTGGAAGCTTTCACCATCCCCGGCTCTGTTGCAGAGCAGCGTAAGGTCGGCCTGGGCCATGGTAACCTGGGCGCCATGCTGCTGCACGAGGACACCCATTGCTTCGCCTTCCTGGCTGGCCATGAGTCCTTCGCTGCTGCTGAGGGTGCTATCGGCATCGCCCGTACCGCCAACAAGGTTCGTAAGGAACCCCTGCGTGTTATCCTGAACGGCCTGGGCAAGGATGCTGCTCAGATCATCAGCCGCATCAATGGCTTCACCTATGTCAAGACCGACTACGACTTCGCCACCGGCGAGCTGAAGGTCGTCGAGACCATCCCTTACTCTGACGGCGAGCGTGCTGCTGTTAAGTGCTACGGCGCCAACGACGTTCTGGAAGGCGTTGCTATCATGAAGGCTGAGGGTGTTGAGGTTTCCATCACCGGTAACTCCACCAACCCCACCCGTTTCCAGCACCTGGTTGCCGGTACCTACAAGAAGTGGGCTATCGAGAATGGCAAGAAGTACTTCTCCGTTGCTTCCGGCGGCGGCACGGGCCGTACCCTGCACCCGGACAACGTGGCAGCAGGCCCCGCTTCCTATGGCCTGACCGACTCCATGGGCCGTATGCACGGCGATGCTCAGTTCGCTGGTTCTTCCTCCGTCCCGGCTCACGTCGAGATGATGGGTCTGATCGGCGCCGGCAACAACCCGATGGTCGGTATGACTGTCGCCTGCGCTGTTGCTGCTTCTCAGGCCAACGCCTGATCTCTTTTGCAATCGTGTATGGGAGAAACCCCGTTTGTGGGTTTCTCCCATTTTTTATGCCCGTTTTTGTGTATCGCGCCAAAGTTACATAGCTGGTCTTGTGCAGATGCAAAGTTATGTGATACAATTTGCACAAAGAAAAGCCTCCCTCTGTGAGGGCGGTGGCACGGCGAAGCCGTGACGGAAGGAGAGACCATGCCAAAGTCTCTCTCCCGCCCGCTTCGCGGGAGCCCCCTCGCATAGAGGGCCAAATCACTAAAAGGAGGGACCCGCTATGAAACTTGCCACCCGCATTGCTGTGGGGGTGCTGGCTGTTGTGGCCGTGGCCGCTGTGGGCTTCGGCGCGCTGTACGCCAGCCGCATCCAGACCGCAAATTCTATCGAAAAACTGACCGACTACGATGATTACAACCTCTACCGCATGCAGGTCCGCTATGACTACGACCTGGACAAGATGATCGCCAACACCACGGCGGATAACCAAAGCTTTATTGATGTAGCCGTCAAGCAGGCGCTGCCGCTGTTGCCCGTCTCCATCAAAGCGCCTACCTTCGGCTGCAGCGCCTTCCACATCCAGGAGACCGGCGGCGACCACCTGATGGGCCGCAACTACGACTTCAAGCGGGATACCTCGGCCATGCTGGTGTGTACCGCGCCCAAGGATGGCTACAAGTCCATCGCCTTTGCCGCGCTGGATAACCTGGGTGCTAACCAGGCCGATGCCAGCACCAAGGCCAAAATTGCCAGCCTGCTGGCACCCTTTGCCTGCCTGGACGGCATCAACGAGAAGGGCGTTTCTATTGCTGTGCTGACGCTGGACAGCGAACCAACCAAACAGGATACCGGCAAGCCGGTGCTGGCTACTACTATGGCCATCCGCCTGGTGCTGGACCGCGCCGCCACCACCGCCGAGGCCGTGGAGCTGCTGCAGCAGTACGATATGTTTGCCACCAGCGGCCGTGACTACCACTTTTACATCACCGATGCCGCCGGTGACGGCCGCGTGATCGAGTACGACTGTGACGACCCGGTCCGCCCGATGGTCGTGACCCCCAGCCAGCAGGTGACGAACTTCTTTGTGAAGTACAAGGAGAACGTCCTGCCCAACCAGAAAAACGGTATCTACGGCCATGGCCGCGAGCGGTACGACGCCATTGAGGAAGTGCTGGACACGAACGCCGGAGCCATCACTCCCGACATCGCCTGGCAGGCACTCCAGGCTGCCAGCCAGGAACCGAACCCCAAAGATGTGACTAGTAATACGCAATGGTCGATTTTGTATGATAATACAAATTGTACGGCAACCATCGCCCTGCGCAGAGATTGGGGGAACAAGACGGAGATTGATTTGGGAGATATGACGGGGTTTTAAACAATAAAGGCTCCCCTCAAGGGGGCGCCGATCCTACCCCGATTTCCTCGTCCTGTTGACAAAACCGAGCATCTGTTCTATAATCAAATGCTGTAAAACATAGTAAATCAGTAGCTTAATGCCTTTGGCGTGAGGGGAACGGAATGCTCAATCAATTTTCTAGAACCGAACTGTTGTTTGGCCACGAGGCCATGGAAAAACTGTACAAGTCCCGTGTGGCGGTCTTCGGCATCGGCGGCGTGGGCGGCTATACCGTCGAGGCGTTGGCCCGTAGCGGCATCGGCACGCTGGATCTCATCGATGACGATAAGGTCTGCCTGACCAACATCAACCGCCAGATTTTAGCCACCCGCAAGACCGTGGGTAAGTACAAGGTCGAGGTCGCCCGCGACCGCATTTTGGAGATCAACCCCGACGCCGTGGTCAACATCTACCAGACCTTCTACACGCCGGATACCAAGGATCAGTTCGACTTTACCCAGTACGACTACGTGGTCGACGCCATCGATACCGTCACCGGTAAGCTGGCCATGATCATGCAGGCTGATGCCGCCGGTACGCCCATTATCAGCTGTATGGGTGCGGGCAATAAGATCAACCCCGCCGCGCTGGAAGTGGCTGATATTTACGAGACATCCGTCTGCCCGCTGGCCCGCGTCATGCGTACCGAGCTGCGCAAGCGGGGCATCAAGCACCTGAAAGTGGTCTACTCCAAGGAGAAGGCCATCACCCCCGTGGACGATATGGCCATCAGATGCAGCCAGCACTGCATCTGCCCGCCGGGCACCGCCCGCAAGTGCACCCAGCGCCGCCAGGTGCCGGGCAGCACCGCCTACGTCCCCGCCGTGGCCGGGCTTATCATCGCAGGCGAGGTCATCAACGACCTGGCCGGCAAGCAGCCCGAAATGGTACAGAATTAAACAAAACAAACCGGGAGCGCCTTTTGAACTGCACCCCATTTGTTAGACAGTATGGTATACTATCTAACAAGTGGGGTGT
>ENA-UOJJ01004838-UOJJ01004838.1-human-gut-metagenome-genome-assembly--contig:-CS66-NODE-4838-length-12025-cov-8.571846_pt1 | contig 12025 bp, 11 predicted proteins | sample MGYA00242343_ERZ723890 | MGnify/ENA metagenome assembly ERZ723890 | reverse complement strand
AGGGTGTGCGCCGTGCATCGTCGGGCCCCCTCGATTTCGCTCCGCTTCACTCGGGGTGACTGAGCAATTCACAATTTACGATTCACGATTCACAATTATTCGGTATCTGTCACCTTGAGCGGAGCGTCGAAGACGCGCAGTCGAAAGGTCTCGACCTTCCGGAACATTCATCTTTGCAATACGTTCTGCGGTGCTTCGGACTGCCCGAACATCACCGGTAGCGGTGTGGAATGATGGGTTCGTGCGAGCTGCATTCGTAGTAGGCGAGGCTGGCCGTGTAGTCGCGCAGCTCCGTGCGGGTGGCGCGACGGGCGTAGCGGTACCCGGCTGGCAGGCGGAGCCAGAAACGGAAGTCGGAGAGATCCCGGCTGCAGCTCTCCAGCCGGATCGAATCGTCCGCGGTCCGGTCGAAAACGCCCCACAGACTGCTTTCGGACGGGCATCGCCGGTCCGAACGATGATAAAGGTAGAGTTCGCCTCGGATGAATCCGCCCGACGGGGCGGTGCCGATTTCGAATATCGGCTCCGATATCTCGACAAGGGCTCGTTTGGATGAATTGCTTTGCATGGCACGCACTTTGTTTTCTTAAATAAAGCGCGGCCCGGTACAAGATAATACCAAAAATTAGAAAGATTAATATACGTAAAATGACCAGGATCCGCGCTCGGTTCCCGGCTGTTTTTCCATCTTACTATATTTCAATCTTTCTTTTGGTATTATGCTGCGATCGACAGCCATAACATAACAAAATTAAATATTCTATTTATTCTTGCAAAATTTTCCGACGCTTTTTTATTTTTTTTTTGTGACCTCCCATGACAAAACGGCCCGAAGCCCTGCATCGGCGAGGCTTCGAAGTCGGTAAAGGTCGTGTCGCGGTTATTTCCGGAAGAACCAGCTTTTCTGGCGGCGTTTCTCCTCCTGCGAGCGGGCGACGTAGACTTTTTCGTGCGTGTAGGGGTTTTCGCCCGTGTAGAACATCACCGACGAGAGGGTCATGGGGGTGGGGGTAAGGTCCTGCACCTGCTCCAGCGTGAAGCGGAGTTTGCCCAGCACCTTGCGGGCCAGCTCCTTCATGTCGTTCTCGCGGCAGCCCGGGTGCGATGAGATGAAGTAGGGAATCAGCTGATAGTTGAGCCCCTCGCTGCGGCAGATGCGGAGGAAATCGGCGTTCAGCTTCTCGAAGAGGGCGAAGGGGGGCTTGCGCATCAGATCGAGCACCTTCTCTTCGGTATGTTCCGGCGCCACCTTCAGCCGTCCCGAGGTGTGATATTTCAGCACCGTTTGCAGGTAGGGGCTGTCGTCGAACAGATCGTAGCGGATGCCGCTGCCTATGAAGGCCTTTCGGATCCCCTTGATCCGACGAATCTTCTCGTAGAGCGCCAGCAGGGGCCGGTGGTCGTTGTCGAGGTTGGGGCAGGGCCGCGGGTGCAGGCACGACGGGCGGCGGCACCTGGCGCAGAGCCGTTCGTCGCGGCCGCCCATGCGGTACATATTGGCCGAGGGGGCCCCGACATCCGAGAGATACCCCTTGAAATCGGGCATCTGCACGATCCGCTCGATCTCCTGAAGGATCGAACGTTCGCTGCGCGAGTGGATGAACTTGCCCTGATGGGCCGATATGGTGCAGAACGCGCAGCCGCCGAAGCAGCCGCGGTGGATGTTGACCGAGAATTTAATCATCTCCCAGGCGGGGATGTCCCCCTTGCCGCGGTAGCGCGGGTGGGGCGCCCGCTCGTAGGGGAGGTCGAACGAGTGGTCCAGCTCCTCGGTGGTGAGGATCGCATGGGGCGGCGTGACGACCACGAAACGGTCGCCCACCCCCTCGACCAGCGTATTTTCCGGGTGTTTGAGGTTGCTCTCCCGCTCAATAGCGACGAAGTTCTCGCCGAAGGCCGCCTTGCTGCGCCGGCACTCCTCGTAGCTGTGGAGCCGCAGGGTCGTGGCCGGATCGAGTCGGTCGACGTAGGAACGGTCGGCCAGAAAGGCCACCTGCCGGATCTTGCGCAGCAGCTTGGCGTTGAAGCCGTTCCGCATGGCGCGCGCCACCTCCTGCACGACCCCTTCGCCCATGCCGTAGATCAGCAGATCGGCGCCGCACTCCGCCAGCACGGAGGGTTTGAGCGAGTCGCTCCAGTAGTCGTAGTGGGTCAGCCGCCGCAGCGAGGCCTCGATACCGCCCACGACCACCGGAACGTGCGGAAAGAGCCGCTTCAGAATCTGCGTGTAGACCGTCACGGCGCGGTCGGGCCGGAAACCCGCCTTGCCGCCGGGCGTGTAGGCGTCGTTGCTCCGCAGGCGCAGATTGGCCGTGTAGTGGTTGACCATCGAGTCCATCGCTCCGCCCGAGACGCCGAAGAAGAGCCGCGGCGCTCCCAGCTTGGTGAAGTCTCGCAAGTCGTCGCGCCAGTTGGGCTGCGGCACGATGGCCACCCGGTACCCCTCGGCCTCCAGCAGCCGCCCGATGACGGCCGCGCCGAATGCCGGATGGTCGATGTAGGCATCGGCCGTGAAGAGAATCACGTCGATATAGTCCCAACCCAGGGCCTTTACCTCCTTTACGGTCGTCGGCAGAAACATGATTATAAGATAACGCCTTCGTTGTGTAATCTATGTTCTATATTGGACCAAGGTCGTTCTATATGTTGTTTTACCTCTTTAAAAATACGCAAAACAACATTAGTATCAATATTTGACCATTCACGTCTCCGGCATTTTCTTAAAACATAAATTTGATCTATTCTTGAATATGCAGGATCAACATCAGCTCCAACATCATAATGTTCTGCAATAGCAATAAATCGAGTATAGGGATTACCTGATTTTAGCTTTTCGGCAGTAGCAATAATTGAATCCAGCATGGTTTTATCTATATAGGTTTTAGCTTCAACTGCAACAGCTGGGATCATAATTTCTGCTTGCTGGTGATCTACAGTCAGTTTGCACGCTCTATATATAGCATAATCTTGATCTTTCGTATTTATTCCTATTTGTGGTCTTTTAATATACTCTTCAAAATTTTTGGCCTTAAAAAATAAATTCGTATAAGCCTTTACAGAGCCGCTATTTAAGACATTCGTAGGGTCATACGAATATTTCATCTCATTTACATAATCTTTGAAAAGAATATAAATAAACTCTTCAAGTATAGTGGACCTAAATTTACTTTGTGATGTAAATAAATTATCAAAACCTTGTAGATGCAAGAAGTTATAATATGTATTCAAGTATTCTACTCGTTGTGAGATAATTTCATCTGAAAATCCATTTAATGCAAGATTTTGTAATAAATATGTCCTATATTCTTTGGATAATGTTAATAAGGCGTTTTTTTGAAGAGTTGATGTTTTGGGATTGTTCCATTTAGATATTAAATTAGAAGCATGTCCAAACTGTTTGGATTGGGACATTATAAATTCAAGATCAGTCATGAGTATCTATATTTTTTAATTGTTCTATAATATGTTTTGCTATAGCGTAGGCTAATAATACCGGAACGGCATTACCTATTTGCTGATATTGACTTAATCCTTTTTCCCAACTCATTTTCGTTCTCATTCCTTCAAATATAAAATCATCTGGAAAGGATTGTAAACGAGCACCTTCTCTCGCTGTAAAATTTCTATCTAAATATGGATGAACGAAATTGCTTTGAAATGATGCTGCAATAGTAGGAGCTGGTTTGTTCCCAAATAAGCGTTGATTATTTTGAGCAAATTTAATTACAGATTTTTCGGAGGGAGCTCCTCGTTTAACAGCTCCATGTGTGTCCCATACATCAACTAAAGATTGACCTTGTTTAATTGCATGAAAACGGTCAATCAATCTTTTTGTATGTTTCATAGATATATGGTTATGCACATTTTTTGAATCTTTACGCATTAACCGTTGGTAATCATTTTGAGGCTCAATTTGATAAGGCATAATTTCTGTGCCTTCACCTGCATTTATCAAAGGTAAATCAGAAATTGCCATATCTACAGTTATAACGGAAGAAAGATTAGGTTCAGGAAATGAAGGTTGCAAGTTTAAATCTTTTCTGAATCCAATAATTATCACTCGTTCTCGTTGTTGTGGAACGCCATAATCTGAAGCACGTAAAATTTTAACTGCGATATTATAGCCTTTTCCTGCTTTTGAAAACTCTTGTATTATTGTTTCAACGACCTTCCCATTTTGCATTGACAATAAACCTTTAACATTCTCCATGACAAATATTTTAGGAGAGTACCAGTCAATAAATTTTACAAAATGGTAGAATAATTTATTACGAGGGTCTTCTATTACTTTATTTCTGTTTTTATTAGCAAGACTAAATCCTTGGCAAGGAGGACCACCCATTATTATATCAGGCTTCTCCTCTCCAATTATTGCATCTATTTCTGCCTTTTCGATTAAAGTAATATCTTTACATAAGAATGGAGTTTCTGGGAAATTTCGACGAAATGTTTTTTTACAGTTTTCATCAATATCTGATGCCAGGATTGATTTAATTCCTGCCATTTTAAATCCCAAACTCAATCCTCCACAGCCAGAAAAAAGATCAATTGACTTGTAATTTGAGTTATTCATTGCAATGTAGATTACTTCATTATATTATTTTCAGTGTATCTTGAGTTTTTGCATAATTTTCCCACTTCTCCAGCACCTGACGGAAATCTTCCGGGAGGTCGCTTTCGAAGTAGACCTCCTTGCCGGTCGTGGGGTGCGTGAAGCCCAGCGACCGCGCATGCAGGGCGTGGCGGGGCATCCGCTCGAAGCAGTTTTCGATGAACTGTTTGTATTTGGTGAAGGTGGTGCCCTTCAGGATGCGGTCGCCGCCGTAGCGCTCATCGTTGAAGAGCGGATGGCCGATATACTGCATGTGGACGCGGATCTGATGGGTGCGCCCCGTCTCCAGCCGGCACTCCACCAGCGTCACGTAGCCGTAGCGCTTCAGCACCCGCCAGTGGGTCACGGCGTGCTTGCCGTCCGACCCGTCGGCGAATACGTACATCTGCAGCCGGTCTTTGGGCGAACGGCCGATGTTGCCGGTGATCGTCCCTTCGTCCTCCTCGAAGTTACCCCACACCAGCGCCACGTAGCGGCGCGTGATCGTGTGGTCGAAGAACTGCTTGGCCAGCCGCGCGTGGGCGCGCTCCGTCTTCGCCACCACCAGCAGACCCGAGGTGTTCTTATCGATGCGGTGCACCAGTCCGGCGCGCATGTCGCCCTCCTGGAACATGGGCAGATTGCGCAGGTGCCACGTCAGGGCGTTCACCAGCGTGCCGTCCCAGTTGCCGTGGCCGGGGTGGACCACCATACCGGCGGGCTTGTCGACCAGCAGCAGGTCGTCGTCCTCGTAGGGGATCGTGAGGGGAATGTCCTGCGGGACGATCTCCACCTCCCGCTTCGGATAGGGCATCACGATCGAGATCCTGTCCAGCGGCTTCACCTTGTAGCTCGACTTGGCCGGCTTGCCGTTCACCAGCACGTTGCCGCCGTCGGCCGCCGCCTGAATGCGGTTGCGCGAACAGTGCTCCATCCGGCAGGTGAGGTACTTGTCCAGCCGCAGCGGGGTCTGGCCCTTGTCCGCCGTGATGGAGAAGTGCTCGTAGAGCTCGTCCTGCTCGTCCTGCTCGTCCGCCGGGCGGTCCAGCATCGGGTCGTCTGCGATAGGGTTGATTCCGTCCATCATGCGTCAATCGAAAAATTCCGAACCGGCGTCGCCGGCATCCTCTGCCTGCTCCCCGCCCTCCATAACGTGCTGTACGGCCGCGCGGTCCAGCGAGTCGCGCAGGATCGACTCCTGCCGCTGCCGTTCGGCCGCCGCCTTCGTGGCCTCCTTTTCGGCCGCCGTCCGCTGTTCGGAGACGACCTTGTCGTCGAGCGTGAGCCAGACGTCGACCGGCGTGCCCAGCGCCTGCGAACGTCCGGGCGAGGGCTCCTGACGATAGACGCGCGCGTCCTTCTGGTTCAGCAGGTTGATACCCTTGTCGAAGAGGATGCGGCCCACGTTGAGGCCGTTCTCCCAAAGGCGGCTCTTCGCGCCGCGCAGGGTGGAGCCCACGACCTGCGGCACGACGGTCGTGCCGTAGCCGCCCTCCACGCCGACATAGAGCGTCACGCCCGAACCGGCCTCGGCCTTCTTGCGGCTGTGGGGGTAGACGAGATCGCCCTTGTAGCGCTCCTCCAGCACGTAGTTCGTCGCCATGTCGGGACGGTAGATCAGCTTGTCGATCTCCAGACCGGCGATTTCGAGCATGTTCTTCGCCTGGCGCAGCGACCGGCCGGCCACGTAGGGCAGGTCGACCATCTTCTGCGAGAAAGAGTTGATCGTGATGTAGATCTTGCGGCCGGGCTTCACCTCCACGCCTGCCTCGGGCAGCTGGTCGAGCACGATGCCCCCCTCGTAGGCGGGCACGTAGAGCGAGTCGTTGACCACCAGCTGCAGGTCGTTGTGCCGGGCGGCCCGTTCGGCCTCGTCGAGCGGAATGCCCGCCAACTCGGGCACCGTGCGCCGGGCACCGTGGCGCGTGGCGATCTGCATGAGCAGATGGGCCACCAGCGCCAGCGCCAGCAGGATCAGGGCGATCAGCACCAGATTATAGACCGGCCGGCAGTTCCGGAGCCGGGTCCAGCAGTTTTTCAAGTCGATATTCATCTTTTCGAGGTTTCGATTTCATGATAGAAGGTGTCGCGCTCCACGGGCCGCAGTCCGGCCGCACGGGCCATGCGCTCCACCTCGTCGATAGTCATGACGGGACGCCGGTCGTCGGCCCCGGCCATGGAGTAGATTTTGGTGGAGTCGTCGATCGTGCCGTCCACGTCGTCGGCACCGAACTGGAGGGCCAGCTCGGCGGTCGTCTTGCCGTACATCACCCAGTAGGCCTTCAGGTGCGGCACGTTGTCGAGGTAGATGCGGCACAGCGCCAGCATCCTCAAATCCTCGATTACCGGCACCTCGCCGATCTCGGACATGGAGTTGCCGTAGTTGCGGTACTTGAGCGGGATGAAGGCGTCGAAGCCGTGCGTCTCGTCCTGCAGCGTGCGCAGGCGGTCGAGATGGTCGATGCGGTGGCGCCACGTCTCGACATGGCCGTAGAGGATGGTGGCGTTGGTGTGCAGCCCCAGTTCGTGCGCCGCGCGATGCACCTCGAACCACTCGGCCGTCGACCCCTTGTCGGGGCAGATGCGGGCGCGCAGCTCCTCGTCGAAGATCTCGGCCCCGCCGCCCGGAATGGCCTGCATACCGGCGTCGATCAGCCGCTGCAACCCCTCGCGCACCGAAAGCCCCGCCTTGCGGATCATGTAGCTCAGCTCGATGGCCGTGAAGGCCTTGACGGCTACTCCGGGCAGCATCGTCCGCACGCGGCGGATCATCTCGCAGTAGTAGTCCAGATCGTGATCGGGGTGGACGCCGCCGACGATGTGCACCTCCGTGATGCCGCGCCCCTGCTGCCTGCGGGCCAGCTCCTCGATCTCCTCCATCGTGTAGTCCCACGCCTCGGGGCTCCCCTTCGGCCGGCGGTAGGAGCAGAAGCGGCAGTTGAACACGCAGAGGTTGGTGGGCTCGATATGGACGTTGCGGTTGTAGTAGAGATTCTCCCCGTTCAACCGGCGGCGGATGCCCGTCGCCAGCTCCGAGAGGAGCCACAGCGGAGCCTCCTCCGCCAGCCGGAGCGCCTCGCCGGCCGCGATGCGCTCTCCCGCGCGGACCTTGTCCGCGATATGTTCCAGTCCGGTCGTCATTTCGGTGCTTTGCGGTAGAGGTAGATGGCAATGAAGAGGAAGATCACGTTGGGGATCCACACGGCGATCTGCGGCGGCATGGTGCCCCCTTTGGCGAACTCCGAGAAGAAGCGGTTGAAGAGGATGTAGGAGAAGCAGAGGGCCGTGCCGATTCCGATATGGAGGCCCGTGCCGCCGCGCACCTTGCGCGACGAGAGCGACACGCCGATCAGCGTCAGGATGAAGGTGGCCAGCGGATAGGCGAAGCGGGCCTGCCACTCTACTTCGATGATGTTGATCGAGTCGGAGCCTTTCTCGCGCTGCTGGGCCAGGAACTCGTTCAGCTCGCCGATGGTCATGGTCTTGATGAGGTCCGACACGCGGCCCAGTTCGTTGATGTCGAGGTTGATGAGCGTATCCAGATTGCGGTGCTGCGAGAAGCTCTCCTCGCCCAGCGAATCGCGCATGCGGCGCACGTAGCGCGGAGCCGTCCAGCGGCGCGTCTCGGGGTTGAACTTCACATCGGCCGCCTCGACGCTCGACACGATGGCTCCCTCCTCGTAGTGCTCCAGCGCGAAATAGCGCGCCTGGTAGCCGTTCTTGGTGAAGTCGCGGACGTAGGCGAAGGTGCCGGGCTCGATCTGCCGGTAGATGTTGCGGTCGAACTGGAAGTTCTGCCGGTTCTTGCGGTAGTGGCTCTCGAAGTCGACCAGCGTGCGCTGCGAGTAGGGGATCAGCCAGAGGCTCAGCCCCAGCGACAGCAGTGTGATGGCCGTCGCCCCCAGGAAGTAGGGCCACATCAGCCGCCGGAAGCTCATGCCGCCCGAGAGCATGGCCGTGATCTCGGTCTGGTAGGCCAGCTTCGAGGTGAAGAAGATGCAGGCGATGAAGGTGAAGAGGTTGCTGAACTGGTTGACGAAGAAGGGGATGAAGTTCAGGTAGTAGTCGAATATCACCGCCTTCAGCGGCGCCTTCAGCTCCGTGAAGTCGTCCACCTTCTCCACGTAGTCGAACACCACCACCACTACGATGATCATGGCGATGGCGAAGAAGTAGGTGCCGAGGAACTTGCGGAGTATATAGCGGTCGAGGATCTTGAATCCCGGCCAGCCGATCCTGAATTTCGGAGTGTTTTCCATACGCTTGTTCGTTTTAGAGACGCCGGCCCAGCTTCACGACCGCCCGGTCCTTCCACGCCTTGAAGTCGCCCGCCAGAATATGCCGGCGCGCCTCGCCTACCAGACGCAGGTAGAAGGCGATGTTGTGCAGCGAGGCGATCTGGGCCGCCAGCATCTCCTGACACACCGTCAGGTGGTGCAGGTAGGCTTTCGAGTAGAGGGTGTCGACGAAGGCCGTCCCCTCGGGGTCGATGGGCGAGAAGTCGTCCTCCCACTTCTTATTGCGGATGTTGATGGTCCCCTCCCAGGTGAAGAGCTGGCCGTTGCGGCCGTTGCGCGTGGGCATCACGCAGTCGAACATGTCCACGCCGCGCTCGATCCCCTCCAGAATATTGGCCGGGGTGCCCACGCCCATCAGGTAGCGGGGCCGGTCTTCGGGCAGAATGGCGTTCACCACCTCGATCATCTCGTACATCACCTCCGTCGGCTCGCCCACGGCCAGTCCGCCGATGGCATAACCGTCGGCGTCGTATTGCAGCACGTTCTCGGCGGCATGAGCCCGCAGATCGGGATAGGTGCAGCCCTGCACGATGGGGAACAGCGACTGGTAGTGACCGTACTTGGGTGCGGTCTGGCTATAGCGGTCGAAGCAGCGGTCGAGCCACCGTTCGGTGAGGGCCAGCGACTTGGCGGCGTATTCGCGCGGGGCGTCGCCCGGCGGACACTCGTCGAAGGCCATCATGATGTCGGCGCCGATGGTCCGCTCCGTGTCGATCACACTTTCGGGGGTGAAGAGGTGCTTCGAGCCGTCGATGTGCGACCGGAAGTGGCACCCCTCCTCCTTGAGCTTGCGGCAGGCGGCCAGCGAAAAGACCTGAAAGCCGCCGCTGTCGGTCAGCATGGGCCCCTCCCAGGTGGAGAAGCGGTGGACGCCGCCCGCCTGTTCGAGGATCTGCATACCGGGGCGCAGGTAGAGGTGATAGGTGTTGGCCAGAATGATCTGGGCCCGGGCCTCCTCCTTCACGTCGCGGTGGAAGATGCCCTTCATGGCGGCGGCCGTGCCTACGGGCATGAATATGGGGGTTTGGATCACGCCGTGACCGGTGGTGATCTCTCCGGCCCGCGCCTTCGAGGCGGGGTCCTTGCTTTGCAGTCTGAATTCGTTCATATAATGTCGCAAAGATAGTAATTTAACGGCAAAGGGCAATGCCTTCGTCTCCGCCCGGCGGATTTTCGCGTAAAAATCGGACGCAGAGATTTGTCCGCTTCCCAATATTTATTACCTTTGTCGTCGTCTAAACCGGAATACGTCATGTCACTCTTCGATTCTGTTCTGCTCCACTACGGCTGGGAGGGCGTCGCGCTGGGCGGCGTGCTGCTCGTCATGCTGGGCGTGCAGTTCTACTACTACGTGCTGGTCTACGGAGCCGTGCCGGGTTACAAGAGCAGCCGCCTGCGGCCCCGTCTGGAGAAGGAGCCGCCCCTGTCGGTGGTGATCGCCATGTTCGCCGAGGACTACGACTTCATCGAAAAACGGCTGCCGCTGCTGCTGGCCCAGGAGCACGCCACCTTCGAAGTGGTGATCGTCTACGTCGGTTCCGACGGCGACTTCTTCGAGGATCTGCAACGGATCCGCCAGAGCTTCCCGCAGGTCGTCGTTACCAAGATCGAACTCAACCCCCGCTTCCCCATATCGCCGAAGATGGCCCTCAACGTGGGCATCAAGTCGGCCCACTACGAACACGTGGTGCTCTCGACCACCGACGTGGCCCCCACCTCCGACCGCTGGCTCTCGCTCATGTCGCGCGGATTCACCCGCAGCGAGGTGGTGCTGGGCTACTGCGGCATGGCTGACGACGAGGAGAGCCCCCAGGGGCTCGCGGGCCACCTGATCCGCACTTCGTGCATGATGTCGTCGGTCGACTGGCTGGCGGCCGCCGTCAAGGGCCGCCCCTACCGCGGCATCCGGCACGCGACGGGCATCACCAAGAAGCTCTACTTCGGAACCAGCAACGGCTTCGGATTCCTGAACATGAACGTCGGCGAGGACGATCTCTTCCTCCAGCGCATCATGACCCCGGACAACACTTCGGTCGTCCTCTCGCCGCGCGCCACCCTGCGCGAGCGGATGTGGGGCGGAATGGGCTGGTGGATCGACCAGCAGCGCTACTACGGCGCCACGCGGCGCTTCTACCCCAACTGGGTCGCCAGCTACCTGAACTGGGAGATGGGCAGCCGCGTCATCTTCTTCCTGGCCGCGCTCTGCGCCCTGATTTTCCTGCCGGTCGAGTTCAAGGCCGCCGCGGCGCTGCTGCTACTGCTGCGCTACGCACTGGTCGCCTACGAGGTGCGCCGGCTGGGGCAGCGGCTGGGCGAAACGGGCCTCTGGCGCCGCTATTTCCTCTATGACCTCTGGAGTCCCTTGCAGAGGCTGTGGATCAACCTGCTTCTGCAACGCAAGGATCCCCGCGTATGGAGATAGCAGACTATATCGTCGCGGACGACCAGACCCTCGTGAAACGGGTGCTGGATGGCGACGACTGCGCTTTCGAATACCTCTTCAACCGTTACCGCGAGGCCATCTCGCGCCTCTTCCTTCAGCGGCTGGGCACCGCCTCCGCGTCGCCGGCCGATGCCGACGACCTGCTGCAGGAGACCTTTATCAAAGTCTACGTCAACCTGCATCGCTACTCGCCGCGCTACACCTTCGGGCAGTGGCTCTACACCATCGCCCGCAACACCTTCATCGACTACGTGCGGCGCCGTCAGGAGGATATGCCGATTGACGACCGCTTCTTCGCCCCCGTCTCGTCGGCCCCGACCCCCGAAGAGAGCGTCATCAACCTCCAGCAGCGCACCCAGATCGAACACTACCTCTCGCTGCTCGCCCCGCGCTACCGCCGGCTGTTCGAACTGCGGTTCTACGAGGAGTGCTCATACGAGGAGATCGCCGCCAAACTCAACCTGCCGCTGGGGACGGTGAAGACCGGCATCCACCGCATGCGCGAGCAGATGTGCCGGCTCATCACCGAGGGGGAGAACAAATAAGGAATATCCATTCAAATGTTTTGTTGAGGGAGGGCGCAAGGTTCTGCTTTCCGAAACTTACCCTACCGAAAAAAGGTGCTGCGTAGACGGCAGACCCTTTCGGATATTCGTTGGTCTTCTTACTCGGTCTCGATGATCGGCAGATCGC
>ENA-UOJJ01004834-UOJJ01004834.1-human-gut-metagenome-genome-assembly--contig:-CS66-NODE-4834-length-12036-cov-73.781070_pt1 | contig 12036 bp, 8 predicted proteins | sample MGYA00242343_ERZ723890 | MGnify/ENA metagenome assembly ERZ723890 | reverse complement strand
AGTTATCCTGTTCCCCTCAAAACAGGGTTCTAAATGCGGGAAAATGGACAAAAAAGAAGCGCCGGGACAAAGATAACTTTTCAGTTCTTTGTCCCGGCTGAATTTTGGCATGGACACTGATTTTGTGCAGTGCTATAATTCGAGTAAATAAACGAGATCGGGGTGATTATCCATGAATGAAAGAGAAAAGATTATCCAGCGTTGGTTTGATATGTGGTTGGAGCAACAGGATTTTGGAATAGATGAAATTTTTACAGAGGATGTTCTATATACAGAAAGTTGGAGTCCCCAATATTGCAATCGAAAAACTGTGAAGCACTGGTTTCAGGAATGGAATACCCGTGGCAAAGTCGTTACTTGGGAAATTAAACAATTCTTCCACAAGGAAAATCAGACAATCGTTGAGTGGTATTTCAAAAACGAAATGGACAATGGGAGCATAGAAGAATTTGACGGAATCTCTTTGATTGAGTGGACAGACGAGAACAAAATTAAGTCATTAAAAGAATTTGGGTGCAATCTGAATCATTATAATCCCTATGAGCATAGTGATACGCCCCAGTTTAGAAATGAAAAGGCAAGCTGGTTTTGATTATGCTTTGTTGCAAAAAAAGAAATGCCGGACGCAGAGGCTTTGACAGCCCCCGCGCCCGGCGTTTTGCTTATTCGTCTGTGAAGTGGAACCGCTGCGCCGCAAAGTCGGCGTCACTCATGGCGTCCAGCTTATCGGCGGTCTGGCAGGCCAGCGCCGCCATTTCCCTGTCCATGTCCGGCAAAGCTGCCCGGAGATTTGCCGCCGTCCTGCGGCGGTCGGTGTTGTGATACAGACAGATCAGGTTTTCTTCTTCCACGGTGAAATACATTCCTCATACCTCCATTTCTTTTGATTTTTCCCGCGCCGGGGGCTTCTTTTTCTGTTCCTCCTTGGCGGCGGCAAGCTGCGCCCGGATGGACGGTTTCTTTTGTTTCTGCGTCGTCTTTCGGGTCTGCTTGGGCTTTTTGGCCTCCGCCTTGGCTGCCTCGGCCACATCCAAAAGGGAAATCTGTTCCCCGGCTTTTGCCCTTGCTTCCAGTTCCTCCATAGACGGGGCGTTGTTCATCATGCCGTCGATCATGTTGTAGTTCTGTTCGGTGGACATTTCCGCCGTCTTGATATGACTTTCTGGCTGGGCGGGGATGGCAAAGGCCCTTGTGCCGTTTGCCATAATGAGATACCTGCCGTCCTCCGACTGGTGGTGGAATCCATACCCGGCGGCCTCCATCTGTTCCCGGCTCCTGTCGGTCAGATAGAAACGGCCTCTCGGCGTCTGGATTTGTTCGCCGGTCATGCACTCGTCCGGCGTGAGCTGCTTTTCCGGCTGGGCGAAAAACTCCGGCACCTGCCGGTAGTCGGCCCCCTCGTCCACATAGTAGGCGGTCTGTTTTCCATCCTGCCGGAACACCACAATATCCCCCGTAGAGAGGGAATGTCCCTTGTAATCGGCGGGATGTTCTATATTGAAGCGGCGGTAAATCTCGTCCAGTGTGGTGTCCTTGTCCAGCGGCGCGGTGTAGACAAGCTGGTAATTCTTCCTGTCCACCGAAAGCCCATCTGCCTGCAAGTCCTCATAGGAACGGTAGCGGAAGTCGCGCCCCTCCGGGCCGGGCGGCACTTGGTAGATGGAAAAGTTGGGCTGCGCCGGGGCCTCATAATCAGAGGCAACATATTCCTCCACCGTCAGCCCGGCAGCGGCGGCCTCCTGTTCCAGCTCTGCCTCGATCTGTTTTTTGTAGTCCTGCAAGCTCTGGTCGAAGTCGGCAAGCTGCGGCGGCTCCGGCAAGTGGTACTGGCCCTGATTGAGAAGCGGGCGGCACTCCTTTACATAGTCCAAAACCGCATTGAAATAAGCGGTCTGTTCCGGCGTCAGGGTTTCCCCGGATCGCAGCGGACGCCGGGCCTCCTGCTCCATAGCGGCCAGATTGCAATGCAGCTCCATATACGGGATGAACTCATGCAGCAGCATATCCCGCTGGGCCTTGTCCGCCTCCCATGCCTCCGGCCCCTCATGGTGCAGCACATGGTTTTTCCAGCTTTCATCCTGTGCGTAGTATTCGTGATAGCCCCGGATATGCTGGATCAGGGAACCGTCCCCGTCGCCAAAGTCCTGCCGTCCCTCGTAGCTGTCCGGCTGGCCCTGCATGGTAAAGTCAATGCGGAACTTGGTCTTGTCGTACCAATGGCCCGTATAGCCCGGCTGCTCCCGGTCATGGCGTCTGGCGCTGTCCAGCTCCTTGAAAACGGCCTCAGCTTCATGCAGCGGCATTTGCTGGCCGTCTTTCAAATGGGGGCTTTCACTCCAAAGGATCGTGACAACCGGCTCCGCTGCCGGATTCTGTGCGATCTGCCGCTGGGCGTTGGCAACGGCAATCTCACTTTCGATCTCGCTTTTCACAAAGGAATCCATCTGGCCCTTTTGCAGCTCGTAGCCCTGTTCGCACAGGCGGTTGATAAGCCCGATCACCTTGTCAGTATCGCCCACGGATTCGGCATAGGCCACGATCAACTGCCGTTCCTCGCTGCCCAAACGCGGGGCGTTTTTCTCCGCCAGCTCAATCAGGGCGGCGGCCCGGTCAGCCGGGGACGCCTCCGGCATGAACGGCTTTCCATTCAAAAGGCCGTCGATCCCGTTCCATGCCTGCGGCTGGGGAATGGCGTTGGCCTGTTCGGTTGCTTCCAGAAAACCGTCCAGCCTGTCGCCGGTCAGGGGTTCCATTGCCCCAGCCGGTAGCTCATGGATGGCAAGGATTTCTTTTCCGGCTTCCGCAAGGGACAGGTCGGGATTGTCAAGCTGGCCTCCGTCCAGTTCCTTGTAGTCGGGGCCGTACAGCGTGTAATCATAGCCGGTTTCCGATGTCTGGATATACAGGTAATCGCCGCTTTCCAGACGGTAGGCGGCCTCCTGCGGGGCTTTGGCCTGTTCCAGCGTTCCATCCCCGGCAATGGTAAAGCCCTGCGCCTGCGCCGCCTCCTTGGTTCCCTGCGACACTTCGCCGGTGGATTTCAAATCCGCGTCAATGAGGGTTTGCAGCATGGCCTTTACGCTGTCGGTCATTTCCTGCTGTTGCTCCGGGGGCAGCTTGGAAAATACGCTGTCCGGGTCTGGCTGCTCGGCGGCCTGTTCCATCGGCGCGGCCTGCGGCTGCTCCTGCTGGGCCTGCCGTTCTTTCTGAAGCTGGGCAAGGTGGCCGTCAATGGTGGTAATCAGTTCATGGGCGGTGGCCCGGATGGTTTCAAGGGAGGCTTTCAGCTCTTTCAAGTCCTTGCCGGAACTCCAACCGGCCACATAGCCAAAGGAATAGTCGGAGGTGTCCAGCCCGTAGTGCTGGCAGACGGCATAGGCCACGCTTTCGGCCTGCACCTCGCGGGTGCGGCTGTCGGGGCGGTCGGCCTGCTCAATGGCCGGGGCTTCCGGGTCGATGGCGTGGAGCTTGGAATGGGCGATCTCATGGATGGCCGTCTTTAGGGTCTGTAATTCGCTCATGCCCTCCTGAATGGCGATCCGCTTTTCCGTCAGGTGGTAGTAGCCGTGGGAACCGCCCGGAATATCCTCAAAACCAATGGGAACCGGGGAGGTCTGTTCCAGCGCCTTGAAAAATTCCCCGTAGCGTTCCACGCTGCCGGTCAGTTCTTCCACGCCGATAGAGGGCAGCGGTTCCCCCTCGGTCTGGCTCACATCAAAGACGGAAACGATCTTAAAGGCCGGAACCTGTATTTCCTGTACTTCGGTAACAGGCTTTCCGTCCTTTCCCATCACCGGCCTGCCCTGTGCGTCCAGCTTTTGCACTTCCTTTTTCGCCTTGAACGGGGCCGGGGCCAGTATCTTGATGGCCTTTTCGCCTTTCTTCACATTGCGGTGAAAATCGTCCCGCCACTTGTTGTAGCCCGCCACAAGCTGTCCGCCCTGCATGGCGATCAGGAGGGTGTTGTTGAAGCTGTAACTGTGGAACTTGGACATGGTGGTGAGATAGGCTTTGTAGCGTTCACTCTCGAAAAGCTCCTGTATGCCGGTTTCCAGCCGGTCGGTGATCTCTTTCATGCGCTCGGCGCTGTTCTGGCCGTTTAAGAGAATGGGGGTGACAGGCTGCGGGGCCTTTGTAGGCGCTGCCGCCTCCGGCTGCACCTTGCTTTCCTCCCGCAGAATTTCCGGCGCGGGATAGGCCATCACCCGGTATGGTTCCGGCACCGGCTGTCCCTCATGGACGCGCTGCCATTCGTCGCTGGTTCGCAGGATATAACCGTAATCGGTAAAGGTTCCCTGTTCCTCGTTGGCGATAAAGCTCCCCAGCCGGTCGGTGTCAATGGCCGGTTTCCACGGGTCGGGAACGACAAACAGCCCGGAATCATTCAGATAATATTCCCCCAGACTGCGGTTGTCCTTGGCGTTGATTAAGACAAAACAATCGGTGTTTTCGGCGTAGTCCAAAAGCTGCCCGATGGTCTGCATTTTCGCCGGGGACTGCATGGCGGCGTTCAGCTCCGCAAGCTCCACGGCGTCCAGCCTTTGAAGCTGGGCAGCAAGGAAGTTCAGTTCGTCCACGCTGGCGGCTTTTATCAAATCCTCCGGCAGTTCCAGCGGTTTTCCCTCCGGGGCAGAAAAGCCGTCAATAAACAAGTCCTGCTGGTTGTCGGCGGTGATATGGATTTCCTTTAGGGCTTCCTGCACCTGTTCGGCGGTAGTCGGCAAGGAAAGCCAGTACCCATGCGGCCCGCCGGTCTGCGCCTCGGCGCGGCTATCAAGAAAAATGGAAAATACTTCGTTCACGGGTTCCCTCCTTTCCGGGGTGGCTGTGGTCTGCTGCGGCTGCGCGGTTTCTTCCTGCGCGGGAAGTGCTGCGGCTTTTGCCGGTTCCTCCCCCTCGATGGTATAGCCGGGGAGCAGGCAGCCATTGACCTTAAAACAGTCGGCGTATTCCTTGGGGATGGCCGGGGAAATTTCGGTAAAGTAATGGTCGTGGGCTTTGATCCGGCCATTCAGGTACTTGTCCAGTTCTTCCCGGCTGGCAAAGACTTTCCGATCCTGTCCGGCGATCTTGGTCTGCCGGTAGCTGCCCGGCGCGTTGGTGCGGAGGCTCCAGCGGAGCGTCCACGAGTAGGGAACGGATTTTTGGGCGGCGCTGTCGTACCGGGTGTTCTCGGAAATGGAATAATCCATCTGGTAAACCATGTTGCTGCGGATATGGCGGTATTCGTCCGGGGCCTCCCACTGGTTTGCGGTGTGGGTGACGGGAAGCGTCCGGGCATATTCAAGAGCTTTATCCAGAAACAGGGTTCTTCCAGCCTGTTCCTCCCATGCGGCGGCCTGTTCTTTCAGGCGGTCAAACACTTCCTGTTCTGCGGCGGCGCTTTCCGCCCGCAGGGAAAGAAGCTCTGCAAGGGGCAGCTTTACCGCTTCGGAAAGATCGGCCTTGCCGCTTTCAAAGTAAATCCGGCGCTCGATCCGCATAGTGCTGGCCGGTTCTAAATCGTCATGGTCGTAGGAGCTGTAAGACATTTGGGGTTCACATCCTTTCTATGGTGGTGATCTGATACAAGGGGTTTGGGGCTTCCCCAAAGAGAAAATCCCCGGCCCGGCAGGTGCGCCGGGTCAGGGATTTTGCCGGGAGTGTGGCTACACTCCCTATGCTTGCTGTTTTTAGTTCTTGCTGTTTTTAGTTCTTGCCCCTCTGTTCCACGCGGTAGTTTACATACTTGCCGCCGGTATCGGCCAAAAGCACCGTCCCGTCATAGGTCTTGCCGGTTTTCATGGAGCGCAGGCCCTTTACCTTTGCCTTTCCGTCTTTAAGGAGCGCGGCGGCGATCTTCGGGGTGAACGCCTTGCCCCGTTCCTCAAAAAATCGGTCATTCTTCCACATGACAAACTGGCAGCTTCGGTTTCCGCAGTAGTAGTTCTTTTTGCCCTCGTAGACGCTTTCCCCGCAGCGCGGACATTTGCCGATAACCACACGCTCGGTTTGAAACAACTTCTGCGCGTCCTCGCTGATCTGGGAGTAGTTTGCGATCAGGCCCCTTGTCATTTCTGCAATGCCAGCCATGAAGCCCTCCGGGTCGGCCTGCCCCTTGGCAATGGCCGTCAGCTCCGTTTCCCACTGTGCCGTAAGCTGGGGAGAGGTCAGCGCCTCCGGCAGCACACAGGCAAGGTTATGGCCGTCCTTGGTGGGAAGTAGCTGTTTGCCCCTGCGCTCCACAAAGCCCATCTGCACCAGCTTTTCTAAGATGGAGGCGCGGGTGGCCGGGGTTCCCAATCCCTGCCGCTCGGCGTCCTCCGGCAGATCGTCCGCACCGGCGCGCTCCATAGCGGAAAGCAGGGTATCTTCCGTGTAGGATTTTGGCGGTGTTGTGAAATGTTCGGTGACGGCGGCAGTTACCTTGTCAAAGGTCTGTCCCTCGGTAATTTTGGGAAGTTCCTGCGCAGGCTCCGGGGCGGTGTCGTCGGCGTCTGTTTTGAACGACGCCTTAAAGCGGCGGTCAAGCTCTTTCCAGCCGGGGGTCAGGATGGTCTTTCCCTTGGCGGTAAAGGTGTTCCCGGCACAGGTGAATGTAGCGGTGACAGCTTCGTACACATGGGGCGCGGCCACGGCGCACAGCAGCTTGCAGCACACAAGGGACAGCAGTTTCTTTTCGCCCTCGGTCAGCCCGTCAAAGCCTTTCTGCACAAATTCCATTGTCGGGACAATGGCGTGGTGGTCGCTCACCTTTTTGCTGTTCAGCACCCGGCCAAACTGCGGGGACAGGTCAAGCCCCGCCGCAAAGGGAAGCAGCGGCCACAGGCCGGACACAAGGCTTTCCGCCGTTGGCAGCATATCATCGGTCAAATACTGGCTGTCGGTGCGGGGATAGGTCAGCAGCTTCTTTTCGTAAAGCTGCTGGGCATAGTCAAGGGTCTGCTTGGCGGTAAATCCAAACAGGCGGTTTGCCTCCCGCTGCAAGGTGGTGAGGTCATAGAGGCGGGGCGGCTGCTCCGTCTTTTTCTCCCGTGTCACCGACACACAAACGGCCTGCGCCGTTTCACAGGCGGCTTTCAGGACCTTGGCGTCGTCTGCGTTTCCCATGCGTTCACTGGCCGCCTCCATGCCGCCCGCCGCGATCTGGACGATGTGGTATTTCTCTTTCTGAAAGCTGCTGATCTTGGCCTCCCGGTCAACCAGCATTTTCAGGGTCGGCGTCTGGACACGGCCCACGGTCAGGGTCTTGTGGTAGAGGATGGAGAACAGCCGGGTCGCGTTGATCCCCACCAGCCAATCCGCCTGCGCCCGGCAAAGGGCCGACTGATACAGGTTATCATAATCGGTTCCCGGTTTCAGGTGGGCAAAGCCGTCTTTGATGGCCGCGTCCTCCATGCTGGAAATCCAAAGGCGCTGAAACGGTTTCTTGCAGCCCGCCATCTGGTAGACGAAACGGAAAATCAATTCCCCCTCGCGCCCGGCGTCGGCGGCGCACACAAGGCCGGTGACATCGGGGCGCTCCATCAAAGAACGCAGGGTGTCAAACTGCTTTTTCTTATCGTCGGGAATGATGTACTGCCATTCCTGCGGCAGAATCGGCAGGTCGTCATAGCGCCATTTTTTGAAACGCTCGTCATAAGTCCCGGCGTCGGCAAGGGAAACAAGGTGGCCGATACACCAGCTCACCAGATAGCCGTTTCCCTCCATGTAGCCGTCCTGTTTCTTGTCCGCGCCGATCACGCCCGCAATGCTGCGGGCTACGCTTGGTTTCTCTGCAATTACTAACTGATAGCTCATACTTCGTCCTCCTTATTTCCATCTTCACTTGTCATATCCTCGTCCGGCTCCGGGGCTTCGTCCTCGTCGTCCTCGTCCTCTCCAAAGTCATACTCGGCCAGATCGTCATTTCCTGTGGTGTCAGCTTTTTCCTTTTTGAATTTCAGGAAGTAGAGGGCTGCGCCGCCGCCCAGCAGCACTATCACAAAGAACACCACAAGGCCGCCCATGCCGCTTGGCTTTTCCTCCTGCGGCTTTTCTTCCTCCGGCTGGGGGGGCTTCGGCTCCGGCCCGTTGCAGGCGGTCAGGTTGTTTTTACAGACCGGGCAGGCCGTATTGACGGCCCCGGCTTGACATTTGGCCGTACAGGTGCAGACCTCCGGCTCTTTTTTCCCGTCCTCCAACAAGGCTTGCAGGTCGGCGTCGTCCACTTGGTTGAGGAAATGCACCGCCGTTTCCTTATCCTCGTTAGCCCGGTCGATCAGGATGTAAAAATAATTCCCGGCCTTGGTGGTAACGGTGATAAGCTGCTTATCCCCGAAAAAATCATCCACCAGCGTAGCGTTGCCCTGCGGGGTAACGGGTACGCCCTCCGGCTCCATGCCGCCGGTGGTGGGTTCTTCGGTTTCCTCCGGCACTTCTGCGGGGGCCTCGGTGGTTTCCGGCAGCGGCACAGGGTCAGGGTCAGCGCCCCCGGCGTAGGCGGTAACGGTCGTGGTCGCCATGCAGAGCGCAGCGGCCACAGCCAGCGTCAAGGTGCGGAACAGTTTAGATTTCTTCATGGGCGCTGTCCTCCTGTTCAAAGTCCGGGATCGGGGCCGGGGCCGCCTGCAACGCGCCGCCGCGCACAAAGGCGGCGAACTCCTGCGGGGTCATGTTGAGGCCGCGCACAAGCTGGACGATCTGCAAGTTTTCCTGTTCGGTCTTGGCCGCTTCCAGCTCCCGAAGCTGCTTTTGCAGCTCCGCGATCTTGCCCTTGGTTTTCTCAATATCCTTTTCAATGCGCTCCAATTTGTTCATTGCCATAGTGATTTACTCCTTTCTGGCGTTTAAGGCAAACGCCCGTAACAATAAAAATGCTGCTGCCAGTAGCTTGAATTGAGGTTCGTGTAGGAAATGGGGTCGCCGCAGTGCAGCATGACCGAATTTCCCACATACAGCCCCACATGGGACATCCCGACAGTGTCGTAAGTGCCGACGAAAAATACAAGGTCGCCGGGCTTGGCCTGCTCCGGGGAAACGGGGGGTGCAGATGTTGTAAAGCCCCTGCGCCGTCTGGCGTCCCACATTCCAGCCGGAATGATTGATAACCCAGCTAATGAAGCCGGAACAATCAAAGCTGGTGCTTGGGGAGCTGCCGCCCCACACATAGGGATAGCCCACATACTTTTCCGCCTCCGCGATCATGGCGGCAAAGGCTTCGTCCTTTAGCGCCTCCGGGGGGATTTCATAGTAGGTCGGCTCTTTCGGGGTGGAGGCGTGGGGATAGCTGCCGTTGGGAAACAGGTCTGGCCGGTTGCCCAAAGTCTGCATATAGGCAGCATAAAAGCCCATCTGTTCCTCGGTGAGAATGTAGATGGGCAGGTGGGACAGGTCAAAGTTTTCCAGCTTCACATTGCAGATGTAATAGGTGTAGGGAACTTCCACGGTATAGGTGTTTCCCTCGCTGTCCGTCCTCGTTTCGGTGCGGTAGCGGGTTTCCGTTTCGATGGTCTGGGTCAGGATGTACTGCTTTTCAAAGAGCATGGCAAGGTCGCCCTGTACCTCCCCCAAAGTGAACACGCCGTTATGCAGCGCGGAGAGGATGGAGGTCAGCACATAGGGGTCATGCTTGATCTCGTCCAGATCGAAACGGTATTCGTCATAGCCGGGGTGCAGGCTTTCGTAGTTGTCAAGTTCGTGCTGCAAGTCTGCTTCCAGCGCGGCATAGGCGGCTTCGGCTCCCAGCATATCGCTGTCCTCGGAGAGATAGGAGGTGGCGGCAAGGCCCGTCCCGGTGCTGCCAAACATGGCGGTGCAGGATTGCAGGCCGCCCATCACCAGCAGGAGCATGAGGCCCACGCCGCCGACGATCAGCGCCCCTTTCCAGTGCCGGGCGGCAAAGGACGCGGCCTGTCTGCTTTTCTCTGCGGCTTTCTTGGCTGCGGCAGCCGTGGTCTTGGCGGTGCTTGCCGCCCCCTGTGCGGTCTGGCCCGCCGCCCTTGCTGCCTTGGCATATTCCCGCTTAATGTGCTGTTTCTGCCAGAAACGGGAAACGGGGTTCTTGGCCGCCTGCGCCAGCTCCGGGTGATCCCGCAGGGATTTTTGATACGCAAACTCGGCGTTGGCGGCGATGGACTTTCGCTCGGCCTTGGCTGCGGCCCGGTAGGGTTTGAGCTTGTGGCGGTGGACGCCGCTGCGGATCATGCGGCCCACCTGCCGTTCCGCCAGTTCCTCCCCCTTGTGGCCGCCCTCCACGCCCACATTTTCGTGTTCTACCTCATGGATTTTTCCGTGGAGGTAAAGCCCGGCTTCCTGTATGGGGCGGCTGGCCGGGTTTGGTTTGAGCTGGGGAGGGGCTTTCTCCACCTTGTCAAAATACAGCCTGCTTTTGGCCTTGCCCTTGGCTTCGTCATAGACGGTTTCCTTGGTGACGACGCGCTTTTTCGGCAGGGCTTCTTTGGCCGCTTCCAGCTTATCCGCCCGCTTTTCCGCTTTTTTGATATACGGGGCAAGCTCCGGGGAAGCCCGTTCCTCGGCGGTAAACTGCAACCGGGAAACAGGGCTGGTGGCCTGCGCCACGGTTTCCCCGGCGTCCTTGGCCGCTTTCTTTGCCTTGTGGCGGTCGTGCAGTTCGTCCGCCCGTTCCAGTATTTTTTCCGCCGCGCCCTCCGGCTGGGCGGTGTATTCCTGCTCGGCCTCCCGGCTGGACACATTGACGCTTTCGCCGGTGGTCTGGTTATCCAGCGTCAGGCCGTCGCGGGTCATGTGCTGCGTTACCTTGTCGCGGGGTTTTAAGGGTTCCATATCCGATCACCTCCTTGCTGTCTGTTCCGGCAGCGCCCGGTTTCAATCTCTGCAATATAGCGCAGGATGGGGTACACCTGCGGGGGAACAACTGCGTTTCCCAAAGTCTTTAACCGCTTTGCCACATTCGCCGGCGGGTCGCTGATTAAGTACGGGATTTGCGCCGGTTCTTTGGCCCACATGGAATGTCCGTCCATCTCCGGGGGAATCCCATCAGCCATTCCACCCAGTCGGGATTCAGTTTCACATCCCCCGGCGGGCTGCCCAGCAGTTTGTAAACCGCCCATGACAGCCGCGCCGTCCATACGGTTCCGCTGGGATTGTATTTTCGGAAGCTCCCGGTCGGGGTCATCCGCACATCGACAGTTTTCCCCACATCCCCCGTGTCGCTGGCAAGGGGCGTGGGAAGCAGCATGGCCGATGATGAAAGTTCTTTTGCGCTCATGCCATGCGCCGACGGCGACAGCAGGAAGTACGAAAACCCTAACGGCGTAGCCTGCCTGCTCCAAGTCAAAAACCGTCTTGTCGAGCCCCAGATGGATGAAGCCAGCAACATTTTCTCCAAGCACCCAAGAGGGGTGCAGTTCCCGGATAACGCGGAGCATTTCGGGCCATAAATACCGTTCGTCCTCAAATCCCCGTTGTTTCCCGGCGCTGGAAAAGGGCTGGCAGGGGAATCCCCCGGAAATAAGTGTGGTGGTTTCTCGTCCTGTTTTTTCAAAAAATGCCTCCTTTGTCACTGTGGTAATGTCCCGGAATTTTGGTACCTGCGGCCAGTGCTTTTTCAAAACTTCCATCGGGAAATCCGCCCATTCGCACTGGCATACGGTGGTAAACCCTGCGGCTTCCGCCGCAAGGTCGATCCCGCCGATCCCGGAAAACAGGCTGAAATGTGTTAAGGCGCTCATACCGTCGCCCCCTCGCCTAACCGGGTCGTCATGATCTGGTAGAGCTGGGTGTTTTTCGGGATGGGGTTCTTAAAGGGCAGGATCACATTTTCGTAAATGAGAAGCCCCTCGCCGGGTTCGGAATTGTCCACATACCGTAATTGCTGGGGCGAAATGTTCAGCCGTTCCGCAAGGATTTTGCGGTCGCCGCTGGCCTGATTGAGCAGGCAGATAAAGTCGCTGTTTTCCAAAATGTTCTCAATTTCCGGGGAGGAAAGCAGGTCTTTTACATTCTGCGTCGCACCTGTGGGAATCCCGCCCCACTTACGGAAACGCTTCCAAATCTCGCAGGAAAAGGCCGCCGTCTGTTCCTCACGCAAAAGCA
>ENA-UOJJ01004831-UOJJ01004831.1-human-gut-metagenome-genome-assembly--contig:-CS66-NODE-4831-length-12048-cov-4.970733_pt1 | contig 12048 bp, 8 predicted proteins | sample MGYA00242343_ERZ723890 | MGnify/ENA metagenome assembly ERZ723890 | reverse complement strand
TTCCATCCCTGAAAAAGGGACCGAAAGGCTTCGGCGGTACCACCCTGATTAGCACCGGATCAAGGGAAATCTATCCTCAAATTTCTATTCCACTGCTCACTCAATTATCCCGATAACGTAGGACATACGCCGTACTTCAATCATACGGAGCTCCAAGGCCGGTTCCATGACTCGCGCACAAAATCCTCACACCATTGCCTTCCAGCCTGGATTTCTCTCTGAGATTGCTCCTCATGTACTATTCTCTTCATTGCCGTTTCCATATAAATTTGATTTACTGAATTTATCTGTCTGACTCGTTTATTTTATGCGAAAATTTTTCTTATGTCAAGTATGGATATTCAAAAAAGGGGAAGAAAAAACGCCAGAAGAAATTCTTTTAAAGGAAAATTTCTTCTGGCGTTCTTAGTTTGTTGGCGGAGGGAACATTCACCGATTACGAATGCGGTCGGCAGCTGTGGAAGCGCCATAGGCGCGGAACAGCTGACTTTCATAAACGGTGATGTCGCCGGTAGGCGACATGTCCGTTTAGTGCAGTGTGAACAAACTCTCCAGCACATTTTTCTTCTCAAACTGGTTATTGTATTCCAGGATATTGTAGTCCGTCATCAGCTCACTGTAATCTGCTGGCAGATCATCCGTTGCATACCAGTTTCCATCTTTATCGCAAACAGCTCCAATTCCGATGATCGGAAGCTGTTCCTTCAGATTCATAAGGTACTGATTGTATTCCGGCATATCAAGTCCAGCCAGCTGAAGCATATAGCTGCCAAGATAATTGGCACTGAAATCCTCTTCTACTGTCTCAGACGGATAGTTGGTCCAAATCACATATGGTGTCGTATAAGACTGCTGACCAGCAACCAGATCAAGTCCCTGTCTGTCACCACCTAACAGTTTGGCCATAAATTCTTCTTCAATCTTTGGCCAGTGATCGCCAAACATAACGATCATAGTAGGTTCATCTACTTTTTCAAAGTACTCCAAAAGTTCTTTGAAGGCAGAATCAGACTCTCTGGCTAATGATAAATATGTTTCAGCCAGCGGGAATTCCTTACCGTAATTAAGCTTCACAGTAGGTTCAAAGCCGGCTCTGTCGCCCACTGTATATCCACCATGATTCTGCATTGTCACACAGAACGTAAACAGCTTTTCATCCTGTTTCTTTTCTTCATAGAGACTGATGATCTTTTCAAAAGTAGCCTTGTCACTGACGTAATTTCTAAGCAGCTCTCTATGCTCATCTCCCCAGTTTTCAAGACTGATAAATTCATCAAATCCCATTTCCGGGTATACTGCAGCACGATTCCAGTTATGAGCCTTATTGGGGTGCATTGCAATTGTATAGTAGCCCTGGTCTTTCAAAATATCAGCCATACCGTATTCCGGATCACGCACATACAACTGATATGGCACACTTCCTGACGGTAAGAAACTCATACTGTTTCCAGTAAGCGCCTCATATTCTGATCTGGCAGTACCAGCTCCAAAAGTAGGTACATGAAGCTGTCCATGTTTTACATTCTTATTAAGACTTCTTATGTATGGAAGAATCTCCACATCCGTCTTTATTTTTCCCACATTTTCAAAGTCCGCAAGACTCTCGTTCATAATCATAATGATATTAGTAGGCGTCACCGTTGAAGAAGTATCTGCTGATGTATCCGCTTCTTTACCTGAATCACTGGAATCATTTCCCATAACTTCAGCCACGATATTTTCCCCAGCTTCAAGTTTCTGGGCTAACTCTTCTACTTTCTCTTCTGAATATCCCGCAGGCTGGTCAATATAGAAATACTGAATTTCCTTGAACAGAGACAATGTATACCCCTGCAGTTTGTAAATACGGTTAATCCTCCATAACGGCACTGGTCCTAAAACCTGCATAAGAGGCTTCATCGAAACACAAAGTGTTAAAATAAGTGCTGCAAGTACACCAAAACGAACCCCTGTGTTCTTTTTGCTCTTCTTACCAAGCTCCAACTTCTGGAATTTCAGAACCAGCTGGCTGAACACCAACGAATAAATCAGGGGGATTCCCAGCATAAGCTTGATTTTGAAACTATATTCCCCAACTACTTCTGCAGCGGTTCCCATTCCCACAACATCCAGAAGTAAAAATGGTTCCCCACGAAACTCCATTACAAAATAGTTTACCATTGCCATGATCACCAGCAAGTAACACAGCGCAGCTGATGCAAGATTCACCTTACGGCAGATTAGAATCAGCAGAACAAAAAATGCTGCATAAACTGCCAGGTTAACAGCCAGATACGGCTGATTCATATTCAAAGACATGGTAAACAGTCCACGAATCGTTCCTACTGCTTTATTCTTGTAACCTGACAGCCATGTAATCATCTGTACAAACCAGAATACGATCACAGGAGTTGCCAGCAAAAGCAATACATCCACAATCCTCATAGCAGCTGTATTTTTTATTTTGCTGCTTATTCTCTCTCCCCAGAACAAAAGCACAAGAAACATGATATTGCCTACGAGAAGCAGTAATATCTTAAATGCGGTTTTTCTGGAAAGAGTACTTCCATCACTGATAAAAGTATAGATCATCAATCCATCAATCAGCACTAATAATGCAATATTCAAAACAAGTCCAAGCGTCTTCTTCCAATTGCCAGACTGTTTTATTAATCCTTCTTTATTTTCATTTGTATTTTCCACGACTAACCTCTTCTTACACTGTCAGCGAAATCTCGCGTCCGGTTCTTTTATATTGATAGTAACGCACGCCTGCTGAATCCAGCATTCTCTTGGATGCCAGAACAGACGGAGTACTTGCATATTTATCGCAATCATAGACCAGAGTCTTGATTCCAGCCTGGATGATCGCCTTGGCACATTCATTGCAGGGGAAAAGCGTTACATACATCTTCGCCCCTTCAAGGCTTCCTCCACGATAATTCAAAATAGCATTCAGCTCACTATGGGTTACATACAGATACTTGGTGTCCAGAGGCTCCCCTTCTCTTGCCCAGGGAAACTCATCATCAGAACAGCCCTTGGGAAAACCATTATATCCCATGGAAAGGATTTTATTGTCATCGCTGACAATACATGCCCCCACCTGGGAATTGGGATCCTTGGAACGCATTCCGGAAAGCATGGCAACTCCCATAAAATACTCATCCCAGGTCAGATATCCCTCTCTTTTATGATTCAGATTTACAGCTGCACTTACAGGCGCCATCTGCATATTTTTTTCCATAGGAAAGCACTCCTTTCTACTCGGTCTCGATCTGAGCGATTCTGCGGATATGTCTTTCCTCATTGGAAAATGGGGTCTCCAGGAAGGTATCCACAATCTTAAGGGCAAGTCCAGGACCTACCACACGGCCGCCAAGTGCCAGGATATTGGCATCATTGTGAAGTCTTGTAGCCTCAGCAGTAAAACAGTCGGTGCACACTGCTGCACGAATGCCTTTGATCTTATTTGCGGTAATAGAGATACCGATACCGGTTCCACATACCAGAATTCCAAGGTCACATTCTCCATCCAGAATACCATGTGCTACCTTCTTGGCATAAATAGGATAATCGGTTGACTGGGTGCTGTGACAGCCATAATCCTTGTATTCAATATTTCTCTCTTCCAGATGTTTGATAATCTCCTGTTTCAGTTCAAATCCGCCATGGTCACAACCTAATGCTACTCTCATTTTTCTTCTCTCCCTACTTGAATGATTTTGTGTCCGGCTGCTTTTAAAAGCCGGTTCATAATCGCCTGTCCCATCTTAGGTGTATAAAAAGCTTCTGAATAAATCTTACTTACCTGGCACTGGTCAAATTCACGCAGTACCTCATAAAGATTATGGGCAATGGTCTCCTCAGCTTCCCTGCTTCCAATACATTTCACAGTTCCAAGAGGATATTTGGAAATGGTCTCTTCTGTGGCAATAATACCTGCCTGAAGGCCATTCGCCTGGTCTTCCTTTACAAACTGGTTGATGGCATGAATCACCTCTTCCGTCGGACCTTCCACGATCGCAAGGTCGGCCTTCGGTGCATAATGCCGGTATTTCATTCCTGGAGCCTTAGGATGTACCTTACTGTCAGGCTTTATCAGGCCTTTGTCCATACGCACATCTCCAAGGACCTCCTGCAGCATCTCCAGGGAAATATATCCTGGTCTTAAAACAACAGGAACATCCTCTGTAAAATCAACAATGGTAGATTCCAGGCCAATTCCAACCGGACCGCCGTCAATGATCATATCAATCGCATCTCCCAGATCTTCCTCCACATGCTGTGCGGTAGTAGGGCTTGGTCTTCCGGAAGTGTTGGCACTTGGTGCTGCCACATAACCGCCTGCTGCCAGAATCAGCTGTGCAGCGATAGGATCACTTGGGAAACGCACTGCCACGCTGTTAAGACCTCCTGTGGTCTCCAACGGCACTATATCTGACTTTTCAAAGATCATAGTAAGAGGACCTGGCCAGAATTTCTCAGCCAGGATCTTCGCTTTCTCAGGCACATTCTTTACAATAGGTGCAAGCGCCTTAATATCTGCAATGTGCACGATCAGCGGATTATCAGAAGGACGTCCCTTAGCAGCATAGATCTTTTTGGATGCCATAGGATCCAGCGCATTTCCGCCAAGACCATAGACAGTCTCTGTAGGAAATGCAACCAGGCCTCCTTTTTTTAATATTTCTCCGCCTCGGGCAAGGGCTTCCTGATCAATGGCCTCTGCCGTCATGGATACAATTTCTGCTTTCATTTTAATCCAGCTTTCTTTTTCTTTTCATTTTCAGTATATTTCTATTTTTTTCAGCATTCCTTACTATAACACCAGTTCTGAATTAATGTCAATCCACCTTTACAATATAAGTACCGGAATCTTCATCCATAAACACGGTTTCTCCAAGATTCTGAAGCAGGGTATTATTTAAAGAATCTTCATATTTCTCAATTTCCTTAGAACCCACAAAGATATAAGAAACGTCATATTCCTTTAAAAGTGCTCTTACCTGTTCTTCATCCCGGGAAGTATAGATTGCCGTAATATCTCCACTCTTCTGATTCAGATCATCTGTGTCATTTCTCCACAGCCATTCATGAACATACCAGCCAAGAATGGTCGGCAGGCCAGTGGATGCAGAAACACGCTCAAAGCCAGAATAACTGTCCCCATTTGCCTCAAGCACAACAGGAGAACCCTTTATATTTTCTTTCAACCACTGGATAGCATTTACATCCTCTGAAAAATCTGTGTCCAGATAGCCCAGTGCATAAAGTCCCTGATAGCCAGACGGATCCAGTACTTTTCCAAACCAGGAGGTGACACTCTTTCCAAAATATCCTACCGTCCAGATCAGGAAAAACAGACAGATTGCAGAAATAATCTTAGCAAGCTTCTGTCTGGATACCACCAATAGCCTGTAAATTCCGTATCCCATAGTCAATGCAAACAAAATATAGGCCTGATAGGTAAGCTTGAACATGGTATTTGCCCTGGCATTTCCATTTTCGTAAATATCGCGCACATAGACCAATTCTGGAATTGCTACAAGCCCAATTGCACAAAGCCCGGTAATAATGGCAAAAAGATCCGCTGTACGGATTGCCTTCATAAGACGATACAGGCTCTTGTGCTCCATCCCTCTTAATTTCTCACAGAGAATGGCAATTATGAAGGTGATCGTAAGAACTGCCGGAAGCCCCCACAATACCATCAGCTGATAAAAATAGGAATGATATTTTGCGATTCCAACGCCGTCCACCATAGTATCAAACTGCAGGGTAAAGGGCAGAATCACAAGATATGCCACCAGATAAATCTCTGCCATCTGTACAAAAGTCACAGCAATGATCTTCTTTATTTTTCCCTGAAATCTGAGAATGTTGGCAAATAATACCGTTCCAAGAGTTACCACATAGTAAATTACGAAATCCCAGAAGTTTGTCCACTGGAACATGCCAAGAAGCACACTTACAACCAGAAGATGAGGCATAAGAAGCTGCTCTTTCCAGAAGCTTCCCTCTTTCATAGAGGCATCCACTGGCACCGTCTTCTTACGCACGCCTCTTAACCACACATAAAGAAGTGCTATCACAAGAAGTACAAACATAATATTTACCACATGGGCATGGAGATCTCCTAATACAAAAGAGTAGCATGGAAATTCATGGATCGTCCGGTCTTCCTCACGGTATGGATTATAGCCGATATACCGGGTGGCATCGGGGAACCAGTAAGAGCTCACTTCCTGCCCGGTCAGCTTCTCGATCCATGGAATGATCTGTGCATAGATTACATAATGCATGTTTCCAGCAATGGAGACTGCCAGACCAGCTGTAAAACCAGCTGCATATGGAAGCCTTCTGATTGTTTTTTCACCTTTTTCCTGCCCTTTCATGCGGTCCGCCATCATCTGGTAAACCAGGGAAAACGGCATGGCAAAAGCCAGTCCGGCAACAAAGGTACGCATAAGATTATAGGTCAGCTCTACCTTTGTATGGGAAAGCCTGGTAAGAAATACCGCAAAATACTGACCGCCATAATAATAATTAATATGGCCTTCTGAATACCACAGATCCCTTGCCGGAAGTGTGGTGCTTCTCATCATGGCCTCCATAAATCCATAATCCATAAATTTCTCAGTGCCATATGCAGCCGGATGGAAGCCAGCCAGATAGGTCCACATTAGAAAGGCAGCAAAAAACAGCAGTTCCTCCCAGTAGATCAAGGATATATGCTCTACTGGAAAGCACTCAATCTTCTCCCTGGACTGTTTTTTTAATAAGAAAAGACAGATGACCGCACATATTACACATACCGCTGTACATGTGAGCGCATTAAATGGCAGCAGCTTAATAGAAACCAGAAACCAGGTAAGAAATCCTGTAGCTGCTATTGCCAGAACCTTTGAAAAAATCCAGCCTTTGTCCTCAAATCGCCAGAACAGCCTGCCTGTATCCGGCATAGCTGAAAATCCCAGCTCACCTGCCAGCAGCCACCAGGTCCAAAAGGTCCAGACATCCCCTTTTAGTAAAAAAGCAGACAATCCAAGCAGCATCACTGCTAACAGGATTTTTATGATCATTTGCGTGTTCAGCTTTTTCTTATTGTTCTGTTCCATAAATTCTGATTCTCCCATCATCTGATTCATAAACCAGAGGATAAGTATCCGCGATCACATCTTCACGGCATTCTTTTTCCTCAAATTTCATCCCATCCTCGTAAAGGATATAAGTGATATGTTCTTTCTCAACTGTTTCCTTCAACACCTGGGAACTAGCTGTAGTGTACATCACCACCGCCTGCTCTGCCCTGTAATACGTATCATATCCGGCAGACCATGCATAATAAGGCCAGCCAAGGTACAGCATTACACCAGACATTGTAACCTCATTCATGCTATATTCCGGCGTAAGGATAAGGTCATTTTTCCCAAGATTCCCTGAAAGCCATGCTGTAAGGCTGCTTTCCAGATTTACAGCAACTCTGTGTCCGGAATCGTTGTCCTTTAATACTACCACAAAATCATAAATTCCTGTAACCGTAAGGCTCATTGCCAGAAGGATTCCCATCAATTTTCCGGTTAAATATCTGGTTCTGAATAGTCTGCACACCGCATCCGCCCAGAAAATTGTAAGAAACGCATATGAGATCATAATATATTTATGATTTACATTTATATCCGGTGTAAGAGAAATGAGAAATGCGAATATTGCTGGAAACAGCATACTGACTGCCGCAGCTCTTTCCATTCGCTTCATAAAAAATACAAGTACCAGCACGCCCAGGAAAACCAGCCCACTGATCTCAAACAGATACCACGCCACTCCCGAAAGAGTCTTCTCTTCCGCCCGAAACCCAAGATAAATAGAAGGGGTAACAACGCTTCCACTTACGAACATCTTCGACTGGATTTCCGAGAACAAGATCGTTACCACCGCCACAATCAGGTAGTCCAGCTTGCCATCTGAAAACACTGCAAAGCCTGCAAGGATCAAAAGGCCGGCAATTACCGCCGCTCCATTCCAGAAGGAGCAGAGTCCCAGAAGCAGCCCTGCCAGAAGTGCAGTCTCCGGTCTTTTGCATTTCCAGGCTTCACTGGTAAAGAAGCGGTTTCTCAACCACAAAATCCCCTTCTCTTCATGTGCGCAGCCTTCTTCCAGCCACTCCATAAAAATCCACAGCAAAACAGCCACCAGCAGAAGCCCAAAGCCCAGATGCCTCTGGTTCAGATAAACATTAAAATTCCAAAGTCCCCAGTCCTCATTGGGGGTATAGCCAATAAAGGTAGTATTCTGTGAAAGTGTCTCCCACAGATCACCTGTTAAAAAATGCTCAAAGGCAAATCTGAAAAATGCCGTTCCACTTCGAAATACCATAAAGACCACAGCCAGCACACCTGCTGCCATGCTTTTGCTAAACCACTTCGCCAGGGAATACAGCATTGCGAAAAAGCCCCAGAGGGACAGACTGCTTACAAGGTTATATCCAACATCAATTGGCATTCCCAGATATTCCAGGTTTCCAGTTAGAAACTGGAACATAAAATGATATTTCACATCAGCACCGCCAAAATGAGGATACTGGGTAGGGAAATTATTTCCCAATGAAAAAGACCGTATCATGGCTGTATGGGGCGCATAATCACCAAATACAGTAAATCCGGAATACAGGTATCCACCACTTATGTGAAATACATAAAACATGATCCACATAACCGCAGCAAACAGGATCAGGAAAAAGAAAATTTCCTTCCGTGGCGGAAAATTTCGGGAAATATTCTCTTTTATTTTCTTAAAAGAGCATTTTCTTCTATAATAAATCCCGGTCAGAAGAAGCCCCACTGCCGCCAGTACCAGAAGATTGGCTACAAAAAGCGGTTTCTCCATTCCTCCACATGCGCTAAACAGCCATGCAGCTATGTATACCGCCCAGGTAAGAAACAATACCCCGCACCCGAAAGCAGCGGAAAATGTGATCCAACAGGGAGTAACTTCTTTTTCTTTTATTCTTTGTTCTGGTAAAAGCGGTCTTGTAATCTCCCTGCCCAAAAGCGTCGCCAAAATCAGATAAATATATCCTAACATGGTATTTCCTCACTTATTTTTTCCAGTCCAGTATAGCAGAATCCGTTCTTTCTGAAAAGTATATAGTTCTAATCAAATGAGAGGTTTTCTCATTAGCAATTACAATTCGCCTTCTTCCCCACAGCGGCTTTTCATTTCATCCCATTCATATATTGCACCACACCATCTGCTACAGCCTCCGCCACTTTCTGCTGATATTCTTCGTGAGATAACATGGCAGCCTCCTCCGGATTGGTAAGAAAACCACACTCAACAATATTCAAAACTCCCGGACTTCGTCTCAACAGATAATATGTAGTGTTCCCCTTCGCTTCCCTTGGCCGTTCTACCTGAAGGTTCTCATTTAATTTCTCCTGTAGGATCTTCGCCAGTTTTTCTCCTTGTGGGGAATCCCGGTAATAAAACACCTGAGGTCCTTTTACCCTGGAATCCTCATAGCTGTTCTGATGAATGCTCACTGTAAGGACCGGCTTCACCTCCTGTATCAGAAGGATCCTCTTCTGCATATCCTGGGCTTTTTTATTATTGGAGGCCTCCTCATAGAGACCTGTATCTGTGTCTCTTGTCATCACAACCTGGAAGTCTCTTTTCTCCAGAGACTCCTTTACCTTCAAGCCAATGGCAAGGTTAAAATCCTTCTCCTTTAAGCCGTCTATGCCGATCATTCCTGGATCACTTCCACCATGTCCACAATCTACCACAATTACCTTCTTCTGGTTCATCTCCACAGTCACAACCGCTGCTTCTCTGGAAAGATAATAGAAGCATACCAGTAAAAGACATCCCATCAGCAATTCCATTATATGTTTTTTCAATGAAAAAAACACCCCTGTCATATATAAACTGCCTGAACCTATTGGTTACTGTTCTCTCGAGGAACAGTAATCAACAATCGCCCTTCACACCATATATATGTTTCAAAGAGTGTTTTTATCATTCGTAATTTTCGGCTATTATTTGCTTCGTAAGCAATAGCATTCTTTATTCTGCTGTACTGCCAGACAGGTTGTCTGTGATCACTTGCCAGATACCGCTATTCTCAAATCCAAGCTTCCATGCAGCAACACCTGCCAGATTATACTTCTGCACCAGCTGTACCTTGGCTGCGATGGACTGGGAATCCTCGATCCAAATCTGATAGGTACAACCATCTTTCTCAAAGCTTCCATAATTCTGGCTTACATCGCTGTCCCAGTATACCTGGGCATTATTTGTAGTTACCACTTCCTGCGCAGTATCCATTCCGATGGCTTCACTGGAAAGACTGCCTGACTCTGTCTTCCAGAGTCTTGTATAAAATGGAACTGCATTGATCACACGCTCTGCAGGAACTTCTGCGATGGTATCCTGGATTCCTTTCTCAACCCATGGAAGAGAAGCTACGGAACCAGCCTCCTCGGAACCTACGTAATGTTCATCATATCCCATAACAATTACATAATCTACCACTTTTCCCTGCTCTGCCCGGTCATAATGACTGGTAAAATCTTCCGGAACCGGATTGTCTACGGAAAGGACCAGGTTGTTCTTATGGCACTCTATCGAAAGCTCACGGAGGAACTCCAGGAAATGAACGCCTACCTCTTCACTTAGCTGCTCGAAATCCACATTGATTCCATCAATTCCAGCTCCAACTGCTGCATTCACCAGCTGGGTGACCAGATTCTGTCTGGAACTTGTCTTAGACAATACTTCATAAGTGCTGATATCCTGAGTAAAGTTATCCACCAGTCCCCATACCTTCAAGCCCCGGTCATGAGCTGTAGCTACATAATCAGCAGTGGCATTGTTAATAATATTGCCGCTGTTGTCTGTCACATAGAACCAGGTAGGGGAAATCACATTTACTCCGGTCATGTTCTGGATGGAATCGGAAAGTCCTGCATTGGCATCTGTGGACATTACCTGATGCCATACCAGATTCACAGGCTGATCCATGGTCAGGTAGGTGTAATCCTCCCCTGCAAATGTACGGTCCATAATCACAGTCTGCACGTCGCTTACGCTCTTCTTCTCCACGTAACCGATATAGCCATCCCAGGTGGCAACCTGAACCCAGTTTTCCAGTTCTTCCATAAACAGAAGATTATCGCCTTTGTTAATCTTGCTCAGGACTTCCGCCTTGATTCCGCCTCTGTAGCGCACATACGTATCCTTATTTGCAGTTACCACTGAAATGCCGGAAAAATCCTTCTGGATGGCTACACGGTTAGGCTGCTGGTACACATAGGTATCAAGGTCTGTATATCTTTTCACAAAATCAAGGCTGAGATAAGCAGTTCCATCCTTCAGCCATACGTCACCGCCTGCTTCCGAAGATGCAGGTACAGATACCAGTTCTGACGGAGTAGCATAAAGAATCTGCTGTCCTTCTTCATCCCAGTAATAGCGCTGGTTCAGATAGCTGTCTACCACATCAACCGGAAGGTACGGCTGTTCACCGGACATGGCTGCCTTCTCTTCCAGGATCTGTGTGCCAATAATGATCACAGCCTCAGATTCACCTGTCTGTCCGTAATATTCTGTCAAATCCATCTGTTTCTTCGTTGGAATGCGCCGCATGATCAGGGTTGTGACGATTCCGATCACTGCAACCGCAGCAATCAGCAGACCGACTATGATTACAGGATTTATTCTTCGCCTTCTTCTTCGCCTCATATAAATATTATCCTCTCGGTATAAGTCTTTTTCAATGGGAATTGGCCCAAAGTTATTTTTCATTATAGCATACTTTCGTGGAATTGTATCGCAAAATTCGACTTTTTACAATTTGTTTACATTATTTATTACCTGTTTATTTTTGCCGGAAACCCTTTCAGTGAAAAGCATGAGTAGGGGGAAACTGCAGTTCCGAAAGGGTCCCGGCTTTAAGGAGTAAAGCCTATGGCTTACAAAACGGATATGCCGCCCCAGGCGGCATCCCATCATGGCTCATCGATTACAAAATCGAAGTCCACACGGGCAATATGCCCTTTCTCATCT
>ENA-UOJJ01004829-UOJJ01004829.1-human-gut-metagenome-genome-assembly--contig:-CS66-NODE-4829-length-12054-cov-49.376031_pt1 | contig 12054 bp, 25 predicted proteins | sample MGYA00242343_ERZ723890 | MGnify/ENA metagenome assembly ERZ723890 | reverse complement strand
TATTTTATAACCCAGCATCCCGCACACGCTCTCAGTGGCGGTGACGGGAGTTCAGACGGGTGCGCTGCCGCCGCGAGGAAGAAGAGGAAGAAGAACTGACCGGTGAAGAAGAGGAAGAACTGACCGGTGAAGAACTTGCCGAAATGGACTTCGAAGAACTTGAGGATGTCTGCGACGACAAAGACCTTGAAACTGACCCAGACGATTACGATGAAGACGACGTCGAAAAACTCCGTAAAGCAATTGCCAAAGAACTCGGTCTCAAATTGCCGGCAAAGAAAGAAACCAAAGGTAAGGGCAAGAAAGGGAAAAAGTAATCTGGTAACTGTATTCAAGATTTAAAAGAAGGTAGGGAAATTTCCCTACCTTTACTATCAACTATTAATAAACGTAGAAGTTTACTTATAATAACCATTAACTTATAAAACATTAAAAATTATGGCAACAAAGAAATCAGACTCCAAGAAGAAAGGGGATAAAGAAAAAGACCCCGAAAAAGAAGCTAAACGTAAAGCTCGTCAAGAGGCACTCAAGAATCGGCCGGCTGAACAACGCCCTAACAGCAAGCAAATCGACGTTATTTCCATTAACGACAAATCCAAGGTAATGAACTTTGGTTATGCCGTTAAGAACAAGGAAGGCTATCAGGGTGTAGTGGTTACTTCTGTATTGGTTACGGATGGCAAACCGGTATCAACTTCAGTTTCATTCGTTCCGGGAACTCTTACCGTTAAGTCTAAGAAAGGACATGGCGTTATTTGTTCTCCGAAAAACAAAAAGGCTAAGGAAGAAGAAGAGGAAGAATCAGAAGATTAAACTCTAACTTACTAACTACTATCCCATATGTCTGCTATATAAATTTAGAGTTTAAGTTCATATGAATAACATCTACACTTAGGACGTTGTTCAGCCAAAAGCTCATTGCCTGCGAAGGTAGTGGGCTTTAATTTTTTATACCCATGGAAGAAGAGAAATTAGCAATTCGAAAGAATATTCGAATACTTGCATTGGATAATCTAATAAATACTTATACTGATGCACTAGAAGATAAAGAATTAAACCTGGGACCAGATGAAAGGGAACTTGCCATCAATATAATAAATGAGGCAAGAGAAATGCTATCAGAAGAAACTCAGGAAGTATCTAACCAAGTAATGCAAAGACCCAAATGGAAAAAGACTTAAGATTATTAGTGGGAAACATTAATCAAACTCTCAGAGAATTAGATTATGTTTCGTACCTTAAAAAGGTAGCTCTTAGTAAGGGTAAGAAAGGCGAATACCAATCCCATAGGTTGAAGAGTAATTATCTGAAAAGAAAACTCATATCTCTTAAAGGAGCCCTGAATAAAAAACTTCATGGGACTTATATTGTTGCCCAATTTAATTTTATAAGGGGGGAACAGAAAGAAACTTTTGAACAAACTTTTACGGACTTATCTCAGAAAGAGGTAGAAGATATACTTCAACTCGAGGCAGTTTTAAAACAATGCAGTTTAGAAATCCTAGAAATTAAAGAAATCCCAACCCAAATTAGGAAGGTATAACTATGGTATTATGTAAATAGGAAATTCAATTATTCACCTAATATAAATGAAAATGGCTAAGAAAGACGAAAAGAAGAGTAAATCGGAATCCAAGACTCCGGAACTCACAAAGGCTAAGAAAGCTTTGGATGCTTACCTTAAAGAGAACAAGTTGGACCCTACTAAGGATTGGACCAAAGACAAGAAACATGGTAAAAAGGTTACCGAACTTGTAAACAAGCTCAATAAGGAAAGAGACAAAGTTGCTGCTGCCTATCCTGAAGCTGACCAAGAGAACAACAAGAAATTGGTAAAACTCCAGGAAAAAGAGAAGAAGGAAAAAGCTGAGAAGAAGGCTGCCAAAGAGAAAAAGGAAAAGAAAGGAAATGGCGGTAGAACAGCTACCAAATATGATTATCCTCTCATCGATGGCAGAGAAATGACTTCGGCTGAGAAGAAAAAATACCGTATGGAGCAAAGAAAACTTGCTTCAGGTAAGGCTCCCAAGGAGGAAAAGGAAACTAAGAAAAAGAAGGAAGAAAAGGTAAAAGAGAAACCGGCTTCCGATAAGAAAGATAAGAAGGCCAAAGACAAGAAGAAAAAGAAGGCCGCTAAAGAAGAAGATTAATAAGAGCACTTTTTACTTTTATTTATCATATTTTTGAGTATTCGTTAATAATGGTAGAAGGCCTGGCAATATAAAAATTGTTCAGGCCTTTTATTTTCTAATTAAGTCGAAAATGGAACAAGAAGTATATAAACCAAAACTTAGAATCACTACACTATCAGAGAATGGTACTCCCTTATCTGATAGGTTGGTAGATGCCTATACCGAGATGAATTCAGGTCCAAAGGTACAGCATAACGGTCCCATAAGAGTAGAAGTAACTCTTACTAATAAACAAGATATTGATAACTTCAAAGAATACTTAGATAGGTTATCTGGTACATTGCCTGCTAAGGCACCTAATGTTGGCAGAGGAAGACCTGCAGGGTCTACAACTAAGGAATTGGAATCACCAAGGGAGGACATTCTTGCAGATGTAGAGAAAATGATTGAAGAGGATAAAAGCCAACAAGATATCATTAAATATCTTAGGGGATTGGGATTTGTATTTATCCTTACTGAGGACTTTCTATTTCACTTTCCTGGATTTGAGTTCAATAAAAAGGATGTGGGAGAAGCAACCGACAATAAGCAATATCCAAATTCATTCTCTTGGATGGCAAGATGTATCAAACGAGCTAAGGACCCAAAAGCAGATAAATTTGACCCCATGGTAATCTTTGGTTTTAGCATCCTTGGGGGACCTTCGAAAAAGATTATCCCATATCTCTATAAGGAAAGGAAGAAACCATTAAGGGCCCAAGTTGGTAAAAACGTAATCTCCTTTTCTCAGGCAGAATTCACTAAACTTCCTACTTTCATGTTAGAAGATGAAAGGGTTAAATTCTCTACAGAACAGAGGCAATTACTCCTTAATCCAGAAAAGAAACCATCTAAATTCTTTATGAGATGGTCAAGGGATGTGTTATTGCCCAATTCGGTATACGAAAAGTTAAAGAATAGAGATGGGCTAATCTTTAAAAATGATTTTGTAAATGAAAAGAGATAATATACCAGGTTTAGAAGGGTATTAAATCCTAACCTAAGATCCTTCAATAGAATCCGCTAACACTTACCTCTGTATTTATTAAAAGAGTATTTTATATAAAATAATTTTAGTATATTTGCATAAAGAAAATTTAATTATGGACAAGGAAACAAAAGACATCGTAAAGCTCATTGCTGGTATTCAGATTGAATCACTCAACTCAATCAAAGAGGATGTTAAAAATGGAAATGATATTGCCCAAGACTTAATCAAAAAACTCCTTCAGATTGAGGATGATGAAATAATTCGAGCACTAGATGAGCACCTTGAATTATACGTGGAAATCGAGAATACTCCTCAACTGATAAATATGCTAAGTGAATACCAAATGCTGGTATGCTCTCACATATTATTCAGAATGGAAGATGAATGGGTACATACTAATTCTCAGGGAGTACTTGGTACCTGGGCAATATTCCAGAGGGCAAATCTCAAATTCCACCCAGAACTAACACTTTTAAAATTTTAATATAGACATGAAAAAGAACGAATACTTAGAATCAGTAGAAATGAACACTGGAGTCGAAATGATTCCTTGCGAATCCTCTAACATTGAGGGCTTTGGTTATGACTCAAAGAAAAAACAACTTTGGGTTGCTTTTAAAGGTAATCGAGTTTATCGCTATGATGATGTACCTTATGAAATCTGCAACGGTTTACATCAAGCAGAATCAAAAGGTAAATACCTTGCAAAGAACATTAAAAATAAATTCGAAACTACAGGTTATGAACTCAGAAACTAAATTCATATTGGGCCTGGTAACCCTGGGGGCAGTGATTTACTTTATTGGTGAGAATAGAACTCATCCAGTAGAAGTGAGCACTGCTCCTTCTCGTTTTGAAAGTCCCATAACCAAGTTAATTTCTCTTCAAGATAGCATGGGCATTAAACCAAAAGAAAGGGAGCAAAAGAAACAATGGTATAAGTATAGGGTAGAAATAGAAACTATTCCAGAAAATCAAATCTATAAGATTGAGAAATCTGGATACCAGCAATATGAAGTTTCTAGATTGGGTGAAACTTATTCTTATGTAACCTACGAATTTACCTCAGACAAGGTAATGACTACTCAAGAAGCCTATGACTTCGTAAAGAAATATCCTGAAAGATGTACAAGGGTACCCAATACATCACAAGATAACATTTACGATAAATATAACAAGGATTACGAAGATTACATAAATGACCCAGAGGATGAAATTAACTATCCTCCAGAAATCTTCGACTTCCTAGCCGATTAACCCGAGCAAATAGAAAATAATTCAAATAAAATTTTTCTATTTAAAATAAAGTTCTTATATTTGTATCAGAAAAAGAAATTAATCATTTTACTAATATTTTAAATATAGACGTTATGAAAAAGAATGAATCAAACCTGGTTGCAACTAAGGTTGCCGAACAACTTAAAGGAATTAAAAATTCTAAGACTGCTAAGGCTTCTGCTCCTAAGGCCAAAAAGACTAAAAAGGAATTGGTACAAGATGCTCAAGAAGCTGCCACTAATTTTGCCAATGCCAAATTGGTAAAACTCTCTCCCAAAACCCAAACTTCCAAAAAGGAACAGGTTGTCAAGGAAGTTAAGGAACAACAAAAACCATCCATCATCGAACAGGTAATTTCTAATCGGGAAGTTAAATACGTATATCCTGCCGATGTAGTTGATACTCTTGCTCGGAAGAAATGGAGACAACAAACTCGAAACGAACTCCATCGATTGGAACTTGCAATGGCTCGTATCAAAGATACAAACTCCAAGGAATTCAAGGCTGCTGCTAAAGCCTATGAGGACTTTAGAAAGAAAGTCCTCAAACCGGAACAAGTTGCATAAACCTTTATTAACCAGGTGCCCGGGATAATTACCTGGGCATCTCAATTCATACAAAATGGATTACACTATCTTCTCTGATAAAGAGATGCTTAAGCAGGACAAAGAATTGGTAGAATTACATAAACGATGTTGTAAGTCCTATCTAATCCAACATTCACTTAAGCACTCCAAGATTAAGAAGTTCTTTATCGTTTACGATTGGTATATAAATGCCTATAACGTAAGGAATTTCTTTTTCAGGCCTATAAACCTTTTCATTCAGGCATTGCTTTTAGGGCAACTTGATGAAATATCCGATTACATTAATCCTAACAAAAATGGAAAAAGAAAAAAGAAACGAACCAGAAAAGTATAACGTACTTTACTGCAAAGGCAAATATCAGTATAAATCTAAATATCCCCAAATAGAAACTAAACATAAGGTTATCTATGCAGGGCCAGTAGAACCAATGGCACCCATCTGGGATAATGTATCAGATATATTAAGGAAATCTGATAGAATTTGTACTGAATCTCGAAGAGAATTAAAGAAGTTAGAGGAACGTTCACAGAATAACCTTTACTTCAAGAAAAATGGTATTACCCATATAATCGTATATAAATGTTTAGAGAAATAGTTAAAGACCTATATATAGGCAAATCGAAGTTAACCATAGAATGTAACCAAAAGGAAATACCCCAAACTACTCTGGTTCAAGACATATTACAGAATACTGGATTTACGGGTAATATGCCCGACTACGGTACCTATGGTAATTTCAAGGATGGGAAATTTGAGATTACTCCAATGATGCCTAAGCATTGCTTATTTATTACTGGAGTACCCAAAGGGGCAATCCTTGATAATTTCAGAGTTAGAAGAACATATTGGTCCTCTTATTATGAGGATGATGTAAGAGGGTACTTATTTCAAATTACAGATGAAAGTATACCTCGTTTAATAATCACAAACTAAATCTATATGGAAGCAATCGATTACGTAAAATTATTTAAGCTCGACCAAGAGAATTATGACTTTAAAAGGGAAGAGTTTATATCCGAATTAGGTAAAGAATTTCTAGATTATTGCCAAACCACTACAATTGGGATAGATAAAAAGACTGGCAATATATACTATTACCGATTTAGGGAAATAGTTAAGAATTTCGAAACTAAATTCTGGGCAATCTCAGAACTTAAAATAGGAGAACCATTAACTCAGAAATTATGGAATGCCTTTTTCGCTACTCAGGTAGTTCCTTTAAGGCAAAGGTTATTCCCAAAGGTTCAGAAATTAATCGAAGAGCAAAAGGGGATAACCAATAACCGTAGTAAACAAGACAAAAAACCTACGAACCATAAAAAGGCAAACTATGGCAAGGGAAATCACGGACCTGCATGGGAATAAATTTAAGGTAGGAGATTATAAGCTTTGCCTTAATATTCCCATCACTGGGAAAGGTAATTTAGTATTCACCAGGGACCTAATCTCTGGTGAACCTTTTAATTTATCAATAAGTAAGAAAAAATATAAGGGATATTTCTATAACCTATCTTTGAATCTGTATGTAAGGTTCGATTTAGAGTATATGGGTTATGATGAAAGTTCCGATATCAGAAAATCTCATTTGTATGTCAGAAAAGGAAAATAAAATGGTAAGATTCCCAAGACCTATGGGGACTACTGCAATGGCCTTAGAATATCAGAAGAACCCAAATGATGAACTTCTGATAAAGATACACAACTACATTATTAATCAATGGCTGATGGGTAATGGTGTATTATGTGGTATCACCTATGATATCAATACATTCTCATACCGTATGGGTATAGATATTAACTACATACGGGTATTTATGAGAGATAGGCTATTAAGCTCTAGAATATGGGATAAAGAAAAAGCAGAAGATTTACTTCAAGCGTTAATGGGAGAACAACTAGCATGGGCATTAGAAGACCGTATGGAAATAGCCCATCAGGTTAATATCCTAAGAGAATCTCAGGGAGGGAAATACGTACCGTTTATATCTGCCGAGCTGGGAAAGGCCCTTAAATTAAAGCTTGAATCCTCTACATCTCTGCAATCAATAGTACGTAATCTTACTGGAGGAAGTACTACAAATATCTTTGCCCAATTTAATCAACAGAACAACGTAACACAGCAAAATGCAATCACTGTTGAAGAGGCACGTCAAATCGTATTGGAATCACAAAGGGTATTAGATAAACCAGAAGAGGCTAAACTATTGGAGGATAGGTATGACATTAAGTCTCTACCTGAAGTAGTTGCTACTAAACAAGAAGGAGTAGATACAAGTAAAGAGGGTCTTAACCTTAATAAAGCAGAGTTAATGCAAATTACTGATGATTATAAGGGAGCTATGTCTTCATTCTCTAAAGAACATCATGAACTACGTAGAGAAATCGAAATGCGTATAGACCCAGACGAAGAAGACCCAGAGTTATACCAATATGAAGACTTTGAGGAAGAAGAGAAAGAGGATGGCTCATTTGCATCTCAATTCCTCCGAAATAGTAAGCTCCCATAGTTATATCCGGATATTGCATATTTAAAAAGAAAGAATTATATTTGCATATCAATTTTAAAAATAGACAAAAATATGGAACTACCAAAGACATCTTACAAAGAGACTCGGGTTAACAAGGTTAATCAGGGTACATACTTTAAATTAAAACCAACTGATACTGCTCCAGTATGGGTAAGAGACCATTATGATAAATCATCTAAGACTTATGCTTGCCATAAGTATGATGACTCAAATCACGAAAAATTTCTCAAGGGAACAAGGAAAATATACATTGACTTTACATTTTAATCACATGAACTTATTTAGACGAAAGAGATGCTGTAGTGAACTCATTGCTATTAAAAATGGCGACTTAGTATTCAAATTGAGTAATACTCATATCAATGCTGCTTATAATACTTTACAAGCAATAATGAGGAAATCGGGTATATTCGATGAGAATCTATATTTTGACTTGTACCGAGAATATAGAAGACATTATGCTATATACGACGTAGTACCATCGTTGCTAAGGTATAAGCTACCATTGATATTTTCAGGTAGATATCCTAAAAATCTATTCGATAATCAGTTTACCTTTGAGGAATTGATACCTAATGCTTTGGTATATCATAACTTACCAGAAAATTTCAAATTACCCGAAAGCTTAGAGAAAATCCTTTTAGAAGTCAAGAAAAGGGTATCTGCTTATATAGACCAAGATGGCATATCAGACCAGGGTTATAGGGATTTGGTTCGAACAAATTTCGTAAAACAATGGGATGTATTTAGAAAGGACCCATCTCTTATAGATTGCTATATGGATGCTCAATTGGGCATGCTATATATGTGGGCTAGAGTAGAAAATAAAACAATAGTAAAGAACATAATCGAAAGAACTCAAGCTGAACTAGCTCAAGAGTTCTTATCTAAAAATGACGAATATGGAAAATAAAGAAAAGTTTGCCTTCAGAAATGTAAACATGTCTCAAGGTGTAGAGGTAGAATTTATTAAATTGCTTACCTCATTAGAGACTAAAAGTGATGAAGATATTATTAAAGCTTTTAAAGCTCAATTATCTTCTGGAATATTAACTTGTCATGCAGAAATGTTATCTAGAACACCAAATCAGATAATATTTCAAACATCTCAATTCAGTAAACCCTATAACTTTTACAAAAACTGGGAACTATGGGTATTCTCTAATATCCTGGGTGTATGGACTCTAAATAGGTTTAGGATATGATTACAATGAAAAACCTCCAAGTAGAGGATATAAAAGATGAATGGTTATATAATGCCTTAACACAGGGCATCAAGGAATGTATAACTGCTCCAGTCCTAACTTTGGACCCAACAAAACCAGAACCCATTAAGAGGGCAGAAATGATACTGGAGAATTTCTCTCAGGAAGATTCTCCAGTAGTAGCTACTGTAATTGCTCCAGGCAATTTCATACAGATGATATTACCGAAACATGAGATACTTCTATCGGTAATGTTTATCTATAAAGAGAGAAATACCTATGTACAACTCATAATACAAAAACTTGCTTATGAACGAGAAAAGATTACCACCAAGACTAATGGTTCTGTTAGTAGCACTGAAGGGTGAAAAGGTATATAAAATACCTCTCTTAAATCTCAGGAGTTATCAGAGATATTAGCTACTAAACTAAAGCAAGCCATACATGAAATATTTGAAAACGAAAAGAAGAAAGGTGGACTAATGTACAAGGAACCCTCTTTAGAACCTATGGAGAGTTCAATCATAAGAGAGGCTCTATACTTGCTAACTCCCCAATTACCTTAATAATTGAAAGGCAGTCTAATCCACTGCCTTTCTTAGCGTATACACATCCTCAGCCTCCTTAAAAATAAAATAGATATATTTTTCTATAAAAATAAAAATGCTTATATTTGCATATCATTTTAAAAATAGACAAAAATATGAAAACGAACTCAGTAACTTACAATCAGGCAGACGAACTAACTAAGGTAGTTCGCAATTTCTTAGAAAAGAAATCTACATTTGAACTTGACTCTGATGAACAGGGTAATCTTCTTAATCTTTTAAGGGGACTCTTAATCAAACTAGAAGATGATTACAAACTCAATTGCTTGGATATAAACCAGGTACAAATTTATGATACTACCTATTATTCTTTCATTTTCGAATCAATCATAACTGCCGATACTAATCCCTATAAGGGGCAATTAGCATCTGCTGCAGTTCAATTCATGAATGAATTTACCGATAACGATGGGAGGTTCATATCATTCAATCAACTCGATAGAAACAACTGGATTTTCCAACTTAATTTCTCAATCGCATGACAAAGTATAACGTTAGTCCATTAGTTGCTCGGGAGATAGAATTCTCCACGGGCACTATCTTTGGTGGTAGTTGGTGCCGATACTTTATTTCAATCACCCTACATCAATGCTATATAGAAGCAACATGGAAAACCCGTCCTAAAAATGATTTAGACGGGAACAAAGAAATCTTTAACTCTTTACAGGAGTATCTAGATTGGTTTGCTAATCTTAAGAAAACTTACGGAAGGAGAATATCCCGTAAACAAATGGTATATGCTGCATACGATGAAACAACACGTACCTTCAGTTACAAACCCTACGAGAATTGGGCTACAAGACGTTCTAAAGAGAAATTAAATAAGCCCAAGGAACCATTATTGGCCGATGAATTATATTAACAAAATCTTCTGGAAGGCACTCAAAACACCTCCCAGAACCTCTATATTTATAAAAATAAAAGTAATTATAGAAACAAGTTTAGAAATAATTTTGTATATTTGCAGTGAGAAATATTTCTCAAATAATTTTAATATAGACACGTTATGAAAGAATTAAAAAATTTAGAGGCCATCCGGGAACTGCTTGCTTCCCACCCCATTTATACTTATGATTACTCCGATGGTCTTCTCATTAACAAGGGGGCTACCAATATCCAGGTTTACTCAATCGACTTAGAGGATGAACCCCTTGCTTCCTATATCTCTGGTTACATAATGGTATACTCCTCAGAAGAAGATCTATTCGAAAACTTAAAGGAAAACATTATTTCCCACATGGATCTAACAAAGGGTGCTGACGACCAATACTATGATTATTCTCCATCACAGGTAGAAGCTATTATATTTGGTATTCCTCAATTAACTCCAGAACATCAGGATTACATAATTACTGGACTCAAAAAACATCTCCGGGAATTCATCCAGGACGAGGAACAAGATGAGGACATGATATCTCAATATACGGCAACATATAATGCTCTCGAAAAATGGGAATCCGACAAAAGAGAAACCCAACTCTTTGATTCCCTGGCTGCATCAGAACTCATTAGACAACTTAATAAATAATCACTATGGTAAACTTATATAAACTTTTAAACGTATTGGAACAGGGCATGTCCTTGTTCCAACTCAATAAATGGAAAACCGAAGGCATTTGGTATCCCATCACTCAATACAAAAAGGAATCAGATGAAATTCAGGTAGTAACCAATTTATTTATTCCGGAACAAAAGGGATATCACATTCAACTTTCCGGAAATTATCCCGAAGAATCAGAAGCCTGGGACAAGTTTCTAGAGGAAAACCAATGGAAAATCTACCCATTACTTGCAAATATAATGCAAGTCTTCTTGCCCACAGGGAACTATCAATTATTCTATACTCAATATCCACAAGGATTCATATCCATAATCGCTAAGCCCTATGATAAGTAAAGAACTCAAATCACAATTAAGTATTCTCAAGGAAACTAACCCAAAATATATTCAAACCCTAAAGGATGTCATTACGGCATCCCATAAGGCAGAACTTCAGGCAATCAAACCCAGTTCTACCGAAGAAGAGGAACAACTCAATATCGAACTCAAGGACATAGTATTAAAAATACTATTTGGGCCTTTTTATAACTATTTCGTATCAGAATACGTAGTATCAGATACTATATGGGAAGAACAGGATAAACTAATCGAGGACTTATATTATTACTTCAAATCATGACACCGTATATTCAACAACAACTTAAAAAGCTATGCGATAATCCAAATTGGTATGACGATATGCTCATCTCATGGGATAAAAACCCAAGAAATCAAAGGGAAGCTATTTATAACCATAATCGATATAATATCACTACCATGAAAAAGAAAGACCTAATATACATACCACACCAAGATACCTGGACAGAACACTTCCCTAATCCAGGCAGTAACAAAAAGGATTACACACTATACCTCAGTGATCCCCAAGCCCAGTATAATAAGCTACTCCGTACCCAACAGAAACTAAGAAATAAAAAGAAATGAACACTATCTATCACATAATCCGAATAATCCTATCCCTAATCACCATTCTAACCCTCATACGTAATGAGAAAATATACCAAGCCCACAAGCATACCCACCCAACAAACAAAATAAGATATATCATCTCACAATCACTAGTCCTAATAATATACACCATATCCCTGATAACATTATCCCATATACTAAGGTACATATAAT
>ENA-UOJJ01004825-UOJJ01004825.1-human-gut-metagenome-genome-assembly--contig:-CS66-NODE-4825-length-12059-cov-6.558064_pt1 | contig 12059 bp, 10 predicted proteins | sample MGYA00242343_ERZ723890 | MGnify/ENA metagenome assembly ERZ723890 | reverse complement strand
TCCTTGGAAACCAGACACCTGAAGAAGCATTCCAGACCGTACAGACATTCTATGAAGAGAACGTTTGGGAATAAATCCTCCCTTATAAAAAATAAGTTATAACCCCAGGCACATGGCTGCCGCGGAACGGACTAAGGCATGTTCCGCGGCAGTTTTTTACCTAAAGACTGACACACGCCAGAGATTTTTAAGCTGGCTCGTCTCACCAGACATTCGACGGAAGGAGATATTATGGATAAAATTCTGCGCGACAAAAAAGCCATTTTCGTATTTATCGCCCCGGCGCTGATCATGTTCCTTCTGGTCCTGATCATCCCGACGATACAAATGGTTTACTACTCACTCTGCGATTACGCAGCACTTACACCCCCTGAATTTGTGGGATTAAAAAACTATAAGAAACTGTTTTTCGGTGACGCCACATTCCGTATTGCCCTGAAAAACTCCATCTTTTTCATGATCTTTTCAGCAGTTACACAGCAGATCTTCGGTCTTTTACTTGCTGTTATGCTCACCAACATCCCGAAAGGCCGCAACATTTTCAAGAACATTTATTATCTTCCATGCGTACTTTCCTCAGCAGCACTTGGACTTCTCTGGTCCTTCCTTTTCAACCCGAGAATTGGTATCAACAATCTGCTTGCAAAATTCGGCATTGAAGGACCTCTGTGGCTGATGGACTCTACCGGATTTATTGTACTTCCCATGTGGGTTATCGCATTTGTTGCCCTGTGGCAGTACCTTGGTCAGAACATGATGCTTTATATGGCACAGATCACCGGAATTTCCCGTGATATTTATGAAGCTTCCTATATAGACGGCGCGTCAAAGGTAAAAGCATTCCGCTATATCACCCTTCCGCTGATCAAACCAATGATGATCACATCACTTTCCCTGAACTGTATCGGTTCTCTGAAGTTCTTCGACCTGGTTTACAACATGACTCAGGGTGGTCCGAACCACAGAACAGAAGTCCTTGCAACCGAACTTTACGCAGAAGGCTTTAACTACTTCAAGTACGGCTATGCCAGTGCCATTTCCGTAGTTTTACTGGTGCTCTGCCTGCTGGTAACCCTTCTAGTAAAGAAAATCATCAAAGTAGAAACTTACGAGTCATAAGGAGGTGGGAAAATGAGCAACGTAAAAGTAAAAGCTCCGAAAAAGCCGGTGAAACCGGTGATCGTAGTAGTTTATATCCTGCTGGTGATCCTGGCAGTTGTTTATCTGGCTCCACTTCTGTGGATGTTATCTGTATCCCTGAAAGATAACGCTGGTGTTATGTCAGCACCATTTTCCCCGCCAGAGGTATTCCATTTTGAAAACTATCAGCAGGCATGGCAGATGGGAAAACTTGGCACAGCCCTTGCAAACTCCGTCATTGTCTGCGGCGCTACCCTGATTGTCAGCCTTTTCTTCGGCGCTATGGCAGCTTTTGCCATTGCCAGAATGCGCTGGAAATTATCAGAATTCATGCACACCTTTTTCCTTATCGGAATGATGGTTCCGGTACATTGTGTTCTGATTCCTCTGTTTGTAAGATTTGCAAAGCTTGGTCTTACCAACTCCCAGGGCGGATTGATGATTCCTTATATCACATTCTCCCTGCCCATGACCATTTTCCTGCTTACCGGATTTTTCCGCTCCATGCCAGGAGAAATGTTCGAGGCTGCTGCCATTGACGGCTGCGGAATTTATGGATGCTTTTTCCGGATCGCACTTCCGCTTTGCAGAACCGGCTTCTTCGTATCCGGTCTGATGACCTTCATCAACAACTGGAACGAGCTGCTTCTTGCCATGGTATTTATTTCCGATCCTATGAAAAAAACACTGCCTGTTACCCTGACCTACTTCGTTGGACCTTACGCAACCAACTATGTGCAGATGTTTGCCGCGATCATTATCGCAATCGCACCTACAGTCGTTGTTTACTCCCTGTTCAGTAACCAGATCGTGGAAGGTCTTACCACAGGTGCAGTTAAGGGCTGATATGGAGGAGACACACTATGAATAGAGAAGAGGCTCGAAAAAAAGCGACCGAACTGGTCAGCAAAATGACTTTAGAAGAAAAAGCAAGCCAGCTGCGCTATGACGCACCTGCGATCAAGCGTCTGGGAATCCCCGCCTACAACTGGTGGAATGAGGCGCTCCACGGAGTTGCCCGCGCCGGACAGGCCACTGTTTTTCCACAGGCCATCGGACTTGGTGCTACCTTTGACACCGAACTTCTGGGAAAAATTGCAGATACAGTAGCCACAGAGGGCCGCGCTAAATATAACGCTTATTCCAAAGAAGAAGACCGTGACATCTACAAAGGGCTCACATTTTGGTCTCCCAATGTAAATATTTTCCGTGATCCACGCTGGGGCCGCGGCCATGAAACTTACGGCGAAGATCCTTACCTTACCAAAGAGTTGGGAGTTTCTTTTGTAAAAGGACTCCAGGGCGACGGCGAGACTATGAAGGCCGCTGCCTGCGCCAAGCATTTCGCAGTTCACTCCGGACCAGAGGCGATTCGCCATGAATTTGACGCCATTGCTTCCCCAAAGGATATGGAGGAAACTTATCTTCCTGCATTTGAAGCTTTGACCAAAGAGGCAAATGTAGAAGGCTTCATGGGTGCCTACAACCGTACCAACGGCGAACCCTGCTGCGGAAGTCCCACACTTCAGAAAAAGCTCCGCGGCGACTGGGGCTTCCAGGGATATTTCGTTTCCGACTGCTGGGCTATCAAAGATTTCCACGAACACCATATGGTAACCAGCACACCAGCCGAATCTGCTGCCCTTGCATTGAACAACGGCTGTGATCTAAATTGCGGAAACACATATCTTCATATTTTGAAAGCTTATGAGAAAGGGCTGATCACCGAGGATACCATCACAGAATCCGCCATCCGCCTTTTTACCACCAGATATATGCTGGGATTGTTTGAAGAAACTGAGTATGACAAAATTCCTTACTCAGAGGTAGAATCCCCAGCTCATCTGGCACTTTCCCAGAAAGCTGCCGAGGAGAGCTTCGTACTTCTGAAAAACAACGGAATCCTTCCTTTGCAAAAGGATAAGATCAAAACAGTTGGAATTGTAGGACCAAACGCAGACAGCCGGGCGGCTCTGGTTGGAAACTACCACGGCACCGCTTCCCGCTACTGCACCATCCAGGAGGGTCTTCAGGACTATCTTGGAGACAATGTACGCGTCCTCAGTTCTGTTGGCTGTGATCTTTTCCGTGACCGCACCGAGCACCTTGCTTTTACCCAGGACCGGCTTGCTGAGGCGAAGATCGTTGCAGCAAACAGCGATGTGGTGATCCTGTGCGTGGGACTTGATGAGACGTTGGAGGGCGAAGAAGGAGATACTGGAAACAGCTACGCTTCCGGTGATAAGGAGACTTTGCAGCTGCCTCAGGTTCAGCTGGATCTGATGGAAGCCATGGCGGAATCCGGCAAACCAGTGATCCTGTGTCTCATGGCAGGAAGTGATATCGATCTTTCTTATGCTGCTGAGCATTTCGACGCAGTGATGGTTCTCTGGTATCCAGGCTCCCAGGGCGGAAAAGCAGCTGCCAGGATTTTATTCGGCGACGTTTCCCCGTCCGGTAAATTGCCAGTAACCTTCTACGAGACCTTGGAAGAGCTTCCGGAATTCACCGATTATGCCATGAAGGGACGCACTTACCGCTATATGGAAAATAAGGCACAGTTCCCCTTTGGATATGGGTTGACTTATGGAAAGGTCACGGTAACGGATGCGGCTGTCAGCACGAATGACGAGGCATCAGTTACAATTCAAGCCACAGTCACAAACCAGGGACACACCGCCACTCGCGATGTGATCCAGATATATATTAAAAATACCGATTCTCCACTTGCAGTAAGGAATCCAGAACTTGTAGCATTTACTCCTGTTTTTCTAAATGCAGGCGAAACCCAGACTATTAGTCTTACTATTTCTCCCAGGGCATTTACCGTTGTAGATGAAAATGGAATACGAAAAGAAGACGGAACTCATTTCCAGATTTTTGTTGGCTGTAGTCAGCCCGATGAAAGAAGTGTGGAACTTACAGGTGTGAAACCAGTAGAAATTGAATATTACAAATAAACCAGGGCTGCCATAAGGCAGCCCCCTTTTTCTTATTCAATAGTTCCCTGTCCATAATAAGCATTTGCACCATGTTTTCTATAGTAATGCTTATCCTGAAGCTCCTGCGGAGCAGGTTTCACATTCGGGTTGATCAGCTCGCAGCGGGAAGCCATCTTCGCAACCTCTTCCAGAACTACTGCATTATGTACTGCTTCATGAGCATCCTTACCCCAGGTGAAAGGACCATGGTTCTTGCAAAGAACAGCCGGAACTGCCTCATAATCTCTCTTCTTGAAATAATCCGCGATCAGGATACCGGTATTTTTCTCATAAGCATCCTCGATCTCGCTTTTGTTCAGGTTTCGGACACAGGGAACTTCACCATAGATATAATCTGCATGAGTGGTTCCATAGCAAGGGATTGCACGTCCGGCCTGCGCCCAGCTGGTAGCCCAGGAAGAATGGGTATGTACGATTCCGCCGATCTTCGGGAAAGAATTGTACAGAACTACATGGGTAGGTGTATCAGAGGAAGGGTTGTATTTTCCCTCTACTTTGTTGCCCTCCAGGTCAACAACTACCATATCTTCTGGTGTCAGCTTATCGTACTCTACGCCGCTTGGTTTGATAACGAAAAGACCCTTCTCACGGTCGATTCCGCTTACATTTCCCCAGGTAAAAGTAACCAGACCGTATTTCGGCAGATCCATATTTGCTTTGTAAACTTCTTCTTTTAATTTCTCAAGCATGGTTGTTTTCTCCTTTATGCATATAAAATATCAATTCCGCGCCCAGGCATTCTCTTAAGTGTTACTGTTCACGACCTTCACAGCAACACCCTTCGCGATGCATAGAACTCATGCTCTGCATGATTTCGCACCGCAAGTCTCGGTTTTTCTGTGAGCTTTGCCCACAAAAAACACCTCGCGGAATATTACCTATAAACAGTAACTATTAAGTACAATATATCACTTGTATGGATGTATTTCCACTTGTATCTTATTTATTTTTCCATTGTCCGCACACCCACAGCTCCTCAATCACCTTCAAATGCAGCAGCAAGCCGCGAACATCTCCGCTCCCGCTTCAAATGCCACTGCAAACAAGGCTTGTGCTTCCCACGGCGGCCAACGCATCACTCATACAACGGAATCTCATACCCCCAGGATTTCCGGATTCCATCCATAATTTCCATCACCCGCACAGTTTCATCATGAGGCATTTCCGGGCACTCTTTTTCACCTGCAGCAATGGCCCTTGCGCAAGCCTCCACTTCGTACTCATAACCAGTGATCTGCGCTGGCGGCAGGTAAGAAGCTACTTCTTTATGCTCATGATCGAATACGGTAATCTTCTCCGGATTATTGATATTCAATACCTGAATATACCCTTTTGTTCCAAAAATGCTTCCCACTCTGTCGGAAACCTCCCGGGCTCCGCACTGCAAAGTTGCCATCCGCTCTCCCTCGAAGACCATGGCGATGGTATCCAGAATATCCACGCCCTCACGGAAAATAGCAGTTGCCTGCACATCCTTTAACTTGTCCCCAAGGACCATGCTGGCAAAATTAATGGTATAAACGCCCACATCCAACAGTGCGCCACCAGCCAGCTCCGGCTTGCGGATACGTTCCACCTCACTGATGGTATAATTCAGATTGGCAGTAACGGAAGTCACTTCACCGATTACACCGCTTTCAATAATTTCGCCTATCATCTTCCGTGACGGCATATATCTGGTCCAGATTGCCTCTGTGATCAGAAGGTTTTTCTCCTTTGCCAGGGCAAAAAGCTTTCTCGCCTGATCTGCATTTACCGTAAAAGCCTTCTCACAGAGCACATTTTTCCCAGCTTCCAGGCACATTTTTGCATGAAGGTAATGATGGGAATGAGGGGTTGCAATGTAAACCAGATCCACCTGGGGATCTGCAAGCATTTCCTCATAAGAACCATAAGCCCTGGAAATGCCATGCTTCTGGGCAAACGCCTGTGCCCGTTCCAGGCTTCTGGCTGCCACCGCATAATTCTCCACATCCTTCATTCCAGCTACTGTTTTTGCCATCTGAACCGCAATACCGCCAGCTCCAAGAATTCCTATTTTCATTTATGTAAACCACCTTTCTAAAAACTTTCTTCAATATACAACGCCAGAGCCTGTTTGAAAAATCATTTCTGCAATCTGCACGCAGCCGTAAACTCTACAATTGCGTAAGGCTCGCCGCTTTCCGTAGAAAGCGCCACTGTAACCTTCCCTTCTTCCTGTTTCACCGCCGGATAAAAAACATCTCCCAGCAGTGCCTGCTTCTTATATTCCGCCCTCATCTGGCAGATCACAAATCTCTCCGGCAGATAATCTGCTGCCATACGGATATACTGACAATTGTTGACATGGTGATGGGTGTCCAGATGGTGCTTCTGAATAGCAAAAGGTTCTTCTGCACGCATTCCCACTGGCAATGCGATCTTGCGGGGTGCGTAATCCATATCCAGCTTTTCATCCAGTACATACCCTCTGGTATCTTCGTCTGTGAGTCTTGCCGGAAGGCCGGTCTTGGTGTCAATATTTGTCCAGATACTATTGGCATAGGACAAAAGCCCACCAGCTTCTGTGGTCAGGGTGAAATTACGCATTCCCAGAAAGCCCTTAAATCCATATGGGGCAGTGGTTGCCACAATGGTCTCGCCCATCTTCGGATACCGGTTCACGACAATCTGCCAGGCGGACAGCACCCAGGCTCTCTGACGCGCTTCCAGCACTTCCATACCCTGTCCGATTTCCTCAGACTGGAAGGTGCAGCAATCCTGATAATAATCCTGGATCCCAGGCAAAGTCAGGCAGCCATTTTCTCCTATTTCACTGTATCTAACACGGCCTTTAAAGCTGTAACTCATACTATGTCAATCTCCTTCGTGCTTACTTTTATTTCTATCGCTCCGCGTAAATTGCGCCCTAAGCGGACTTCTTTTTACCGTCTGATATCTTCACTCCCTGCATTCGCGCAGCGCGAAAATGTTTCCGCGACGAGAACCGCAATTTTTACTTCATTATATAACAAATCAGTCAATAATGATATGAAAATGCAGAAAATTTTTGTAATATTTTACTTGCTTCCACGCCTTAAACCATGTATAATAAAGGCATAAAAACAAAACAGCGAACGCTTATATATGTCCATAATCCGGTTGGACGTTTCTACCAACTACCCTAATAGTTGTCTATAAGCTGCATACGAAGAGGTGTGCAGGTGTAGCATTTTCGGGTGGTTTTTTTATTGCTGAATTCCCCGAAAATCTGTTCCCGGTTTTTCCGGCAGTACTTTCTCTGCCCCAATTTCCCGGGTTTACGCTTCTTCTCACCTCTCGCAGAAAGGATGGTTTGATATGAAGAAAGATTTGTTTGCTTTGAAGGGTACGATCTGTTACAGCAAGAACCAGAAAGAGCTTGTTTTCCACGAAGATTCTTATGTAGTCTGTGAAAACGGCCTCTGTGCCGGCGTTTTTTCCCAGCTTCCAGATGAATATAAGAGCATTCCTGTAGAAGACATGGGCGACCGTCTGATCATTCCAGGATTTACTGACCTGCATCTTCATGCCCCCCAGTACGCCTACCGCGGAACCGGCATGGATCTGGAACTGCTTGACTGGCTGAATACCATTACCTTCCCGCAGGAAGCCCGGTACGCAGACCTGGATTACGCGAAAAAAGCATACTCCATTTTTGTAGATGACCTGAAGCACAGCTTTACTACCAGAGCCTGCATTTTCGCCACCTTACACCGCCCGGCAACGGAGCTCCTTATGGACATGCTGGAAGAGAGCGGACTGGCAACTATGGTTGGAAAGGTAAATATGGACCGCAATGGAGCCCCAGAGCTTCAGGAGGAAAGCGCACAGGCTTCCGCACAGGATACACGCCAGTGGCTGGAAGAGATCAAGGGGCGCTACTGTCACACATATCCCATTCTTACGCCCCGTTTTACCCCATCCTGTACCGACGAGCTGATGACAGAGCTGGGAAAGATCCAGCGGGAATACCACATTCCAGTTCAGTCTCACCTGTCTGAGAATTTCGGGGAAATCGCATGGGTGAAGGACCTCTGCCCGACCAGCAGGTTTTATGGGGACGCGTATGACATGTTCGGGTTGTTTGGGGGAGCCTGCCCTACCATCATGGCTCACTGCGTTCACTCCACCGATGAAGAGATCCAGATGATCAAGGACCAGGGTGTTTACATCGCCCACTGTCCGGAATCCAACACAGACATCGCTTCCGGAATCGCGCCCATCCGCCGCTACCTTGACCTGGGACTTCACGTAGGACTTGGCACCGACGTTGCCGGAGGATTTTCCCTCTCCATGTTCCGCGCTATCGCAGACACCATCCAGGTTTCCAAGCTCCGCTGGCGCCTGATGGACCAGTCACAGGCTCCGGTTACGCTGGAGGAAGCCTTCTATATGGCCACTATCGGCGGCGGTTCCTTTTTCGGAAAAGCAGGCAGCTTCGAAAAAGGCTATGAATTCGACGCCCTGATCCTGGACGACGCAGGTATCCGTCACCCCCAGGAAATCTCCACCCGCGACCGCCTGGAACGCCTGGTTTACCTGTCTGATGACCGGAATCTGGTTGGAAAGTATGTGCAGGGACGGAAAGTGATCTAAAAAGGCAAAAACCTCTGGTCTGGAAGCAGTATATTATCAGGCCATATCTCTTCCAGCCAGAGGTTTTCATATATGCTGTTTTATCCTTCGTTTCTTACTCAATCCTGCAAACTTGCCTCTATATCTGCAATTTCCTGCTTCAGTACTGATTTCAGCTTCTCATATTCCTGCTGATCCCAAGGCAGATTTTGTTCTTGAAGGGACTGTCCTTAATTTCAGTCTCACTTTTGACATTTCCTAGAAGGTTATGAAAGATATTTTAACCAAGAAATTGGGAATTCTGGATTTTGCGGCTTGCTCCCCAAGGGAGACGATGCAACAGGCGTTTACCAAATTATCCTCTTTTTGAGAAATTTAGAGGTGACGTCATGAAATATTACAAATAACCATACAAAAAGCCTCTGAACCGGAGAGCAGTCTTCGACCAGAGGTTTTTCCTTTTACCCGTTGCTCACGTAAATCATTCCGCGCCCAGATACTCCCGGATCCGCGCCTCGTTCATATTTTCCCCGATCACGATCACCACTTCCTGGCCTACGGAAATGGGCTTCAGGGAAAATTCTTTGCGGGTGGCGTTTAGTTCCAGCCAGGTATTATCGGCAGCCACTACAGGAACGGAGTCCGCACCCGTGGTTCCGTTTCCTTCCTCCGCAGCGCTGTCTTCTAATTTCACAAATCCCTTAATCCGGAAAACATCCCCGCACTCCGGATCATCCAGGATCTGATGGGCAGCACGCTCCAGCTGTGCCTCTGAAATTTTCAACTCCATAAAATACAGCGACTGGAAGCCCTCTTTCTCATCGAAGCATTGTTTCTCAAAGTCTTCCATCACATATCCGCTGTTAAAAATCTTTTGGAAGTCTTCGTCTGTAAACTGCTCCCAGTCCTTATTCAGCACTTCTTTTTCTGTAAAGCGGCGTTTGCACTTCACACTCTCCAATGCCCGGTTCAGATGTTCTACAGTACCCTTGATCTCCTCCGCAGAAGCCTCCTGGCTCTTGCTAAGGACAATACAGCCTGCGTCAGCGGCCTCCGAAGCCAGCAGATATTCCGCCTGCGGCTGCAGCTTCTCTTCCAGTCTGGCGTCCAGAATGGTGATCACATTTCCAATCTGATACCACTTATCCAGCGGCTCCTCGTAAAGGGCATCGAAAAACTCATCCACATCAAAAATTCCCGATGGCTCAATAAGAACCCGGTCATATCCGCACATTCCCATTGCGATCAGCTTGGTCTTGAAACGTCTTCTGTGGCAGTCTGCATCACATCCACCGGAAACCATTTCCAGCTCGCAGCTCTCGCCCTCCAGGTCGTGAAGCAGCATCATATCCACATTCACAGCCCCGAAGTCATTCTCCAGGATCCCAATATTCTGCCCCTGGCTCATCAGCCATGCAGCGTATTTCTTTATAAAAGTCGTTTTGCCTGAACCAAGAAAACCTGTAATTAAATCAACTTTAACCATCTTCTGTCACCTCATGTCTGCCTTATAAAAACAAAAAACGAGTTTTCCATCCATTCAATAATTGCCTAAACAGTCCGCTCGTTTCTTTTTCCCTTATCAACTTTGTTTATCCAGCAACGCCTCAAACTCTTCCTGGGGCATTGGCTTGGCAAAATAGTATCCCTGGAAATAATCACAGCCATAATTTCTCAGGAAATCCGCCTGTTCCTTCGTCTCCACGCCCTCGGCGATCACCTTCAGATCCAGGCGGTGCGCCAGCTCGATCAACGAAATGATAATATTGTTATTCTTTCTATTCAATCCTATTTTCTGGACAAAGCCCATATCCAGCTTCAAAATATCAAAATCAAAATCACGAATAGTACTAAAGGAAGACACCCCGCTTCCAAAATCATCCACCAGAAGCTTGGTTCCCTCTTCGTGCATTTTGGTCAGAAAGCTGTTTCCATCCTCAGACACACCGGCATATGCGGACTCTGTAAGCTCATAGCTGATACTTCCGCTGGGCAGATCCGAATTCTTCACATCCTCCAGAATTGTATCCATAATATGCTTGTCCATCAAGTCCATCCTGGAAAGGTTCACGCCAATGTCTACAACCCTTTTGCCCTCTTTCCGGCGCTTCTCGATCAGATTGTATACAGTCTGGTAAACATGATAATCCAGCTTGGTGATATATCCGCTTTCCTCCAGAGTAGGAATAAATTTCGCCGGAGAAATACTTCCGAACTCACCGCTGAACCATCTGGCCAAAGCCTCTGCCAACGCAATTTCCCCTGTCCAGGCATCGTAAATCGGCTGATAGTAGACCTGTATTTCCCCATTCTTGATCCCGTCGTCCAGATGAAAAAGGGCGATACTCCTCTGCTCATAGTCTACCCGCATCTGCTCGTTAAAAACCGCGTAAGGCTGCACAAACTGATTGGAAATATTGGACTTGGCAATCTTGGCACGGTCGCACATCTCAGTCACACTCAGCCTGGTATGACGCGGAATAAAATAAACGCCGCACTTTCCATAGAGGTCCAGATTCAGCTCCCCCTTGGTATAGGTTCTGTGCAAAAGCTCAGGCAGCCTCTCCAGATCCATATCTTCTTTCTTCGTAAGTGCCACAAAACGGTCAGCTTCCATCCTTCCCACAGCCAGCGGATTCAGAAAACATCCAGCAAGGATCTCTGCCACTCTCTTCAAAAGTTCGTCTCCTGACTCATATCCGAACAGATCATTCACCGTCTTAAATCTCTGAATATTGAAATAAGCAATGGCAAAATCCTGCTCCGGTTCACTCTCCAGGATTTCCCGTACCTTATGAAAAAATCCCGTCCGGTTCAGCGCTCCTGTCACCGAATCCGTTTCCATAACTTTCACCTTTATCGTCATCGTTCTCCACTTAAAGCCTGGTCCAATTCATGATCCCCCCCCCCAGATACCATTTCACCAACACCAGACATACCCTTTCTTCACGTTCCGTTTCTACTTCTTATTTTACTATTGTTTTTCCCATTTGAAAAGTGGGAAAAACAGCTTTTTCCAAGAACTGGAAAACGCGGTTATTGATCCTGTTTTCCCAAAGTGTGCATTCCACAGGAGGCAAGTCCGCCAACACCTAAGCTTTCACCTTTTTTCAAAGTAATGCTTACAGATTTTAGTTCCTCTTTATACTTCAGATTCGTGGCAGTTATCGCCGCTTCCTTCTGACTGCTTGGTGTAAAATCACTTCTGTAGTAATCTCCCTGAAGCTCACGTCCGATCATGCTTGTTCCGAAACTGGGAAAGCTCTGCCAGAAAAATATTTTCCGCAACGGTTACCCCCGAAATGGTTCCGCTCTCCTGCACAACCATTCCGATTCCAT
>ENA-UOJJ01004823-UOJJ01004823.1-human-gut-metagenome-genome-assembly--contig:-CS66-NODE-4823-length-12064-cov-5.521609_pt1 | contig 12064 bp, 9 predicted proteins | sample MGYA00242343_ERZ723890 | MGnify/ENA metagenome assembly ERZ723890 | reverse complement strand
TAAAATAAGGTCACTATAAAAGCAAAGGATTTTAATATGAGCGATAAAAAAGGATCAGAAGGACGGATCCAGTGGTCACGTTTCTTCAAAAAATTATCTCCTTACATGATCCAGAAGGGGCTTTTGTATATGAAACATTATGGTCCCAGGGAATTCTGGATCCGGCTTCATGAGCGCTTTGAGCCGGAGGAGATTCCTTATGGTCCCTGGTATGCGGCCTATGTGCCGGACCAGACGGTCCTTGACAAACAAAGAAAGAAAAGATTTGCCTATGCGCCTTTGATCAGCGTGGTAGTTCCGGCGTACCGTACCCCGGAGTTATTTTTGCGCCAGATGATCGATTCCCTGGAAGCACAGACCTATGAGAACTGGGAGCTTTGCATTGCCAACGGAAGTCCGGAAGATCAGTCTATGAAAAAGGTGCTGGAAGAGTACAGCCAGCAGGATAAGCGGGTACGCTGGCAGGATCTTACAGAGAATAAAGGCATTGCAGAGAATACCAATGCTGCATTTGCCATGGCCGCAGGAGAGTTTGTGGGACTTCTTGACCACGACGATCTTCTTGCCCCCAATGCCCTTTATGAGATCGTGAATGCTTTGAATGCGCATGCGCATGCAGATGTGGTCTACACCGATGAGGATAAAGTGACGGCGGAACTGGATGAGCATTTTCAGCCTCATTTAAAGCCTGATTTTAACATTGATCTTCTTCGTTCCAATAATTATATCTGCCATTTTTTTGTTGCCAGACGGCAGCTGGTAGGGGAAGTGGGCGGATTTCGCAGGGAATTTGACGGTGCCCAGGATTATGATTTTATTTTCCGCTGTGTGGAGAAGGCCCAGGAGGTTGTGCATGTGCCGGAAATCCTTTATCACTGGCGTACCCACAAGGCGTCTACAGCAGATAACCCGGCAAGCAAGATGTATGCTTTTGAGGCCGGTAAGCGTGCCATTGAGGCCCACCTTGAGAGAACCGGGGTGAAGGGCACGGTAAGCCATACGCCGGATCTTGGATTTTACAGAGTGAAATATCCGGTGCAGGGACATCCCCTTGTCTCCATTATCATACCGAATAAGGATGAGAAGGAGACTTTGGAGAAGTGTCTGGAATCCATTAAGAAGAATACGCTTTATGACAACTATGAGATCATCATTGTGGAGAACAACAGTACCACAGATGAGATCTTCGATTACTATAAGAAGATTTCCCGGGATCACAGGATCCATCTGATCTGCTGGAAAAAGGAATTTAACTATTCTGCTATCAACAATTTCGGTGTAAAAAATGCCCGAGGCGAGTATCTCCTTTTCCTGAATAATGATGTGACCATTATTACAGAAGACTGGATGGGAGAGATGCTTGGCGTGTGCCAGAGAAAAGAAGTAGGTGCTGTTGGCGTCAAGCTGATCTATCCGGACAATACTATCCAGCATGCAGGATGCGTGATCGGAATCGGTGGAATTGCAGGCCACATGTTTGTGGATATGCCGGCGGAACGTACCGGATATCTTCACAAGGCTTCCATCCTGCAGGATATGAGTGCGGTGACGGCGGCCTGCATGATGATGAAGCGAAGTGCATTTGACAAAGCAGGCGGCTTTACAGAAGAGCTGGCAGTAGCATTTAATGATGTGGATCTTTGCCTGAAGACCATTAAGGCAGGATATCTGGTGGTGTATGATCCATATGCGAGATTGTACCACATGGAATCCAAGACACGTGGGGCAGAGAATAATGATGCAAAGATAAGACGCTTCCAGAAGGAAATCGAATATATGCGGAGTAACTGGATCGACGTCCTGAAAAAGGGAGATCCCAATTACAATAAGAATCTTTCCCTGACCAAATGGAACTATTCTTTGAAACCACTTCCGGGCATGACCGGCAAAAATGACGAGAAAGACTAAGGAGACATTATGCAGGAAGTATCAGTCATTATTCCTAATTATAATGGAATGGCATATTTAGAAGGTGTGCTTTCCAGCCTGGAACAGCAGGATTTTCAGAATTTCGAGACAATTCTTGTGGATAATGGGTCCGCAGACGGAAGTGTTGCCTTTGTAATGGGGAATTTTCCCTGGGTGCATATTGTGGAGCTGCCGGATAATTTCGGCTTTTCCAGGGCTGTAAACGAAGGAATTTATGCGTCAAGAGCACCTTATGTGCTTCTTTTAAATAACGATACAGAGGTGGATAAAAGCTTTGTAAGGGAAATGCTGGCCTCCATAAAAGGGCATAAGAAAGCTTTTTCCTGCAGTGCAAGGATGATCCGGTACCATGAAAGGAACAAGCTGGATGATGCCGGAAATTATTACTGCGCCCTTGGCTGGGCTTTTGCCCGGGGAAAAGGCAAAGACATCCACACCTATGAGAAAGAAGACCGGATCTTTACCTCCTGTGCAGGAGCGGCCATTTACCGTAAAAAGATTTTCGAAAAGATCGGTTATTTTGATGAAGAGCATTTTGCATATCTGGAAGATATTGATGTTGGGTACCGTGCCAGAATTTTTGGCTATGAGAACTGGTATGCGCCGAAGGCGCTGGTGTATCATGTGGGAAGCGGCACAAGCGGCTCCAGATACAATCAGTTCAAGACAAGATATTCTTCCAGAAACAATATTTACCTTATCTACAAAAATATGCCTGCTTTGCAGATCCTTTTGAACCTGCCATTTCTCATTGTGGGATTCGGCATGAAGATCCTGTTTTTTACCCAGAAGGGGATGGGAAGAGAGTATATTGCAGGCATCAAAAATGGATTTCAGATCAGCAGAAAGAATAAAAAGGTGAAATTTTATCTGAAAAATCTGGGCAGATATGGGAAAATTCAGTTGGAGCTGTGGTGGAATCTGATATACAGACTTTTCGCCTGAGAAAATTTTTCACATTTGATGTTTGAAGAATTTGTTGCAATTCTGTTTTATCTATTATAAGATAGAGAAAGTCACAGAGTAAAATAATTTCTGCAAGGAAAGACAGGAGTAGAAATTGTGAGCTGGTGTTCTGCAAGAGAACAGAGGCATCTGTGAAGAAGGCAGAGGTGGCAGAGATTGATTAGAGACAATCAGAAGAATTTCAGTCGACTCCATGTTGTTGTAGATGCCGGTGTAATTACACTCTCTTATTTTATCGCCTGGGCACTGAGATTTATCGGACCCTTTGCAGCAAGTGCGGTACGTGCCAGAAGTTTTGAGCAATATATGTCTGCCCTTGTTTTTATTTTGCCGGCGTATATATTGCTGTATCATGCGTTTTCCCTGTACGAGCCTTTGCGTATGCAGGGAAGACGCCTTGTATTGTCCAATATTATCAAGGCGAATTCTCTTGGTATTCTGATCACTACATTTATTTTGTATACCATTGAAGAGGGAGATATTTCCCGTTCGGTGTTATACATGTTTTATGGGATCTGCATTGTGGCAAGCTGGGGAGCGAGGATGCTCATTTTTTACAGCCTGCGCAAAATGCGAAAGAGAGGTCTGAATCAGAAACAGGTTGTGCTGGTTGGATACAGCCGGGCAGCGGAAGAATATATTGACCGTATTCAGGAGAACCCTCAGTGGGGATATGTAGTGCGGGGGATTTTGGATGACAATGTTGCTGCTGGTACCTTATACAAAGGGATCAAGGTAATTGGAAGGATCGCCAATCTGAATGTGATCCTGCCGGAGAGCAGACTGGATGAGATTGCGATTACACTGGGATTAAGTGAATATTATCGGCTGGAAGAGATTGTAGCGCTTTGCGAGAAGTCAGGCGTGCATACAAAGTTTATTCCGGATTATAATAAAATTATTCCGACGAAACCATATACAGAAGACATTCTTGGACTTCCGGTAATCAATATCCGGTATGTTCCTTTAAGCAATACCTTTAATTCCATGGTAAAAAGAGTGATGGATATTATTGGTTCTATTATTGGAATTATTGTGGCGTCCCCGGTTATGCTGGTGATGTGTATCCTGATCAAGCTGACCTCTCCGGGACCGCTGATCTATCGACAGGAGCGGGTTGGCCTTCATAACCAGACTTTCTGGATGTATAAGTTCCGTTCTATGGAAATTCAGCCGGAAGCAGAAGAGAAGAAGGCATGGACGGTAAAAAATGATCCCAGGGTTACGGGAATCGGCAGATTTATGCGAAGAACCAGTATTGATGAGCTTCCTCAGCTTTTTAACATTTTGAAGGGAGACATGAGTCTGGTAGGACCAAGGCCGGAGCGCCCGTTCTTTGTAGAGAAGTTCCGCGAAGAAATCCCAAGATATATGGTGAAGCATCAGGTAAGACCCGGCCTGACCGGATGGGCACAGGTAAATGGCTACAGAGGCGACACTTCCATCCGTAAAAGGATTGAATATGATCTTTATTATATAGAGAACTGGAGTGTTGGCCTGGATATTAAGATCATGTTTATGACGATCTTTAAAGGATTCGTCAATAAGAATGCGTATTGAGAAAGGAAAAAAAGATGGCAAGACCTGGTAGAAAAAAGAGGATTGCTTTGTTTGTTCTGGAAATTATCTGTCTGATGCTGTTTATCGGCGGCCTGTATGTATACGGACAGATTGATACCAGACTGAACAAGATTGAGACACCGCAGCTGGATGAGAGTAAGATCGTTACAAATGTAACAGCTCCGCAGATGACCGGCTACACCACATATGCACTGTTTGGAATCGATGCGCGTTCCAGGAACGCTGCGCTTACGGCACAGAACAGTGATACCATTATTATTGCAAGTATCAATAATGATACCAAAGAGGTGAAGCTTGCATCTGTATACAGGGATACCCTTCTGGATATCGGAAATGATACCTATACCAAGGCAAATGCAGCTTATGCATATGGCGGCCCGGAGCAGGCGATTTCCATGCTGAATACTATGTTGGATCTGAACATCACTGATTATGTGACTGTTAATTTTAATGCCATGGTGTCTGCAATCGATGCTCTTGGCGGCCTTGATATCCCTCTTTCCTATGCGGAAATGGTATTTATGAATGATTATTGCGTGGAGACTTCTGCGGAGACTGGTAAGAGCTATACACCTGTAGAACTGCCAGATCCTAAGCCGGAGAATGAGGAAGAAATCCTTGGAACCTATCACCTGAATGGCGTACAATCTGTTTCCTACTGCCGTATCCGTTACACCGCAAGTATGGACATGGGACGTACAGAGCGTCAGCGCCGTGTGATCGGTATGATGGTTGATAAGGCGAAGGCTGCGGGGATTGCTACTATTTTCAATATTATGGATGAAGTATTCCCGATGATCTCCACATCTGTCAGCAAGACAGAGATCCTGAACCTGATTCCCAGTCTGATGGGATATAACATTGCAGATACTACCGGATTCCCATCCAAGTATAAATTTGCAGATGTTAAGAATGCCAGCATGGTTGTAGCTGATACCCTGGAGGAGAATGTAAAAGAGCTTCATAAATTCCTCTACGGTTCAGATGAGAATTATCAGCCTTCCCAGAATATTGTAGCTGCAAATGCCAAGATCATTGAGCTGGTTGGTGGTGCAGACACACTGGTTGACCAGGCTCCGCTGGCAAGCAATGAGGCTGGAACCTCAGACGAGATCGTATGGCAGGGAGATGGAAGCGGTAATTACGATTATAATGATTACAGCAGCGACAGCAGCTACGATAACAGTTCTGATTATGACAGCAGCAGCGGAAGTAGTTACGATAACAGCTCTGATTACGACAGTGGAAGCGATTACAGTGGCGGAAGCGATTACAGTGACGGAAGCGATTACAGTGGCGGAAACGATTACGACAGCGGCGATTATGATAACGGAGGCTACAGCGACGGAGACGATGGATCAGGAGATAGTAGCTTCGATGATGGAAGCGGATATTGATCAAACGGATATCCAGTTTAATTAAAGCTTTTTCAGGGGACCATCCGAAAGGAAATGGTCCCTTTTTCAAACAGGAGCAGCAGTTCTTTTTGCAGCTGGTCCGGTTTGGAAAATGCAGTGCTTTTCCGTGAAAACAGAAGTGTTCGTTTGTTAAGGAGAAATAGAATGGAGAAAGTTGATGTAATAATTCCAGCATTTCGTCCAGGGCAGGAATTTGAAAAATTGCTGGAAGTCCTTTGCCGGCAGAGCTATGAAGTGGATACTATTCTGGTAATGAATACAGAAAAACAGTTCTGGAATCCGTCCTGGGAAACGAAATTTCCAAAAGTACAGGTGAAACATCTCAGTAAATTGGAATTTGACCATGGCGGCACAAGACGTCAGGCAGCTCAGATATCAGAGGCAGATATTATGATATTTATGACTCAGGATGCAGTTCCGGCGGACCGAAATCTGATCCGAAATCTGGTCCGTCCATTACAGGAAAATCCTCAGATAGGAGCTGCCTATGCAAGACAGCTGGCAAGAGAGGACTGCGCTTACCTGGAAAAATATACCAGATCCTTTAATTATCCGGCACAGTCATCGGTGAAGTGGGAGAAGGATACCGGACGCTATGGAATAAAAACCTATTTTTGCTCCAATGTTTGTGCTGCTTACAGAAAGAGCATTTATGAACAGGTTGGTGGATTTGTTCCGAAAGCCATCTTTAATGAGGATATGATCTATGCAGGAACCATAGTAAAGAGAGGCTATGGAATTGCTTATGCTGCAGATGCCTGTGTCATTCATTCCCACAACTATTCCTGCCAGCAGCAGTTCCGCAGAAATTTTGACCTGGGTGTTTCCCAGGCGGAGCATCCGGAGATCTTTGAGGGCGTTCCCTCAGAGGGAGAAGGTCTCCGCCTTGTGAAAAAGAGTTTTTCCTATCTTGTAAAAACAGGACATTTGTGGCTGATCCCCAAGCTGGTGGGGCAGAGCGGCTTTAAATATATGGGATATTTTCTGGGAAAAAGATACCAGAAGCTTCCTGAAAAAGTAATTCTGTTTTGTACTATGAATCGGGAATACTGGAAGCAAACTAAGGAATGATCCTGCTTAAATTTATCTAAGGTGTCACGTTTTTTGCGTGTCACCTTTTCTTAAAAAATCTATCACACTTTCAACACAATTGCTTGCTAAACTTGTATCATAAAATAAAAGAAAATGTTACGGAGCATATCTGTTTCGGAAAGAACAGGAGTGTGGATGAACATAGAAGGGAGCAAAAAATGAGTGAGGAATGGAATTGGGGTAAGGATCCTAAGAACACGGATGGTGAGCCCCAGAAGCCAGAGAATCCGGACATGTCCGGACAAACTGGATCTGATCAGACAGCTGCCCCCGAAGATGATCTGAATGAGAATGTAACCTATCATTACAAATATACAAGCAGCAGGACATCAGATAGAACAGGAAATACAGCTGGAGGTAATTATTATGCCTCAGACAATAGTTCCGACAGTACCTATGGGAATAGTGAAAATGATTCTGACCGTTTCCAGTCGCAGAATTCAGAACCGAAATACGCACACTATCAGGTAGATGACCAGAAGAAGCCGCCAGAAGAGGATACAAAGAAGCGTCATAAAGGATCTTATCTGAAGCATCATGGTGAACGAAGTACATCCACAAGCTTTGGCAAAAAAGCTGGCAAGACCATTACACTGGCTGTAATCTTCGGTCTGGTGGCAGGAATTGTATTCCAGGCAGTAAATGGAATATCAGACCGGTATTTTAAGGAGACACAGACATCTGTTGGAACAGCAGAAACTCTTGGTTCTTCTGCTGCATCAGGAGAAACTGGCACAGACGAAGTAAGTGCTGCAGCCAGCAGTACCAGTGCAGAGACTGTCGCCAATGAGAAAGGACCGGTAGCTGGAGTTGCCCAGGCTGCAATGCCTTCTGTAGTGGCGATCACTTCTGTCAGCATGCAGGAAATCCGTAGCTTCTTCGGCTATGGAATGGAGTATCCCAGCACAGGAAGCGGCTCCGGTATTATTGTTGGTGAGAATGATGATGAACTTTTGATCGCCACTAATAATCATGTGGTAGAAGGTGCCACGACCTTAAGCGTCTGCTTTATCGGCAGTGATGTGGTAAATGCAGAACAGGAAACAGAGAATTATGTAAACGGGAATGGTGACCTGAATATTGATGGCGCTGTTTCTGCCAAGATAAAAGGAACAGATGAGGATACGGACCTTGCCGTGATCGCAGTTGAGAAAAGTGATATCCCGGAGGAGACCATGGACCAGATCAAGATCGCCCAGCTTGGCAATTCCGATGATCTGGCAGTTGGAGAGCAGGTAGTAGCCATTGGTAATGCACTTGGCTATGGACAGACGGTAACATCCGGCTGGGTAAGTGCTCTGGACCGTACGGTACAGTCTGATTCCAACACTTACGAGGACCTGATCCAGACAGATGCAGCTATCAATCCTGGAAACAGCGGCGGTGCCCTTTTAAACATGCAGGGAGAGCTCATTGGCATTAACTGTGCGAAAATCGCATCAAGCAGTGTGGAAGGTACTGGATATGCCATCCCCATTTCCAAGGCACAGCCGATCCTGGAAGACCTTATGAACCGTAAGACCAGAGATAAGGTTTCTGATGAGTCACAGGTTGGATATCTGGGAATTAAATTTGCAGATCTTTCCAGAGAAGCCATTCAGATGTATAATATGCCATCCGGTGCCTTTGTCATGTACGTAGCTCCAGGAGAGGCAGCTGACAATGCAGGAATTCAGAAGAGTGATATTATAACCAGGCTGGATGGACAGAAGGTTTCCAGCAAGGCAGATATTAATGATAAGCTTCAGTATTATTCAGCAGGGGAACAGATTGAAATTGAGGTGGCGCGGTTGAATAACGGAGAGTATGAAGAATCTACTGTAACCGTCACGCTGAGTGCAAGACCAGATAGTAATCAGTAATGTGCAAGGGGAGCCAAAAGCTCCCCTTTATTCGTTGGGTTTATGACATTTTATAAAAAGTTAATTTCTAAATTAGAGAAAAGTATGTTACAATAAGGCAACAAAACATTTTATGCAGAAGGAAAAGAAAGCTGGCGCTGATAAATGCCGGCAGCAGGAAAGGAATTATTGATATGACAGATCATTTTGACGATGAAAAAGAAGATATCATCGAGGGAGATATAACGGAGACAGGGAGCGACGATCACGAGGATGACAGCGATTATGAGAAATTCTGCTTCCTTTGCCACCGCCCGGAGAGCCAGGCTGGCAAGATGATCGAGCTGCCCAATAATATACATATCTGCAACGATTGTATGCAGAAGAGCTTTGATACCATGACACAGCAGATGAATAACGGACTGAATCTGAATGATCTTCTCAATATGCCAAATGTAAGCATGATCAATCTGGGAAGTCTTCAGGATGCCATTCCCCGTCCGAAGAAGGTAAAGAAGAAAAAAGAAAACGCCAAGCCGGAGATTGACCTTAAGAAAATCCCGGCACCACACAAGATCAAGGCAAGCCTTGATGAATATGTGATCGGTCAGGAGAGAGCCAAGAAGGTAATGTCTGTAGCTGTTTATAATCACTATAAGCGTGTGGCTACCGATACCATGGATGAGATCGAGATCGAGAAGTCCAATATGCTGATGATCGGACCTACCGGATGTGGTAAGACCTATCTTGTGAAGACCCTTGCCAGACTTCTGGATGTGCCGCTGGCCATTGCTGACGCTACCTCTCTGACAGAGGCCGGTTATATCGGTGATGATATTGAGAGTGTTGTTTCCAAGCTCCTTGCAGCTGCAGACAATGATGTGGAGAAGGCAGAGCATGGAATTATCTTTATCGATGAGATTGACAAGCTTGCAAAGAAGAAAAATACCAACCAGCGTGATGTAAGCGGTGAGGCAGTACAGCAGGGACTTCTGAAGCTTCTGGAGGGAAGCGAAGTGGAGGTGCCGGTAGGTGCCAGCAGCAAGAATGCCATGGTTCCGATGGTGACGGTGAATACTAAGAATATTCTGTTTATCTGCGGCGGTGCGTTCCCGGATCTGGAGAACATTATCAAGGAGAGACTGAATAAGCAGGCTTCCATTGGCTTTTATGCAGACCTGAAGGACAAATATGACAACGATCCTCATATTCTGGAGAAGGTGACAGTGGACGATATCCGTACATTTGGCATGATCCCGGAATTTATTGGCCGTCTGCCGATCATATATACACTGGATGGCCTGAATGAGGACATGCTGGTACAGATTCTGAAGGAGCCTAAGAATGCTATTCTGAAGCAGTATCAGAAGCTCCTTGCCCTGGATGAGGTGAAGCTGGATTACGAGGAGGAAGCGCTTTATGCCATTGCAGCCAAGGCATTGGAGAAACATACAGGAGCCAGAGGGCTTAGGGCTATTCTGGAGGAGTACATGTTGGATATTATGTATGAGATCCCCAAGGATGACAGTATTGGACAAGTTATTATTACCAGGGAATATATAGAGGGAACTGGTGGACCGAGAATCATGCTTCGGGGACAGGAGATTCCGCTGATCGGGGCTGCTAAGTAAGTTGACTGTTACAGGTCAGGGCGTGAACAGTAAGATTTGGCCTGTGTGAAGCATGTAAACAGATTTGTATGGCCCCCGCCTGGAAGTTCGTAAAGGTAACATGTGTTTAAACACTTTTTATATGTAAAGGAGACGGTATTATGGCACGCGATTTTTTTGATGAGTTAAGCGACAGGATTACAAGGACAACCAAAGATCTTGGCAAAAAAGCCGGCCAGCTGTATGAGACACAGAAGATCAGAAGCAAGATTTCCAGCGAAGAGCAGATGGTCCAGAAACTGAAAGCAGACATTGGAAATGTGATCTTTGAGAAATACAAAGAAGGCGCAGAGTTGGACGAAGCCCTGAAGGGATTCTGCGAGGAGATCCAGCAGCATCTGGATATTATTACCGGATACAGGGATTCTGCAGCTGAACTGAAAGGTCAGAAGATCTGCCCAGCATGCGGCAGGCATGTAGACAGAAGCGTATCCTTCTGTCCGTTCTGCGGATCTGTATGCCCCACTCCGCAGCCAGAGACTGAGACTGCCGAGGGGGATGTGATCGACTCAGAGACAGAGGAGATTGTAGCAGAGGCAGAAAATGAGGCTGAGAAAGCAGAGGAGACTGCAGCAGAGGCAGAAAATGAGGCTGAGGAAGCAGAGGCAACTGTAGAGGCAGAAAACGAAACGGAAGAAACCACGGAATAATAATTTATTGCAACTATTTAGAAGATTGCATTTTGCGAGGTGTTTTTTGTAATTTATCAGTATTAAGGAGGCAGCAACCATGCTTTCGCTGACAATTGCCGGCGGAATTTTTCTGCTGGATTACAGAATTAAGGAATATATCGACAGTACCCGCCTTCAGGGAAGTCGGGAAGAGACGCTTGGTGGCAGGCTGATCCTTCGCAACTGTCATAACAAGGATATGGTTCTCGGCAGGGTGAAGATAGGCCAGAAGAACTGCCAGGAGCTGTCCGCAGCCGGTCTTGGCTGTGCCGCAGGGGAATACTGGCATCTGCTTCTTCACGGAGGCAGTAAGCTGAGTAAGGCCGGACTTGCCATGATCGTAGGCGGTGGGATGTCAAATTATGTGGATCGTCGGAATAAAGGCTATGTCACAGACTATGTAAGCCTGAATGTGAAGAATAAAGAAATCCGCAAGATAGCCTTTAATCTTTCGGATGTGTGCATTGCCACAGGTGCCGCTTTATGGGCAGTAGGGAATTTACTTCCTGATAAGAGGTAAACATGGACTTCAGCTTGTTGCCCGCGTAAATAAAAAGAACTTTAAGAGATCTGTGAACGTTGATCTTAAAGTTCTTTTTTATGTAAGTAAAGGATTTACAAGCAAACGACAAAAGACACCCGGCATACGTCGCCTGAGGTGTCTTTTGTCGTTTGTTTGAGTTACTGTAGCTGACATTAGGACCAAGCCATAAAGCATGGGCGGGGACAGCTGCAGCTCTCAGTCTTTCTGGGAGAGCCGTGAAGGGGGATAAGGGCGCTTTACATCCGTGCGTTCCAGCAGATAATCTACACTTACCGTATAGAAGTCTGCAATCCTGCACAAAATATCCAGGGGAATGTGGCGATCCCCGGATTCATACAGCGAATAGGTACGC
>ENA-UOJJ01004815-UOJJ01004815.1-human-gut-metagenome-genome-assembly--contig:-CS66-NODE-4815-length-12087-cov-14.009392_pt1 | contig 12087 bp, 9 predicted proteins | sample MGYA00242343_ERZ723890 | MGnify/ENA metagenome assembly ERZ723890 | reverse complement strand
ACTAAAACGCCAGCTCTCGCATAACGAGAACTGGCGTTCTTTGACAGGCTGAAAACCGGGCCCGATGGGCCCGGTTTTTGATATGTTTGATGTTGGGGAGTTTCGCGCCCCGGCGCGACCTACTTTTGTCGACAGTGACAAAAGTAGGCAAAAACACCGGAAGGAACCTCCGGTTCCTTCACCTCCCGGCGCGCTATGCGTTGTGCGGAGGGAGGAGTGCATACCTCACGTTTGCGTAAGTATTTTCTTTTCGTTTCGTTAAAAGGATCGTCTCAGCTCCGGCGCCGCTGCCGCTGATGCCTACGCCGAACAACGCTGTTGGTTCTACCGTTGATAACATCAGCGGCAGCGGCGCAGGAAGAAAGTTGATACGTCGGGGCGTTAAGAAAACATGCCGGGGGCATGTTTTTAGCCTCCGATCTCGGCGGCTATGCCGCCGTAGCATCTACCTGGAATTACACCGCAAAACTTGAACCATTGCGACAGCTTACACAGTACAGCGTGCGCGGATTCTTAAACCGCAGGTTTAAGCAGCGTTTTTGGGGAGCGATCCGAGCGCTGCCTGTGGCAGATACAGCGAGGTGAGCGAGTGGCAGCGGTCAAAATTTCAAGCGCCCGCCCCAAGGCAGCGCAGAAATTTTGGGCACCGCAACAGGCAATTGCCGCCACGGGAAAAAGTGCCTCGTCCCCGAGGGGACGAAATTCCCTTTTACACCACCTGAAACACAAAAAACTTCAGATAATTTGTCTCCTCCACGCCCCAGAGGATGGGATGGTCGGCGCACTGCTGGCGGGCTTCGATCTGCCGCAGCTGCACCCCCGCGTCACGGGCGGCGCTGTGGAGCATCTTGATAAACAGCTCCTCCGTGGCGAAGTGGCTGCACGAGCAGGTGGCAAGATACCCGCCACGGGGCAGCAGCTTCATGGCACGGTAGTTGATCTCCTTATAGCCGGTCATGGCGTTGTGCACCGTCTTGCGGCTTTTGGTGAAGGCGGGGGGATCAAGAATGATGAAATCGTACCTTCGGGGCTGCTTTTCCAGCTCCGGAAGCAGGTCGAACACGTTGGCGGCCACGCAGTCCATGACGCCGTCCAGCCCGTTGCGGCGGGCGTTCTCCGCCGCGCACTGCACGGCGAACTCCGACACGTCCACGGCGGTGACATGAGCCGCGCCGCCCATGGCGGCGTTCAGGGCGAAGCTGCCGGTGTGGGTGAAGCAGTCCAGCACCGTCTTGCCCTTGGCCAGCTTGGCCACGGCGAGGCGGTTATACTTCTGGTCGAGAAAGAAGCCGGTTTTCTGGCCGTTTTCAAAGTCCACGGTGTAGACGATGCCGTTTTCTGTGATATCCACGCAGGTCTTCTCCGGCGGCGTCTCGCCGGGCAGGGGATACCAGCCCTTGTTCTGCGCCATGCCCTCCCGCTCCCGCAGGGCCACGTCGTTGCGCTCGTAGATGCCCCGGATATCCTGTCCGTCCTCCCGCAGCACCTTTGCCAGCAGAGGGAACAGGCGATCCTTGATGCGCTCCATGCCGAGACTCAGGGTCTGGGTCACCAGCACGGACTCGAACCGATCCACCGTCAGGCCGGGGAACAGGTCGGCCTCGCCAAAAATAACGCGGCAGCAGCGGCTGTCGGTCTCGCCCATAACGATCTTGCGGTAGTCCCAGGCGTAGCGGACGCGGCGCTCCCAGAAGGCGTCGGAAAAGTCGTCGTTGGCGTTGCGGCTGAGAAGCCGCACGCGAATTTTGGAGTGGCTGTTGTAGAAGCCGCAGCCCAGCCAACTGCCCCGGCGGCTCACCACGTCCACCAGGGTGCCGTCCTCGGGCGTGCCGTCGACGGCGGTCACCTCGCCCTCGTAGACCCACGGGTGCCCGCCTGTCAGGGCGGCTTCCCCCTTGGGGGTGATGGTGATCTTGGGATAGGGACGCAGTGCTTTCATGGCGGTTCTCTCCTGTCGTGTGATGTGAATAATAATGGATTATAGCACATTCTTTTCCTCTGCGCTACATATATATGAGGGAGAAATGCGGAAAGGGGAATCGCCATGCCCAACATTTATATTTCACCAAGTACACAGGAATATAATCCGTACATCACCGGCTCCGGCAGCGAGGAATACTGGATGAACCGGATCGCCGACGCCATGGAGCCGTATCTGCGGGCCAACACCATCCGCTTTACCCGCAACACGCCGGATATGACCGCCGCGTCCTCCATCGCCCAGGCGGCGCGGGGGAGCTACGACTTCTATCTGGCGCTGCACTCCAACGCCAGCGGCGACGGCTTCACCGAGGGACGGCAGCGGGGCATTATCGCCTTTTACTACCCCACCAGCGCCAACGGCAGGCGGGCGGCCAACATCTTCGTGGAGAACCTGAAGGAAATTTACCCGCTGCCCTCACTGGTGACGGCCCGCGCCACCACGGCGCTGGGCGAGGTGCGGCAGCCCAAGCCGCCGTCGGTGCTGCTGGAGATCGGCTACCACGACAACACCGCCGACGCGGTGTGGATACAGGACAACGTGCAGAACATCGCGGAAAACCTGTCCCGGTCGCTGGCAGAGTACTTCGCCCTGCCCTTTATCTATCCCATGACGCCCCGAACGGGCACGGTGGTCACGGAGCGGGACGCCCTGAACGTGCGGGCCTATCCGGCCATGAGCGGGCAGGTGGTGGGCAGCGTGCCCCATGAGGCACAGCTGACGGTGTACGGCCAGACAGACGGCTGGTACAGCATGGGCTACGGGAATCTGGCGGGGTACGTCCGGTCGGAATACGTAAGGCTATAGGCACATTCGACAAAATGTTTTTCCCGTGCGGACAAATTTTTCACAACAGTATGTTTTTCTTCTTGACAGTTTACCGTAATGAGGGTAGAATTATGAAGGATTATTATCGGGCGATATAGGGGTTTCGTTCGATTGTTTTCTATGGGCAGTCATCGTCCCACTGGACGGAGACAAACGCCCGGATACACCATTTTTACAGGAGGAAACCATGATCAAAATCGTATACGCGGCGATAATGGTCGTTGTTGCGTTTGTTCTTGGCCTCCTCACTTGTATTCTGATCCAACGGCAGAAGCAGAAGCGTGACCAGGGCAAGATCCAGGATGCCGAACAGGAAGCGCTGCGCATCGTCAACGAAGCCATCAAGAATGGCGAGAGTAAGAAACGCGAAGCATTGGTGGAAGCGAAGGAGGAGATCCTGCGCTCCAGAAACGAATACGAGAAGGAAGTCAAGGAACGCCGCGCCGACCTGCAGAAGCAGGAGCGCCGTTTGCAGCAGAAGGAAGAAAACCTCGATCACAAGACCGAGCAGATCGAGAAAAAGGAAGAAGCGCTGGCTGCCAAGCATGCCGCCGCTGACCGCGAGCAGGAGGAGATCAAGCTCATCAAGCGCAGCCAGACGGAAATGCTGGAGCGCATCTCCGGCTTTACCGCCGAGGAAGCCAAGCAGTACCTGATCGCGCAGGTGGAGTCTGAGGTTACCCACGAGACTGCCCTGAAGATCAAGGAGATCGAAGCCCGCGCCAAGGAAGAAGCCGACACCCGCGCCCGTGAGATCGTGGCCACCGCTATCCAGCGCTGCGCCGCCGACCATGTGGCCGAGATCACCGTCAGTGTGGTACCCCTGCCCAATGACGAGATGAAGGGCCGCATCATCGGCCGCGAGGGCCGCAACATCCGCGCCATCGAGACGCTGACCGGCGCAGACCTGATCATTGACGATACGCCTGAAGCCATCACGGTGTCCTGCTTCGAGCCGGTACGCCGCGAGGTGGCGCGCCTTGCGCTGGAAAAGCTGATCGCCGACGGCCGCATCCATCCCACCCACATCGAGGAGATGGTGGAGAAGGCCAAGCGGGAGGTGGACGCCGTCATCCGCTCCGAGGGCGAGCGTGCCGTGCTGGAGACCGGCGTCCGCGGCCTGCACCCCGAATTGCAGAAGCTGCTGGGCCGTCTCCACTACCGTACCAGCTACGGTCAGAACGTGCTGCAGCACTCGATCGAGGTGTCCCATATCGCCGGCATGATGGCCGCCGAGCTGGGCGCCGATGTTCACGCCGCCAAGCGGGCAGGCCTGCTGCACGATATCGGCAAGGCGCTGGATCACGAGTTTGAGGGCACCCATGTGTCTCTGGGCGTGGAGTATGCCCGGAAGTACAAGGAGAAGGAAGAGATCGTCCACGCCATTCAGGCTCATCACGGCGACGTGGAGTGCAAGACGCTGGTGGCCTGCCTGGTGCAGGCGGCCGACGCTATCTCTGCCGCCCGTCCCGGCGCACGCCGCGAAAACCTTGAGAATTACATCAAGCGTTTGCAGAAGCTGGAGGAAATCACCAGCTCCTATCCCGGCGTGGAGAAAAGCTATGCCATTCAGGCGGGCCGCGAGGTGCGCGTGATGGTGAAGCCGGAGCAGGTCAACGAGGATCAGATGGTCATTCTGGCCCGCGAGCTTGCCAAGCGCATCGAAAACGAGCTGGAGTACCCCGGCCAGATCAAGGTTCACGTGCTGCGTGAGACCAAGGTCGTGGAATACGCAAAATAAAAACAAAGCTGTGCGACACCCTACCCCGGGGTGCCGCACAGTCGCATCTTGGGAGGGTTTTTTATGAAACGAAAGCTTTTCGCCCTGTTGCTGGCGCTTTGTATGCTGCTGACCGCCTGCGGCCAGCAGCCCGGCGATCCCCCGGCGGAGAACGGCCAGACACAGACGAACCAGGGGCAGGAGGAGCAGACCGCACCGCCGGACGACGGCTTTTCCACCTCCGTCAGCGGACGGGTGGAAGATCCGGAGGGACTGGTGACGGAGACGCAGAAGCAGCTGATGACCCGGCTGCTGACCGACTGGTACACCGATATCGCCCTGTTTGACGAGCCTCAGCTGATGGCGCTGTTTTCCGATGAGGAGGACGCCGCCATGCATCAGGCGTCCATCCGCACCCTGAACGCCATCCGAGCCCGGGCGCTGATCGACCTGCGGATGAAGGACGTGGACTATGTGCTGACCGTCACCAAGGCGGAGCCCTCCACCGAGGAGGACGCCGTGGAGGGGCAGATACATATCGAGGCCGACGAGTCGGCGGTGATGCACTTTGCCGCCACGCCGGAGGTGGACAGCAAGCTCTATGACGTGCCCCACATCTTCGAGCTGGTGCCGGAGGGGGACGGCTGGCTCATCAAGCACCACGAGGCTGACGACAACCCTTATTTCAGCCTGACCTATCAGGAGGGCAAGGAGGAGGACGGACAGCTCCAGCAGCTGCTGCGTGCCATCGAACGGCGGCAGCTCCAGCGGCAGGAGACGGTGCAGGTGACGCTGACGTGCGACCATCCCTATGACCGGGCGGCGGCGGAGCAGTACATGCGGCAGTACGACCACCAGCGCAGCAGCGCGTGGCATGCCTATGACGACGTGGGCGGCAACTGCATGAACTTCGGCTCACAGGTGCTGCTGGCAGGCGGTATTCCCATGGACGAGCAGGGCGGCAGCAAGTGGTATTGGTACGGCCAGAACAGCCTTGACCTGTCGTGGATCAACGTGGGCCGGTTCTACAGCTATGCCCGTGAGAACGAGGGCTACGGTCTGGTGGCGGACACCGAGGCCAACTACTACACCGGCGAGGTGGGGGATATCCTGATCCTTGGCCCTGACGGCGGACACAACCACACCACCGTGATCTCCGGCATCATCCGGGACGAGGCGGGTCAGACGGTGGACTATCTGCTGTGCTCCAACACCACCAATTATACGGACTTCCCCGCAGGCGCGTATTATTACACCAGCCAGCGGCTCATTAAAATTTACGGGTGGAACGAAAGCACCCCTGACGGGGCGCAGTGAAGAGCTTTGGTGTGCCGCCGATGGCGGCATGGATCGAATTGTGGGAGCACATCATCCAAAGTCTCCCCTGTGTAAGGGGAGGTGGCAGCTACGGCGGCATAGCCGCCGAGATCGTGGCTAAAAACATGCCACCGGCATGTTTTCTTAACGCCCCGACGGAGGGGGTGTCCGGTAACCGACAATCCCCCAGTTTCGCTTCGCTCGACAGCCCCCTTTACACAAGGGGGCCTTTGGTGCGTGCCGCTTCTGCAAACACCCCATATGCAAAAAAGGGGAGCGCTCTTGCGCTCCCCTTTTTTTTGTGGCATAATAGCAACGAATGAAGAAACCGTAAAAAGGAGGACACCATGCTGTATCACATTCTTGCCATCGGCGACGTGACCAGCGAGGACGGCCTGAAGCACCTGCGCCGCCATCTATCGCCGCTGAAGAAGCTGAAAAGCATTGATTTTACCGTGGTCAACGGGGAGAATATCTCCGGCACCGGCCTGACTCCCGCTCAGGCGGACGAGCTGTTTGCCGCCGGAGCCGACGTGATCACCCTGGGCAACCACACCTTTGGCCGGGTGCAGATCGCCGACTATCTGGAGGACAACCGCTACATCCTGCGGCCCGCCAACTTCTCCGGCCGGATGCCGGGTCGCGGCTGCGGCGTGTATGACTGCGGCAAGCTGCGCATCGCCGTCATGACGCTGATCGGCCGATGCGATCTGGACTGGAAGGCCGCCGACCCCTTTACCACGGCGGACAAGCTGCTGCGGGAGCTGAACGAGACGGAGAAGCCTACCTTTACCCTGCTGGACTTCCACGCCCAGGCCACCAGCGAGAAGCTGGCGCTGGGCTACTATCTGGATGGCCGCATCAGCGCCATGTGGGGCACCCATACCCACGTGCCCACCGCCGACGAGCGGGTGATGCCCAAGGGCACCGGCTACATCACCGATCTGGGCATGACAGGGGCCATCGAGTCGGTGCTGGGCATTCCGCCGGAGCAGTCCATCGAGTCGTTTCTGGGGGGACTGGCGGGGCGCTACCGCTTTGCCGACGGCCCCTGCAAAGCCCAGGGCTGCATTTTTACACTGGACAGCGATACCGGACTGTGCACCGCCGTGGAGCGTGTGGATATCCGGTGAACCGTAAAAGCAATCAATCGTAAAGGAGATCATCACCATGTCTGTTGAAAAAGTAAGAGCTTATCTGAAACCCTACGGCGTCACTGACCGTATTCGTGAATTTGACGTGTCCAGCGCCACGGTGGAGCTGGCCGCGCTGGCCGTTGGCGTGGAGGGCGCCCGCATTGCCAAGACCCTCAGCTTCAAGGTGGGGGAGGATCCCATCCTGATCGTGGCTGCCGGTGACGCCAAGGTGGACAACAGCAAATATAAGCACTTCTTCGGCGCCAAGGCCAAGATGCTGACCGCCGAGGAGGCGGTGGAGCGCATCGGCCACGCCGTGGGCGGCGTGTGCCCCTTTGCCCTGCCGGACGACGTCAAGACCTATCTGGACGTGTCCTTGAAGCGGTTCGAGACGGTGTTCCCCGCTGTGGGCAGCGCCGCCAGCGCCATCGAGCTGAACTGTGACGAGCTGGAGCGCTGCTGCGGCAAGAACTTCGTGAGCTGGGTGGACGTGTGCAAGGGCTGGCAGGCCGAGGAAGCGTAAATGGTACGCATTCTGCACGCGGCGGACTTCCATCTGGACAGCGCCTTCACCGGCCTGAATGAGCAGCAGGCCCGGCAGCGCCGTCAGGAGAGCCGCGATCTGACCCGCCGCATGGTGGAGTACGCCAATGATCACGGCGTACAGCTGATGCTGCTGGCGGGCGACCTGTTCGACAGCGACAGCATCTACGGCCAGACGGCGGAGGAGCTGGCCGCCGCGCTGGCAGAGTTCCGGGGCCATGTGGTCATCGCCCCCGGCAACCACGACTGCTACACCGCCGCATCGCCCTACGCCCGCACCCTGTGGCCGGACAACGTGCTTATTTTTACCGCGCCGGAGATGCTCTCCATGGGGCTGTCCTTTCCCCAGTACGGCTGCACCGTATACGGCGCGGCCTTCACCGCGCCGGAGATGCCGGAGAGCGCGGAGCTGGCGGGCATCGCGGAGCAGGATGGGAACGTGGCCATCGGTATCCTGCACGGCGAGGCGGGGGTGAAGGACAGCCGCTACCGGCCGATTCCCCTGCAGCAGATCGCTCAGAGCGGGCTGGACTATCTGGCGCTGGGCCATGTCCACGCCTGTTCCGGCGTGCAGCTGGCGGGAAAGACCGCCTACGCCTACCCCGGCTGCCCCGAAGGACGGGGCTTCGACGAGCTGGGGGACAAGGGCTTTCTGGCGGGCGAGGTGGACAAGGGCAGCGTGAAACTGCGGTTCGTGCCCTTTGCCAAGCGGCGCTATGAGATCGTGACGGTGGACGTGACGGGCCGTGAGCCGTTGGAGGCCGTCTGCGAGGCGCTGCCCCAGCATACGGAAGCGGATATCTACCGCGTGATCCTGACCGGCGAGCGGTCGGGCAGCGTGGATACCGCCGCCATCACCGACGAGCTGTCGCCCCGGTTCTACGCGCTGGAGGTGCGGGATCGCACCACCGTGTGCCGTGATATCTGGGACGGCTGCGGCGAGGACTCCCTGCGGGGGTTGTTTCTGCAAAAAATGCGGGAGAAATACGACGCCGCCGGTGAGGACGAGCGCCAGACCATCCAGCAGGCGGTGCGGTTTGCCCTGTCCGCCATGGAAAACCAGGATATGTAACGCGACTTTGACGGAGGAGAAGACAATGAAGAACATTCTCATGATTGGCACCGGCGGCACCATCGCCAGCGAGATGACGCCGGAGGGCCTGACCCCGGAGCTGAACAGCAAGCAGCTGCTGTCGTTCGTGCCCAAGATCGGCGAAATGTGCCGTGTGGACTGCATTCAGGTCTATAGCCTGGACAGCACCAATCTGGAGCCCCGCCACTGGCTGGGGGTGGCCAACGCCATCCGGGAGCGCTATGACCGGTACGATGGCTTCGTCATCAGCCACGGCACCGACACCATGGCCTATACGGCGGCGGCACTCAGCTATCTGGTGCAGGGCAGCCCCAAGCCTATCGTGCTGACCGGGGCACAGAAGCCCATCTGGTTCGACGGTACCGACTCCAAGCGGAATCTCACCGACGCTTTCTTCTACGCCTGCCGGGGCTGCGGCGGCGTGCAGATCGTCTTTAACGGCAAGGTCATTCTGGGCACCCGTGCCCGCAAGACCTGCTCCAAGAGCTTTCAGGCCTTTTCCAGCGTCAATTACCCAGATCTGGCGGTGGTGCAGGACGACCATCTTTTGCAGTATATGTCCTGCCCGGTGGCGGAGAAGCCTGCGTTTTATGACAAGCTGGACGACAATGTGGGGCTGCTGAAGCTGATCCCCGGCACAAAGCCAGAGCTGGTGGAGTTCATGACCCAGCATTACGACGGGCTGATTATCGAGAGCTTCGGCGTGGGCGGCCTGCCGGAGTACGGCAACCTGTACGAGATCCTTCGCGCCGCCGTGGAGCGGGGCAAGATCATCGTCATGACCACGCAGGTGCCCAACGAGGGCAGCGACCTGACGGTCTACCACGTGGGCGGACATCTGAAGCAGACGCTGCGGCTGTTGGAGGCCTACGACATGACCACGGAGGCGGCGGTGGCCAAGCTGATGTGGATCATGGGCCAGACCCACGATTTCGCGGAGGCGGAGAAGTTGTTCTATGCCCCGGTGGCACGGGATATTCTATACAGTAATGAATAAAAATAAATGAAAATTTGTGTAGGGGAGGGGCTCTGCCCCTCCCTTTGTTTGGCGCGACATTTTTATCTATATTAGGCGGGCGGGGTAGAACCCCCGCCCCTACGAACAAGTGCATGGCAAGAAAAAAGCGTGCTCCTTCGGGAGCACGCCTTTTGCATAATCCTCCCATTTTTCACCCATACTACACGGGAAACGGAGGAGGATGCCTATGGTGGATTTTGAGACCCGGACAGCCCAGCTGGACGACCTGCTGGGCGTGGGGCGGAACTTTGACATGGTGAGCCGCAGCTTGCAGGTGGGCGGACGGAAGGCCCGGCTGTGGGTGGTGAACGGCTATGCCGAGGACATGCTGATCGAGCGGATGATCGGGCGGCTGCTGGCCATCGGCGATTTGAAGAAGGTGCCGGATCTGGCGTCCTTTCTGGCGGCTTACGTAACGGTGCCGGACGCGGCGGCGGAGACGGACGTACACAGCATGGTGGTGGGGGTCTTTGCGGGAAAGACGCTGCTGGTGATGGACGGCTACGACGGTGGCGTGCTGATGGACGCCAAGGAGTACCCCACCCGCAGCGTGGAGGAGCCGGACACCAGCAAGGTACTGCGGGGCAGCCACGACGGCTTTGTGGAGAGCATCATGGCCAATGCCGCCCTGCTGCGGCGGCGTATCCGTGACCCGGCGCTGACGCTGGAGCGCCATCAGGTGGGCGGGCGGTCCCAGACCGACGTGGCGCTGGTTTATATGAAGGGCGAGGCCAACGAGCAGCACCTGCGGCAGCTGCGGCAGAAGCTGGACAGCATCGACGTGCGCTCCATCGCCATGAGTCAGGAATCCATCGCGGAGTGTATCGTTCCCAAGCAGTGGTGGAACCCATTTCCGAAAATTCGTTATACTGAGCGGCCGGATGTGGCCACCGCCAGCGTCATGGAGGGCAGCATCCTGCTGATGATCGACAACACGCCGTCGGTGATGCTGCTGCCTACCACGCTGTTCAGCTTCGCCGAGGAGATCAACGACTACTACTTCCCGCCCCTCATTGGCACATATCTACGGATCGTGCGGCTGGTGGTGCTGTTTCTGACGGTGTTCATCACGCCGCTGTGGTATCTGCTGGTGAAAAACGGCGACGTGCTGCCGGGAGAGCTGGAGTTCCTGCTGATCGAGGACGAATATTTCGTGCCGCTGATCGTGCAGCTGCTGCTGGTGGAGTTCATCGTGGACATTCTGAAGCTGGCGTCCCTGAACACGCCGGACGCGCTCAGCAATTCCTTCAGCATGTTGGGCGCGCTGATTTTGGGCGATTTCGCCGTGCAGGCCCGGTGGCTGGTGCCGGAGGTGCTGGTGTATATGGCCTTTGTGGCGGTGGCGGGCTACGCCCAGCACAGCTATGAGATGGGCTACGCCTGTAAGCTGGTGCGAATGATCCTGCTGGTGCTGATCTGGCTGTGGGACGGCTGGGGCTTTGCCGCCGGTGTGGTGGGCACGGTGGTGCTGATCGCCTCCACCAAGCCGGTGGTGGGCAAGGGGTATCTCTATCCCCTGATCCCGTTCAACGGCAAACGGCTGATGCGGATCTTGAGACGACGGCCGATTGATAAGGATAATACGTGAAAAAAGCTGGCGCAAAATCTTACGATTTTGCTGCCAAAAAGATGCGGCCGCTGTGCGCTACTGGTGCGGGGAAGGAGGTTTTGCGTCTATCGTGCGGCGGCATGTGGTCATGCCGCCCTACGAAAGCACCACCGGAAAATATCCGCAGGGCGGGGTGACCACACCCCGCCGGCCAACAAACGCAATGGTTTCCGCAAACCATTGTAGGGGGCGATGCCCACATCGCCCCGCGCAATCTACGGTAATGCCATCATTATACGGCGGGCGGGGCACCCCAAGGGTGCTCGTTTCGCTTTGCTCCACCGCGTTCACCCCGCCCCTACAACAACAAAACGAAACGCATACCGTGGCGCGAAATACCCCCCACAACAACGAAAAGAGACCGTCCGGGGAAAGGACGGCCTCTTTTCAAAAGGGGAGAGGGGAAATAGCGAAAGGATAGAATGGTATCAAAGTAAGGGCAGCTTCCGATCACGGCCCCAGAAGAATAGGGCCACTGTGCCGGGGCCGGTATGGCTGCCGATGGTGGTGCCTACATAGTTAATGTCTACCTTGCCGTTGAGCTTGGGGAACCTGGCTTCAATGAGGTCGGCCAGCGCTCTGGCGTCCTCGTAGCACTCGGACTGGGAGATGAAGCACTTGCCGTCATAGTCCAGCCCGTTATCGGCGTACTGCTCCATGCGGGTCAGCATTTCCTGAATGACCTTTTTCTTGGAGCGGATCTTGGCGCGAGGGATCAGATGACCCTGATCGTCCATGTTCAGCAGCGGGCAGATGCCCAGCACGCCGCCGATGAAGCCTGCCGCCTTGGACACGCGGCCGCCCTTGACGTAGAAGGTCAGGTCGGTGGAGAAGAACCAGTG
>ENA-UOJJ01004811-UOJJ01004811.1-human-gut-metagenome-genome-assembly--contig:-CS66-NODE-4811-length-12095-cov-7.236130_pt1 | contig 12095 bp, 9 predicted proteins | sample MGYA00242343_ERZ723890 | MGnify/ENA metagenome assembly ERZ723890 | reverse complement strand
TAACGCAGCGTGACGTGAAAGTCTCATAGGGTGACAACAGCGTAAGAAGTCTTTGGATTCATGTAGAAAACCAGACAGAGAAACAGCTTCACATCGTAGCAGAAAACTATTCTAACCTTACCAACAAACTTGATGAATTACAGAAGATGAAAGGCGTTCAGGACACATTGTTGTTCTATGCCAATAAACACGAGAATGATATAAGAGCCATGGTAGACTTCACAGAGCCATACTACTATGCATCCATCGTCACCCTGGTAAAAAGTGACGGAGACTATGCAGACGCTGCAAGTGTAGCAGACTTAAAAGGCGTAACCTGTACATCCCAGCAGAATACCATCTGGTATGATTCCTGCCTGCCACAGATCGAAGACGCAAACATCCTTCCGGCACAGGAAAGTGCACCGGCTATGCTGGTTGCCCTGGAGTCCGGGAAATGTGATGCCGTTGTAACAGATATGCCTACTGGAATGGCAGCCTGCGTAGCTTACCCGGATTTTAAGCTCCTTGATTTCTCTGGCACAGACGGCGCCTTCGAAGTATCTGACGAGGATATCAACATCGGTATTTCCGTACAGAAAGGCAACACCGAGCTTCTGGATGCCCTGAACGGCGTACTGGACAAAATGACAGAAGATGATTACACCGCAATGATGGACGAGGCAATTTCTGTACAGCCACTTTCTGAGTAAAGGAGATAAAAACTATGCTTCCTGAAACCTTCTGGGGCCGGATCCAGTATCTGCTCCAGCAATACGGTTCCTCCTTTTTATCAGGAGCCGGAAATACAATGATCATAGCCATTGTAGGCACCTTTTTAGGGTGCCTTATTGGCTTTATAGTTGGAATTATCCAAACAATTCCTGTAGATAAAAGAGATTCCACCGTCAAAAAGACACTGGTTGGAATTCTCAAATTTATTATGGCATGTTACGTGGAGTTTTTCCGCGGCACACCTATGATGGTACAGGCCATGTTCATCTATTATGGAAGTGCTTACCTGTTCAACATTAACATGTCTATGTGGTTCGCCGCATTCTTTGTAGTTTCTATCAACACCGGAGCCTACATGGCAGAAACTGTCCGCGGCGGAATCCTTTCTGTTGACGAAGGCCAGACCGAGGCAGCCAAAGCCATTGGAATGACTCACGTACAGACTATGATAAGCGTTATTCTTCCCCAGGCTCTGCGCAACATTATGCCTCAGATCGGCAACAACCTGATCATCAACATCAAAGATACCTGTGTCCTTTCCATCATTGGAATCGTAGAACTTTTCTACACCACAAAAGGCGTTGCCGGAGCTTACTACACCTATTTCGAAGCCTTCACCATCGCTATGGTAATGTATTTCATCCTTACCTTTGTATGCTCCAGACTGCTCCGCCTGCTGGAACACAGGATGGAAGGGCCGCAGAACTATGACCTTGCCACAACGGATACACTGGCTCACACAAGTGGTCTGTATTCCTACCCTAAGAAAAAGGAGGAGAAATGATCATGAGTGAAAAAATCCTTGAAGTGAACCATCTGGAAAAAGCATTCGGCAGCAACCAGGTCCTGAGGGACATTGATTTTTCCGTAAGCCCGGGTGATGTAACTTGTATTATCGGGCCCTCCGGATCCGGTAAATCCACCCTGCTCCGTTGTCTGAACATGCTGGAAACTCCGTCCTCCGGAGAAATCAGTTACCACGGAACCGACATTACCAGCAAGAACGTAAACGTTCCGGAATACCGTTCCAAAGTAGGTATGGTGTTCCAGAATTTTAACCTTTTCAACAACATGACAGCTCTGAAAAACTGCACCATCGGCCAGGTCAAGGTTTTGAAAAAGAGCAAAGAAGAGGCTGAGAAAAAAGCCCTGTATTATCTGGAAAAAGTAGGAATGGCGCCATACATTAACGCCAAACCAAAACAGCTTTCCGGAGGCCAGAAACAGCGTGTGGCAATCGCAAGAGCCCTTGCCATGGAACCGGAAATCCTGCTTTTTGATGAGCCGACTTCTGCACTGGATCCCCAGATGGTGGGAGAGGTTCTGGAGGTTATGAGAGACCTTGCACACGAAGGCCTGACCATGATCATCGTCACCCATGAGATGGCATTTGCCCGTGACGTTTCCAAGCGCGTCATTTTCATGGCAAACGGCGTCATTGTAGAAGACAGAACGCCGAAGGAACTGTTTGAAAACCCGCAGGATCCTCTGACAAGGGATTTCTTAAGCCGGTTTAGAAATGCGTAAAATAAAATGCAGAAAATCACAAAAAACGATTTTCTGCATTTTTTATCTTTACTTCAATAAGTTGATGTTCACAGTGGTGGGGAATGTGTGCTATACTGGATAAATAGAACTTGTTTACAATATATTTGAAATTCGGTATTTAACCATAGAGCCTGCCCGCAAAATTATTTCCGCAATCTGTGCGCCCCACTTTGCGGTATTTTTTCACCTGAATTCGGTTGCCGTAGCACGTTGCACCGCCTTCATCCAGGTAAAATCTCCCACAAATTGAGAAGCACATCTTGCAAAAAAGAGTTTTGGTGGGACACGCTCTTGCAGAATTAAGGAGAATCCATGATCGAAATAGGAAAAAAACAGAAGCTTATTGTGGTAAAGACCGTAGATTTCGGTGTTTACCTTGCAGCGGATAAAAATGCAGGACAGGAAGACAGAGTGCTTCTTCCTGCCAAACAGGTTCCGGAAGGAACCAGAGAAGGCGACACGCTGGACGTATTTATTTATAAAGATTCCAAAGACCGCCTGATCGCCACTACCAGAGAACCCCTTCTCCAGGTAGGCCAGACCGCAGTCCTGAAGGTCCTTCAGGTAACCAGGATTGGCGCATTCCTTGACTGGGGACTTGAGAAAGACCTGCTTCTTCCATACCATGAGCAGACCAGCCGCGTGCGGGAAGGCCAGGAATGTCTGGTAGCCCTCTACGTGGATAAGAGCAGCCGCCTCTGTGCTACCATGAAGGTATATCACTACCTTTCCACCAGAACTCCATACGTAGCAGGCGATTCCGTAAAAGGCCGCGTCTATGAGATCAGTGACCGCTTCGGCGTATTTGTAGCCGTTGATGACAAATATTCTGCCCTTATTCCTGCCAGGGAAGCCAACGGCAAATACCGCCCAGGCGAAGTCCTTGACCTCCGGGTTTCCGAGGTGAAAGAAGATGGCAAGATGAACGTCACCGACCGCCAGAAAGCTTACATCCAGATTAATGAAGATGCCGAGAGTGTCCTCAGCGTAATCGAAGAATTCGCCGGCGTCCTCCCCTTCGACGACAAAGCCTCTCCAGAGGTCATCAAACGCGAATTCGGTCTCAGCAAAAATGCGTTTAAACGCGCAGTTGGACACCTTCTCAAAGAAGGCAAGATCGAAATTAAGGACAGACGCATTTATAAAAAATAATTAAACCTGACACCCACTTATTGGAAAATAATAAAACCAGCATACCATATTGGAACCCTAAAATATGGTATGCCGTTTTTTTTTCTAAAAATACGAACGGGTGTTTACCAGAAATGCTGTATGTGTTAAACTGTTAGTTGATTATAAATATTATTGTTTTGCTATTTTGCGAAGAAGGAGACCTCACAATGGCATTTACCCACCTCCACGTCCACACGGAATACTCCCTGCTGGACGGTTCCAATAAAATCAAAGAATACGTTGCCCGTGTAAAGGAGCTTGGGATGGACAGCGCCGCCATCACAGACCACGGCGTTATGTACGGCGTCATCGACTTTTACCGGGCAGCAAGAGCAGCTGGAATCAACCCCATCCTAGGCTGCGAGGTATACGTAGCCCCTGGTTCCCGCTTTGACCGTGAGATCGGCAGTGGCGATGACCGCTACTACCATCTGGTACTCCTGGCAGAGAACAACCAGGGCTACCAGAACCTTATGAAAATCGTATCCAAAAGCTTCAAAGAAGGCTTTTATTATAAACCCCGGGTAGACCTGGATCTTCTCCGCGAATACCACGAAGGCCTGATTGCCCTGAGCGCCTGCCTGGCAGGTGAAGTAGCCCGCTTCCTCACCCGGGGCATGTACCCCGACGCCAGGAAAGCCGCTCTCCGTTACCAGGAAATCTTCGGCAAAGGCAACTTTTTTCTGGAACTTCAGGATCACGGAATCCCGGAACAGCAGAACGTAAACCAGCAGCTTCTCCGCATGCACCAGGAGACCGGAATCGACCTGGTAGCCACCAACGACATCCACTACACCTATAAAGAAGACGCTGACCCTCACGACATCCTTCTCTGCCTCCAGACAGGCAAGAAGCTCTCCGACACAGACCGTATGCGCTACGAAGGCGGCCAGTACTACGTGAAATCCGAACGGGAAATGGCAGCCCTTTTCCCATATGCATTGGAAGCCCTGGAGAACACCCACAAGATCGCCCAGCGCTGCCACGTAGAAATCGAATTCGGCGTAACCAAGCTGCCTAGATTCGATGTCCCAGAGGGTTACACTTCCTGGGAATACCTGAACAAGCTTTGCTTCGAAGGCCTGGAACGCCTGTACGATCCGGTCACCCCAGAACTTCGGGAGCGCCTGGAATATGAGCTGAACACCATCAAAAATATGGGTTACGTTGACTACTTCCTCATTGTATGGGACTTCATCCACTACGCCCGCAAAAACGGCATTGAAGTAGGTCCCGGACGAGGCTCCGCAGCCGGAAGTATCGTAGCCTACACGTTGGGAATCACCCTGCTTGACCCCATTAAATACGACCTTCTGTTTGAGCGGTTCCTGAACCCGGAACGAGTTTCCATGCCCGATATTGATGTGGATTTCGGCTTCGAGCGCAGACAGGAAGTAATCGACTACGTTGTGCGCAAATACGGCAAAGACTGTGTGGTCCAGATCGTTACCTTTGGTACCCTGGCAGCCCGTGGTGTTATCCGCGATGTAGGCCGTGTCCTTGATATGCCCTACGCCCAGGTGGACTCTATTGCGAAAATGGTTCCTGCCAAGATTCCCAATGTAAAAGTTGTCACTATCGACAAGGCCATGGAAGTAAACCCGGAGCTGAAGAAAGCATATGACGAGCAGCCGGATGTCCATCACCTGATCGACATGGCAAAACGTCTGGAAGGTCTTCCAAGACATACCTCCATGCATGCCGCTGGTGTAGTGATCAGCCAGAAGGATGTTTCCGAATACGTGCCTCTTTCCAGAGCCCAGGACGGAACCATCGTCACCCAGTTCGTCATGACCACGTTGGAAGAGCTTGGACTTCTGAAAATGGATTTCCTTGGTCTTCGAACCCTGACTGTTATCAACAACGCAGTAAAAAATGTAAAGAAAAACTATGGCATATCCCTTGATATGCAGAAAATAGACTACAACGACCAGAAGGTACTGGATTCCCTTGGAACCGGACGTACCGACGGTGTTTTCCAGCTGGAGAGCGGCGGAATGAAGGGCTTCATGAAAGAGCTGAAGCCTCACAGCCTTGAGGACGTGATCGCCGGAATTTCCCTGTACCGCCCAGGCCCCATGGATTTCATCCCCCAGTACATCCGGGGCAAGAACCGCCCGGACACCATCCACTATGATTGCCCACAGCTGGAGCCCATCCTGAAGGCAACCCATGGCTGTATCGTGTATCAGGAGCAGGTTATGCAGATCGTACAGAGCCTTGCTGGATTCACCCTGGGACGAAGCGACCTTCTCCGCCGGGCTATGTCCAAGAAGAAGCTTAGCGTCATGGAGAAAGAACGCCAGGCCTTCGTTTACGGAAATGAAGCGGAAGGGGTTCCAGGTTGTATTAAGAATGGAATTGATGAAAAGATCGCAAATAAGATCTACGATGAAATGATTGATTTTGCACAGTATGCTTTTAATAAATCCCATGCTGCAGCATATGCTTACGTTACCTACCAGACCGCTTTCCTGAAATACTATTATCCGGTAGAATACATGGCTGCCCTGATGACCTCTGTTATTGATAAGCCGGCCAAGGTTGCCGAGTATATTCAGGTCTGCCGTCAGATGAACATCCCTATTCTGCCGCCGGATATCAATAAAGGAGAGTACGGCTTTTCCGTATCAGGAGGCTCCATCCTCTATGCCCTTTCCGCCATTAAGAGTGTAGGACGTCCGGTTATCGAGGCAATCGTGGCAGAGCGAAGGGAACACGGCGAATATCTTTCCATGAAGAACTTTATCGAGCGGAATATTGAAGCTGTGAACAAGCGCGCCATTGAGAACTTTATCAAGGCAGGCGCCCTGGATTGCCTGGAAGGAAACCGCCACCAGAAAATGATCGTTTTTGGTCAGATCGTGGACGACATTTCCCGTAATAAGAAGCAGTCCATGGCCGGACAGCTGAGCCTTTTTGACATTGCCAGCGAGGAGGATAAGAAAGAATTCGAGATCCGTATGCCCAACCTGGAAGAATACGACAAGGAGACCATTCTGGCCTATGAAAAAGAGGTTCTTGGCATTTACCTGAGCGGACATCCCCTTGACCGTTACCGCAGTATCATGGAGAAAATGATCTCTGCCAGAACCATTGATTTCCAGCCTTCAGACGAAGAGGACAATGAGTCCGGTGCCCCAGATGAGTCCAGGGTAAGGGATAATCAGAAGGTTATTATTGGCGGAATGATCACGGAGAAAAATGTAAAATATACCAAGAACAATAAAGTGATGGCATTCCTCACCCTGGAGGATCTGCTTGGAACCGTGGAGGTTATGGTTTTCCCAAGAGACTATGAGAAGTGGCAGAACATGATAAACGAAGATGCCCGTGTATTTATCCAGGGCCGCGTATCCGCCGAGGACGACAAGGCCAGTAAGCTGATCCTGGAAAAGGTCCGCGCTTTTTCCGATATTCCAAGAGAACTCTGGATCCAGTTTGAGAGCAAGGACGACTATAACCAGAAGGAGAAGGAATTGCTGGAAGACCTGCGAAAGTCCCAGGGAACGGACAGTGTTGTGGTCTATCTGAAGGATGTAAAAGCCATGAAAAAATTGTCCGCAGCATACCATGTGAACCTGCAGGAGGATTGGCTTTGCCAGATGATGAAAAAATATGGTGGGAACAATGTTAAAGTAGTGGAAAAAGTCTTGAAAAACCTTTAAAAATGCTATAAACTAATGCTGAATATGTGTATAGAAAAACGAGGGCGCTTCCACTAAACGGACATGTCGTCTCCGGCGACATTACCATATATGAAAGTCAGTTGCTCCGCAACTGCCGAACGTATTCGTAATTCGGGCTAACGCCCTGCTTACTCATACGTTCCAGCCTGTCCGATATCCATGAATTCGACATGCAAGCATGACGAATTCACGGCTGCCGTCCAGGACTTTCATAGTAAAATGGAGACACAGCTCCCGACGATTCATAAGATGGAGGAGATTATTATGGCAGAAAACAAAGTTAAGACCATTGGTGTCCTGACCAGCGGCGGTGACGCTCCTGGAATGAATGCTGCAATCCGTGCAGTTGTTAGACGTGGACTGTCCAGCGGACTTAAAGTAAAAGGTATTCAGAAAGGTTATAACGGTCTTTTAAATGAAGAGATCATCGACATGACAGCAAGAGATGTATCTGACACCATCGAGCGTGGTGGTACAATTCTTTACACTGCAAGATGTGCTGAGTTCCGTACACCGGAAGGACAGCAGCGTGGTGCAGAGATCTGCCGCAAGCATGGTATTGACGGACTTGTTGTAATCGGTGGAGACGGTTCCTTTGCCGGAGCCCAGAAGCTTGCCAACCTTGGAATCAATACAATCGGTATTCCAGGAACCATCGACCTTGACATTGCATGTACCGAGTACACCATCGGTTTTGACACAGCTGTTAATACAGCTATGGAAGCAATTGATAAGGTTCGTGATACTTCTACTTCCCATGAGAGATGCAGTATCATCGAGGTTATGGGACGCGGTGCCGGCTGGCTTGCACTGTGGTGTGGTATCGCCAACGGAGCTGAGGATGTTCTGATCCCTGAGAAATATGACTATGATGAGCAGAAGCTGATCAATAACATTATTGAGAGCCGTAAGATGGGTAAGAAACACCACATCATCATCAATGCAGAGGGTATCGGCCATTCACAGGCTATGGCAACTCGTATCGAGGCTGCTACAGGAATCGAAACACGTGCTACTATCCTTGGTCACATGCAGCGTGGTGGAAGCCCAACATGTAAAGACCGTGTATATGCATCCATGATGGGTGCTATGGCAGTAGACCTTCTTCTGGAAGGCAAGAAGAGCCGTGTTGTTGGATATCGTCATGGTGATTTCGTTGATTTCGATATCAATGAAGCTCTTGCAATGGAGAAGAGCGTAACTCCATATATGTGGGAAGTTTGCGAGTCACTTTCCCATAACTATAAGAAATAATAGCAAAAATACGGTTCACTTTGTTTTAGCCGCGTGTCCCGGGATTATTCCGGTGCGCCGGCAGCAGGTGGACCGTAATTATAAAAGAGTTATTGCTCACTGAATTCTCCACAAAGGTGTATTTTGTGATGCCTTCAGTGAATAATAACATAAAGGATGCTTATGTTCATTCAAAACCTGCAATATAAATTGCACAAACTGAATACGGCACAGATCATTACCCTCAGCTTTGCGGGGGTAATTTTTGTAGGGGGACTAATTTTGTGGCTGCCCTTCTGTACCGCAGCAGGCCAGACCACTTCGTTCTCAGATGCCATGTTTACAGCCACCACCTGTGTGTGCGTAACCGGGCTTGTGACGGTGACTATGGCCACACACTGGAGTCTGGCCGGCAGGCTGGTGATCCTTCTGCTGATACAGATTGGCGGAATTGGTCTGATCGCACTTGCCAGCATTATTTTTATTTACCTAAACAAAAAGATTAGTCTGAGAAACCGTCGGATGATCCAGGAATCCTACAATCTGGAGCAGATGTCCGGTCTTGTAACAGTGGTAAAAAAGGTGGTTCTCTGTGTATTTGCCGCAGAAGGGATCGGAGCAGCAGGTTATGCGTTTTGCTTTATTCCAAGATTTGGTCTTGTGAAAGGGCTTGCGCAGGCTGTTTTTACAGCGATTTCAGCCTTCTGCAATGCGGGGATTGATCTTCTCGGAGAGAATAGCCTGGCGGATTATGTGACCAACCCTTTGCTGAATATTGTTACCATGGGGCTGATCATTGCCTCTGGACTTGGATTTCCCGTATGGTGGGATCTTGGAAAAAGAATAAAAATGGTTTTTCAAAAGAAGCTTTCTCCTGGCAGATTTTTTAGGACGCTTCATTTGCAGAGCAAGATCGTGTTGACCACAACCGGGATTTTACTGGCAGGAGGAACTGTTCTGATTCTCCTTTTTGAGTATCACAATCCGGACACCTTGGGAAAACTGTCTTTTGGACAGAAACTGATGGCTGCGGCATTTCAGTCTGTGACTACAAGAACTGCCGGATTTTTTACAATTGATCAGGGAGCGCTGACCAGCGGAAGTGTAATGAGCTGTCTGTTTCTTATGCTGGTGGGAGGTTCTCCTATGGGAACTGCCGGCGGGGTGAAGACGACCACACTTGCGGTAATTGTACTTTGTATCATCACCAACCTTCGGGGAAAAAAAGATGTGGAGGTTTACGGAAGAAAGATCCGCAGCAGTTATATCCGTTCCGCACAGGTTGTAGTGGGAATGGTGTTTGGTGTGCTGTTTATTTCCGTGTTGGGGATTTTTGCAGTAATGCCGGAGGCTTCATTTGTGGATGTGCTGTATGAGCTTACCTCCGCAGTTGGAACGGTAGGTCTTTCCAGAGGACTGACTTCCGTTATGAATACACCTGCCAAATGGATCGTTATTTTTACTATGTATCTTGGAAGAATTGGTCCGCTGACACTGGGCGCCGCTGTTGTATCCCGTGCGCAGAAGCGTACCAGGGATGTACATCTGGCAGAAGAGAATATTATGATAGGATAAGAAATGTTGTTTGTGGGCGACATTATACCGCATGAAAGTCCGTTGCTTTCATGGCAGATTTTAAAGGAGATTACAATGAGCGGAAAATCCTTTGCAGTAATCGGACTGGGGCAGTTTGGAATGACCCTGGCGAAAGAGCTTGCTGAGTCGGATTATGATGTTTTGGCAATTGATGATAAAGACGAGAATATTCAGGAAATTGCAGATAGAGTTACCTATGCGGTGCGGGCTGATGTGCGCGAGCCTGGAATCCTGAAATCCCTTGGCGTGCAGAATGTAGATGTTGCGATCATTGCGGTTGCAGAGAATATGGAAGCCAGTATTACAGCCACCATGCAGGTGAAGGATCTGGGAGTTCCGCTTGTTCTGGCAAAGGCTATGAATTCACTTCATGGCCGGATCCTGGAGAAGATTGGTGCTGATCAGGTGATCTATCCGGAGCGTTCCATGGGTGTCCGCGTTGCACGTAATTTTACAGCCAGCGGATTTGAGGACGTGTTTGAGCTGTCTGCAGATTTCAGCATGGCGGAGTTTCGGATTCCGGCAGACTGGGCTGGAAAAAGCCTTTCCGAGACCAGAGCCCGTGAGAAATACTATATCAATGTGGTTGCGGTGAAACAGGGCGATTCAGTGAATGTAAATCTGGATCCCTCTGAAAAGCTGGAAGCGGGATGTATTCTGGTGGCAGTTGGCAGGAATGAGGATTTAAACAAATTCCGGAAACCGCTGTAGCATGGAGGATAATTTATGATAACCAGTGCAAATAATACACAGGTAAAAAATATCATACAGTTAAATCAGAAAGCCAAGGCTCGTAGAGAACAGGGCCTGTTTGTGGCTGAGGGACGGAAGATGTTCGGGGAAGCTCCCAGGGACTGGATTTCCAAGGTTTATGTAACCGGGTCATTAACGGAGGATGCATCTTTGATGACACAGGTTATGGCACTTCCAGAAGAAAAAAGAGAAATCGTGGCAGACAATGTTTTCCGCCAGATGTGCGACACCAAAACCCCACAGGGAATCCTTACGGTGCTGAAGAAGCCAGTATGGACTGTGGAAGACATTTTGAAAGGAGACGCTCCTCTGGTAATGGTTCTGGAGGATCTTCAGGATCCTGGAAATGCAGGAACGATTTTCAGAACTGGGGAAGGTGCTGGTGTTTCCGGTATTTTCCTTACCAAAACCTGCGTAGATATCACAAATCCCAAGGTGATCCGTTCCACAATGGGATCTATTTACAGAATGCCTTTCCTATATGTGGAGGATGTGGTATCATTAAAGGCAGAACTGGAGCAAAGAGGTATCCGTACTTTTGCAGCCCACCTGAAAGGAAAGAATTCCTATGATCAGGAGGATTATCAGGGCGGCACAGCGTTTCTTATCGGAAATGAAGGGAACGGCCTTACAGAAGCGGCGGCAGAAGCTGCTGACTGTCTTATCCGGATCCCAATGTGCGGCAAGGTAGAATCCCTGAATGCAGCTATGGCTGCTGGAATTCTGATGTATGAGGCGGCGAGGCAGAGACGGTAGGAAAAAGGGGGGAGTCTTATGACACCTATTATGTGGCTGGGAATCCTGGCTGTGCTTCTGGTTATTGAAGGGCTTACCACGGCACTTACCACCATCTGGTTTGCTGGAGGTGCGCTTGCTGCTGCTATAGCAGCTGGTGTTGGAATGGGAATCGTGCCGCAGCTTCTTCTGTTTTTCTGTGTTTCACTTGTGTTGCTTCTTTTCACAAGGCCAGCGGCTTTGAAGCTTATGAATAAAGGCACAGAAAAAACAAATGTGGAAGGTCTTCTGGGGAAAAGCGCTGTTGTGATCCAGCAGATCGACAATCTGGCCCAGACTGGCCAGGTGCGCATTAACGACATTGAATGGATGGCCCGGACATCCGACGACAGCGTAACAATTCCGGTGGGGACTGTAGTGGTGATCGAGGCAGTTCATGGCGTTCGGCTTATTGTGCGTCCATAGTAACAGAGTGGCTGATGCTGTCAGATTACCTGCAGATAAAAATGCTGACCAGCTTATGGTCGGAAAACTCAAGTAAATAGGAGGCGTAAATATGGGAAGTATCTTAGTTCTACTGATCGTTATCATTCTGGTTTTGTGGATCCTGGCATCCTGCATCCGCATCGTACCCCAGGCATATGCGATCGTACT
>ENA-UOJJ01004798-UOJJ01004798.1-human-gut-metagenome-genome-assembly--contig:-CS66-NODE-4798-length-12133-cov-4.809654_pt1 | contig 12133 bp, 10 predicted proteins | sample MGYA00242343_ERZ723890 | MGnify/ENA metagenome assembly ERZ723890 | reverse complement strand
AAAGGTTTCATATTTTCTGAAAAAAGCTGCCGTGGCTTTCGGTCGCGGCAGCTTTTGGATTTCTATTCCCCGCTCCGGAGCGGCAGGTTGGAGAGCGCTTCGGATACATAGTCATTGAATTTATAGACGTCCTTCGTGCGGGCGATCTTTTTGGCGAGCTCGTCGGCGCCGATGAAGAGCGAAGAGAGATAGTGCCAGAGCTCCTTCATTTTCCGCATGGCGTTCACGCCGCCGAGCTCGGCGCGGTACGCCTCGTACAGCTCCTCGTGGAACCGCCGCAGCTCCTCGCGGGAGGCCGCCGCGCCGCCGCGCAGACGGCGGAACAGCGCGGGGTCGGCCGCCGCGCCGCGGCCGAGCATGACCGCCTCCGTTTCCGGGTGGGCGGCTTCAAACGCGCGGATGTCCTCCGCGGTGAAGAGATCGCCGTTGTATACGACCGGAAACGGGCTTCCCGCCGCGGCGAGCGCGAAGGTGTCCACGTGCACCGTGCCGGAATACATTTCCTTTCGCGTGCGCGGATGGAGGATGAGCTCCTGCGCGTCATATTGCCGGTAGATCGACAGAAGGCGCGGAAATTCCTCCGGCGCAAGATACCCGATGCGGCTTTTGAGCGACACGGCAATGGGCGAGGCGGCAAACACATCTGCGAGCAGCGTGTCGAGCGCGTCCGGCTTTTGCAGCAGCCCCGCGCCCTTTCCCTTGGCCGTCACGGTTGCCGACGGGCAGCCAAGATTGAGGTTAAAGACCGTATATCCCATGTCTTGCAGCCCTCCGGCGGCCCAGACGATGTCCGCGGCGCACTTGGAGAGGACCTGCGGCACGACCGGCGCGGCACAGGGCGTCTCCGGCGTCAGCTCGCGCAGCTCCCGCGGCGTAAAGAGATGGTCGGACGTCGGGGAGAAAAACGGCGTATAGTACCGGTCCGCGCCGGGAAAACGGCGCGAATGGACCGCGCGGAAAACGTGCGTCGTGATCCCCTCCATGGGGGCGAAATAGTATTTCATGTCTGCATAACTCCATAAGAAAGTTGCGATCGTCCGCGGGCGGAGCGAAGCCCCGTCCCTACCGGTTTTTCATTATATCGCATAGCGGCGGCAGTTGCAAAACATTTGACGCGCGTGCTATACTTAGACAGCATTACAGGAGGCATCGTATGAACGTTAAACGCTTTCTTTCCGGCGCGCTTTGCGCCGTGCTTCTGCTCGCGCTCTGCCCCGCTGCGGCAGCGGACGCGCCCTGCGAAATATCCTCCGCGGAGGAGCTTTCGCTCCTGCGTGAGACGCCCGACGGCGACTTTGTTCTCACCGCCGACATCGACATGACCGGCGTGGACTGGCAGCCGATCGCCTTTTCCGGCACGCTCGACGGCGGCGGACATACCATTTACAATCTCACAATCTCCTCGCTCGGCGCAGACCGCGCCGAGACGGTGGACGGGAACGACAAGACCTACGACACCGCGCTCACGGGCTTTTTCTCCGTGCTCAGCGGCGCTTCGGTCCGCAATCTTTCGCTGCGCGGCGTGAACATCGCCGTGGAGACGCCGGAGAATGTGTTCGCCGGAACGCTCGCGGGCTTTGCTTCGCCTGAAACGGTGCTCGAAAACGTCTCCGTTTTTGATGCCCGCATCGATCTCACGGAGACATGCCAGCGCGAACCCGCCGATGAGCACGACCGCTGCATCGCCGGTATCGGCGGGCTCGTCGGCTTCGGCGGCGGAACGTATACGAACTGCTCCGCGGATTCCACACTCGTTTTCTCCGATGAGAGCATTGCGTCGCTCCGCTGCGAGGAGTTTCTCGGCGGCATTCTTTCCTGCGGCAACGCGGCGCTCACCGGCTGCACCGCCGCGATCGACGGCTACGCCGCCTGCCGCGGCTATGCGCACAACGGCGGACTTGTCGGTATGTTCTATCAGTACGACAAGACCGTGGACATCGGCACGATCTCCGGCTGCGCCGTGACCGGCAAGATCACGTTTTTCGAGGACAACGCCGACCGGCGCGCCTACTGCGAAGCGTTTGCCGGAGAGTTTCTCACCTGGACGAACATCGCCGAATGCACCGCCGATTTTCAGCGGAATGAGATCTACGATTACTCCGCCGCCGTAAAGCCGGAAAAATGTGCTGAACCGTCCTATACCGACACGGTGGTCACCGGGAACTGCGATACCTTCGGCTATACCGAGCACACCTGCGCCGTGTGCGGCTATTCCTACCGCGACACGTTCACGCCGCCGCAGCACACCCCCGGCGAGTGGACGGAAACGAAAGCGCCTACCGAGACCGAAGACGGCGAGGAAACGCTCCGCTGCGCGCTCTGCGGCGCGGAAATGGAAAAACGCGCCGTGCCGAAGCACGTTTCCGGCGACTGGATGACCGTCACCGCGCCGACGTATGACCGCGAGGGGCTGCGCCAGCGCTTCTGTGCCGACTGCGGTGTGCTGCTCGGCGAGGAGAGCATCCCCATGCTCGTCGCCGCGAGCGGCATAGAGGGACTGCCGGACGCGCTCACGCTGCACTATAAGGACACCGTGACGCTCGAAGCCGTGATCACGCCGGAGGACGCTTCCGACAAGACCGTCCGCTGGTACACGAACATCAACATTGTCTCGGTCGATCTCTCGACCGGCGAGGTGCGCGCCTGCGCGCGCGGCGAGACCGTTCTCACCTGCGTTTCCGGCGACGGGTTCGTCACGAAGGAGATCCCCGTAACGGTCGACTATACTATCGGGCAATGGCTCATCAAAATTCTCCTCTTCGGGTGGGCGTGGTACTGATGGAAAGCTACACCGTCATCCGCGCAAACCGTAGGACCGTCGGGCTGCGGCTCGATAAAGACGGGCGGCTCGTCGTTCGCGCGCCGTATTGCACGTCGGAGACAGAGATCCGCCGGATCGTGGAAAAGGAGAGCGCGTGGCTCGCGCGCGAGCATGAGCGGTTCGCGGCGCGGCAGGCCGCGCACCCCGAACCGGACGAAACGCAGCGCCGCGCGCTCATCGAAAAGGCCAAAATGACTCTTCCGCCGAAGATCGAGCACTATGCCGCGCTCATGGGCGTGGCCCCGACGCGCGTGACGATCACCGGCGCGCGCACCCGCTTCGGCAGCTGCAGCGGAAAAAACGCGATCAGCTTTTCGTGGCGGCTGATGCAGTACCCCGAGGAGGCGATCGACTATGTCGTCGTGCACGAGCTCGCGCACATCCGCCACCACGACCACTCGGCGGCCTTTTACCGCTTCATCGCCTCCGTCATGCCTGACCACGAGGCGCGCCGCGCGCTGCTGCGGCAGTAACGAAAGATAAGGAGACCTCTCCATGCACATTCCGACCGCCGACACCGATACGCTCGAGCTGCTGCCGTTCCGCGAGGCGCTGGAAAAGAGCGGACAGCGCGGCGATTATGACGCCGCGCGCTGGCTGTACGTTCCGGATTTTTATACCGAGTACCGATACATTCTCGGCACGCGCGGGGAAAAGCCGCTCATCTGCATCGGGGTGAATCCATCGACCGCCGCGCCGGACGCCCTCGACCCGACGCTCCAGAGCGTGCAGCGCATTGCGCTCTCAAACGGGTATGACAGCTTTATCATGTTCAATGTCTACGCCCAGCGCGCGACGCGCCCGAACGACATGGACGCCGCGCTCAATGAGCATCTGCACGCGGAGAATATGGCGGCGTTCCGGTATGTTCTCGAAGCCTCTCTCCCCCGCCGCCCGGCAGTATGGGCAGCCTGGGGCAACATCATTGAAATGCGCCCGTATCTCCCGCGCTGCGTTTCGGACATGCTCGCCGTCGGCGAGGAGCTTGGCGCGGAGTGGTTCACGGCGGGCAAGCGCTCCGTAAAGGGCCACCCCCATCATCCGCTCTATCTGCGGCGCGATACGCCGCTCGACCCATTTGACGTAAAATCCTACATAGATACGCTGGAAGGAAGGACTCATCATGCAGAACTTTGAATACTGCGTTCCCACGAAGGTCGTTTTCGGGCGCGACACCGAAAGCCGCTGCGGTGAGCTTGTCCGCGAATGCGGCGGCACGCACGCGCTCGTCGTTTACGGCGGCGGCAGCGCCGTGCGTTCGGGGCTGCTCGGCCGCTGCACCGATTCACTCAAGGCCGCGGGTATCCCTTACGAGCTGCTCGGCGGCGTGCAGCCGAATCCCCGGCTCAGCCGCGTGCGCGAGGGCATCGCTCTTGTAAAGGAGACCGGCGCGGACTTTCTGCTCGCCGTCGGCGGCGGCAGCGTGATCGACACGGCGAAGGCCATCGGCTACGCGCTCGCCAATCCCGAATTTGATATCTGGGATCTCTTCATGGGCAAGGCTGCGGCGAAGGCGTGCGCCCCCGTCGGCGCGGTGCTGACGATCTCCGCCGCGGGCAGCGAGACGAGCAACTCTTGCGTCATCACCAACGAGGACGGCTGGCTCAAAAAGGGTGTCAACTACGAATGCTCCCGCCCGCGCTTTGCCATTATGAACCCCGCGCTCACCTGCACGCTTCCCCCGTATCAGACCGCCAGCGGCGGCGTGGACATTATGATGCACACGATGGAGCGCTATTTCTCCAACACCGAGCACACCGAGCTTCTCGACCGCATGAGCGAGGGACTGCTCAAAACCGTAATGGCGAACACCAAAAAGGCGCTCGCCGAGCCAAACGACTACGACGCGCGCGCCGAGCTCATGTGGGCGGGCAGCCTTTCCCACAACAATCTTATGGGCGTCGGCAAGGTGCAGGACTGGGCGACGCACAAGATCGAGCACGAGCTCGGCGGTATGTTCGATGTGGCGCACGGCGCCGGTCTCGCCGCCGTATGGGGCAGCTGGGCGCGGTATGTGATGCACGCCAATCTCCCCCGCTTCACGCGCTTTGCCGTGGAGGTCATGGGCTGCGAGATGAATTACGCGAACCCCGAGGAGACCGCTCTCGCGGGCGTCGCCGCGTTCGAGAGCTTCTGCCGCTCGGTCGGCATGCCGTCGAATCTGCACGAGCTCGGTCTCGGCGATATTACTGAGGCACAGATGCACGAAATGGCCGTGAAATGCACGCAGAACGACACGCTCAGGATCGGCGGTCTTGTCCGGCTGTACGCCGCGGATATCGAAAAGATCTACGCCGCCGCGAAATAAAAATCCGAATCATTATGACACGCCGGTGCAGGTACGCATACTTGACACCGGCGTGTCCTTTGTGAATAATAGAATCACCGTCAACGGCGAAAGGAGGCGCGGCGTGAGCACGAAGCGGATCACGGTGTATTACTCGCTCAATCAAGTGGGATTCTGGATGGTCTTCTGCCTTTCCAGCAGCTTTGCCGCCGTTTATCTCGGCGCTCTCGGCTACAGCAACACATAGCTCGGCAGCATGCTCGCGCTGGGCAGCGTCCTCGGCTTTCTGCTCGGCACAGGGCTCTCCTCCTTTGTGGACACCTCCCCGCGCTTCAACGCGGCGGACGTGCTCTGGCCGGTGCTGACGCTTCAGGCGGCTTTCTTCCTCCTTCTGCTGTTTTTCCCGGCGCGCGGCGTCGTTACGACGCTGTGCTATCCGCTGCTGCTGGCGTTCACTCTCGCGGTGAACACGCTCAATCTGAAGCTCTGCGCCGATTTTGAGCATTACGAATCCCCCGTCAATTACGGCATTGCCCGCAGCATGGGGTCGGCGGCGTATATGGTGCTTTCCATGCTGCTCGGCGTTTGGGTCACGCGCTTCGGCGTGCGCGTCATCCCCATTGCCGGGCTTGCCGTCACCGCGCTGCAGGGCGTTTCCAACGCGTTGCTCTCGTGCTCCGTCCTCCGGCTGCGCAGGAAGCTGCTCTCCGGCCATGCCGCACCGGCGCCGCAGGGCCGCTCGTTCGGCGTGTTTCTGCGGGAGAATCCCCGCTTCTGTCTGCTGCTCGCCGGAATGGCGCTCCTCTTTTTCTCGCACAACACCACGTCCACGTTTCTCATCAACTTTGTGGAGCACGCCGGCGGCAGTACCGAGACGCTCGGCTATCTCACCGCGTTCCTCACCGCGCTCGAGGTGCCGACGATGCTGTTCTTCTCGCGCATTTTCCGTCGGAGGAGCTGCGCCGCCGTGCTGCGGTTTTCGTTTATCTTCTTCGCGCTCAAGACCGCCGCGATCGCCGCGGCGCCGAACATCCCGCTGCTCTTTGCCGCGGAGTCTCTTCAGGTGCTGTCCTATGCGCTGTACGCGCCCGCGATCGTGGCCTATGTCACGCTCATCGTCCCCTACGACGACGCTGCCAAGGGACAGAGCCTTGCCTTCAGCATGACGACCATAGGCGGTGTGCTCGCAAGTCTCATCTCCGGGCGTCTGCTCGATGTTCTTTCCGCTCCGGCAACGGCATGGATCGCGGCGGCGGTCTGCGCCGTCGGCGCGGTTCTCGCTTGCCGCGGGCTGGAAAAGCCGAAGAATATCTCCGCTGTCTGGCGACCGTAAAAAAGGACACCAAAAGATTTTTCCAAACGGCTGCCCGCGGCGGTCTGGACGATCTTGCCGATGAGCTTCCCCCCCTTCGGATACCGGCCATCAACCACGGAGGAATTGACCGACGCCGTGATGAATTCCACGTATCTGTATGAATCCTCCCCATGGTTTTTTAAATGGGCGGCCAGTTGTCTGCAAAAAAAGCAGCGGACCGAAAAACCAACGAAAACCCGGGACGGAAAAAGGCGAATGAAACTTCTCTTTTGACATTCCTGTCCGAGACGAACAACCTCCCCGAATGCAGCTGCAATCGGGGAGGTTGTTCTATAGGGTATCGTTTAAGGTATAGAGGATAGGCGTCCAGGCGAGGTTCAGGATCTCGTCCGTATCGTCCATGGAGGTGATGAGGCCGAGGCGGACGTAGCGCTCGATAAAGTCCTTGAGCGTCGCGCCGGTGAATTCGTCGGAGAGGCCGAACTGCAGCGCATTGTTGATCATGATGTTCATCTCGTAGTTGCCGCCGTTCCAGCCCATGTCCATGAGCACCTGCGTGGCTTCCGCGGAGTTATCGCGCATCCAGCTGTGGGCCTTCTGCACGGCCTGCGCCACCTTCTTGGCGATGGTCGGGTTTTCCTTCACGAAGGTGCCGTTCATAGCCAGAACGCAGCAGGTGCGGTCCGCAAAGTCGGTATCCTGCTGGGAGCGGATGCACTTGAGCTTGCCATCCTTCACCATGGCATAGGCAAAGGTATCGCTCAGCAGCGCCGCGGCGATCTCGCCGTTTTCCATAGCGGCGACGCAGGCGTCAGCGGTGACCTTCACGAGTTCCACGTCGGTGGCATAGTTGATGCCGTCAGCGTCAAGCAGCAGAGCGGTGATGTTATAGTCGGACATGCCGATGCCGTTCGGAGTGGAGATCTTCTGGCCCTTCAGGTCGGCGGTAGTGTTGTATTCGCTGTCCGCGAGAACGTACAGAGACTTGCAGCCGATATGAGAGCCGCCGACGAACGTGATGTCCACGCCGTTGGTGATGGGAACGAGCATCTTCGCCATCATGCCGGAGGCAACATCCACCTTGCCGGTGCCGAGGCCTTCCACGTCCGTGGTGCCCTTAACGCCCTCGGCCGTCAGACCGGCCTCGGCATAATAACCGAGATGATCAGCCATGGTCGGGCCGGAGGTGCAGCCGTCGGACATGAGGTACACGATGGGACGGCCATAAGCCGGCTCATTCTTCATGGCTTCGAGCTCTTCCGCGGTCGGGGTGAGATCGAAATCGGTCATTTCGATCGCGCGGCCCTCGATCTGCACAGGGACGAACAGCGCTTCCCAGTTGCCGGAAGCGGAAGCCTCGGCAGCGTCCATGTGTTCGCTGGCTTCGTTGACTTCCACATCTTCCACGGTGCCGATCTCGATCTGGCCGTCGTTGTTCTCGTCGGCGATCAGGGTAGAGGAACCGGTGTTTCCGGTTCCGGCGTTGTCGCCGGTTTCGGGGGCCTGTGCGCCGCACGCGCAGAGCGCGAACACCATGACGAGCGCGAGCACAAGGGCAAGTGTCTTTTTCATGTACTTTTCTCCTTCAATTTTTTATTTATTGCCATATAAATTCTTATTCAGTCTTTTTTTCCGCCGAAGTGGAGACGGTTGAGAATTTCGTTGCGGTACTCGACGAAGCTCGCAGACGAACGGTCGCGCGGGAAGTCCTCGTCGATTCGGATATCGGCAACGATGCGGCCGGGGTTGGACTCCATCACGAGCACACGCGTGCCCATATACACGGCCTCGTCAATGCTGTGCGTCACCATGAGTGCGAGCTGCTTTCTCTGCGACCAGATGTTCAATATCTCGTCCTGCATATTCATGCGCGTGAACTCGTCCAGCGCGCCGAGGGGCTCATCGAGCAGCAATATCTCCGGCTCGTTGATGAGCGTGCGCACGAGCGCCACGCGCTGCGCCATGCCGCCGGAGAGCTGTGCGGGATAGTCGTTCCGAAACCGTTCCAGACCGATCATGCGGATCATTTGATCCACTCGCTCGGCTTTCCCGTCTTTCATGCCGCGCACATCCAGACTGAACGCAATGTTCTTTTCCACCGTGAGCCACGGGAAAAGCGTAGGATTCTGAAACACGACGCCGCGTTCCGGCGAAGGTGTCTCCACTTCCGCGCCGTCTACCGTGACACGGCCGAGTGTCGGCAGGATGAGGCCCGCCACAAGGCGGAGGATCGTGGACTTTCCGCAGCCGGAAGGGCCGACAAGGGAGACAAACTCCCCGCTTTTCATCGTAACGCTCACATCCTGCAGCGCGTGCGTCACCTCGTCGCTTTCGACCTTGGCAAAAACCTTGCTGACGTTTTCCAGCGTCAGGCAGACATCTTTCTTTTCGTTTCGCATTACTTTTCCGCTCCGTTCTGCCATCTGAGCAGATAGCGTTTGATCCGTTCGAGCCCCTTGGTGACCAGCGTGAAGATGAAGCAGATCACAAAAAGCGCCGCGAAGGATTTATCGTAGCTCGCCCAGCCGGTCTGCCATGTCATATACCAGCCGAGGCCGGACTTTACGCCGAGCATTTCCGCAATCATGATCACGATACACGAAGAACTCATCGCCTGCGTGCAGCCCTGCAGAATGGACGGCATGGCGTGCGGAATCGCCACGCGGAACACGAGCTGACGGTCGTTCGCGCCGAGAGTGCGCGCCGCTTCAAAATACTCCTTGCCTACGTTGGCGATGCCGGTGAGCGAGGCTACCGTCACAGCGAACCAGGAACTGAGTGCAATGATGAACACCGCACCGCCGAAAAGCGAGGTAGCAATGACCATGATGATCGGAATCCACGTGGATGTGGGGATCGGCCCCAAAAACTTGATGATTGGGTCGATCCAGTAGCGGATGCGCTTGGAATAGCCGCATGCAATACCCGTCACAAGGCCGAGGGATACACCGATAAAGTAGCCGAGAAACAGCAGCTTGAGCGTGTTGAGCGTACAGTCAGCCAGCATTTTGTAATCGGCAAGAAACGCATTGATGATATAGTTCATGCACGGCACAAACGGCTGCGTCAGCACGCCGGTCTTCAGCGTGAGATAATCGTACAGCGTCAGGAACAGCAGCAGCACCGAATAGCGCGGCGCTCTATAGTGCAACGACTCATAAAAGTCTTTCTTCCCGTGCTGTTTTCCGATCACCGCTGCGAGCAGGCAGACGATATACACCGCCAGCGCCGCGCCGAGCACCCAGACATAGCTCCACGGGTTCCGGTTGCGGCTGTTGTTCGGCACGAGGAGATATTCAAGCAGCGCGATACCGCCGCAGAGCAGCGGCAGCACCATAATGACCGCCTCCGCCGTTTTCTGGGCGGGCGTCTTTTCCTTTTCCTCCAGCTCCCTGAGCTGGCGGCGGGTCAGACCTGAGAGCAGTGCAAGATCGGTGCTCTGTTCCTTTTTTGTTTTTGCTTCATCGAGCATGGGACCACATTCTCTTTCTTTGATTTCAGACTTTTTTATTATAGTCAGCGCAATCGCTTCGTCAAATTGGAGTTCCAAATCATTTTACCGATTTCATTGGGTTTATCGATTGAACAATCGGGATAAGGGATTTTTATCGGCTTTTTCGCTGCTCTCGTCGCTTTCTTCGGTTTTTTCAATTACCGTGGCAAAAGAGCGAAAGGCGTGTTATAGTAGGCGCGAGAAAAACGAGGGGAGAATCACGGCATGGACTACGCCATCGGCATCGATATCGGCTCCACCTGCGCAAAGACGGCGGTGCTCGCCGCCGACGGGTCTTTCGCCCTGCTCTCGGCGCGGCCGACGGGCTGGAGCAGTGTGGACACGGCGGAGAGCATCCGCGCCGAGCTCAAAGCGGCGCACTTTTCGCCGGAAACGTACCCCTGTGTTGCGACGGGGTACGGGCGCGTCGCCGTGCCGTATGCCGGAAAGAGCGTCACGGAGATCACCTGCCACGCGCGCGGCGCGTGCTTTCTGCACGGGCGGGACGATCTTCTCGTGATCGACATCGGCGGGCAGGATACGAAGGTCATCGGCGTATCCGGCGGCGCGGTGCAGGACTTTCTTATGAACGACAAGTGCTCCGCCGGAACGGGGCGTTTTCTCGAGATCATGGCAAACCGGCTCGGCATGCGCCCCGAGGAGCTGTGCGCGTTCGCCGCGCGCGGCGGCGGCGCGTCCATCAGCTCGATCTGCACGGTGTTCGCCGAAAGCGAGGTCGTAAGTCTCATCGGTCAGGGCGCGCCGCGCGAGGATATCGCTTACGCGGTCGTGGATTCCATTGCCGGAAAGGTTGTCACACAGGCAAAGAAGCTCGGCGGGAGCTATGGCGCGGTATGTCTCACCGGCGGGCTCTGCCAGACGGAATACCTGCCCGACGCCATTGCCGAAAAGCTCGGCGCGCCGGTCCTCACGCATCCGCAGGGGCGCTTTGCCGGGGCCATCGGCGCGGCGCTCGCCGCGCGCAGGCTTTCCCGATAACAAAGAAACGAGGTCATATATGCATGGAGCTCTCTCGTCCCGAAACATTTGAAGCCTATTCCGATGCGCGCAAAGCGGGCTTTCTCAAGATAAAGACTGCCAAAGAAGGCGGGCGGCGCGTGGCCGGTACGTTCTGCACGTTCACGCCGCTGGAAATTCTCGACGCCGCCGGGATGCTCGCCGTGAGTCTCTGCGGCATGAGCGCCGAGACGATACCCGCCGCTGAGGTCCATCTACCCCGCAATCTCTGCCCGCTCATCAAATCGAGCTACGGCTTCTATGTGAGCGACAAGTGCCCGTATACCTACTTTTCCGATCTCATTGTCGGTGAGACGACGTGTGACGGGAAGAAAAAGATGTATGAGCTGATGGCGCGCGGCAAGGAGCTCTTTCTGCTGCATCTGCCGCAGGGCGTCGATCTTCCGTATGCGCGCGATATGTGGCGCGCCGAAGTGCGGCGGCTGAAGGAATATCTCGAAGAGCGCTTCGGCGCGGAGATCACGGACGATGCGCTGCGCGCCGCGGCGCGGCAGAGAAACGCGCTGCGCGAGGCCCGCTCCCATCTCATGGAGGTGCTGCGCGCCGACCCCGCGCCCGTTTCCGGCACGGAGCTTTATAAGGTTCTCGACGGGCTTGGGTTTGATTTTGACCTCCCCCACGCTGTTTCGCATGTGGAGGAGCTTGCTGCGCGTCTGCGGGAAACAAAGCCCTCCGCCCCGGCTGGGGGGCCGCGCCTTCTCGTCACCGGCTGCCCGATCGGCGGCGTATACCAGAAGGTGCTCGGCGCGGCGGAGCGCGCGGGCGCGCAGATCGTCTGCTTTGAAAACTGCGCGGGCATCAAGCCGGCGCGCTGCCACGTAGACGCCGGGGCGAAGGATATTCTGAGCGCCATTGCCGACGCCTATCTCACCATCGGCTGCGCCGTGATAACGCCAAACCGCCGCCGGTTCGATATGATCCCCGCGCTCATCGAGGAATTTCACGCCGACGCCGTGCTCGATATCGCCCTTTCGAGCTGCCACACCTATCTCATCGAAGGCCGTTCTCTCCGCGAGCTCTGCCGCAGTCTGGGCGTGCCGTATATGGCGCTGGAAACCGATTACTCCCAGCTCGACGCCGGGCAGATCGACACGCGCATCGCCGCGTTCGTAGAATCACTCTAAAAATACGGAAAAGGCCCCGCTCACGTTTATTTCACGTGAACGGGGCCTTTTCCCG
>ENA-UOJJ01004794-UOJJ01004794.1-human-gut-metagenome-genome-assembly--contig:-CS66-NODE-4794-length-12140-cov-5.235830_pt1 | contig 12140 bp, 10 predicted proteins | sample MGYA00242343_ERZ723890 | MGnify/ENA metagenome assembly ERZ723890 | reverse complement strand
GCCCGGTGGGAGTGGTGCACGGTTTTGTATAAGAGGCGGTAAAGTACCACAAACGACTGGATTACGAACTGGATACCATTGTCACCATGGGATTCGTGGACTATTTTCTCATTGTGTGGGATTTTATAAAGTATGCCAAAGATCACGGGATCCCGGTAGGACCGGGAAGAGGTTCGGCGGCCGGAAGTCTGGTGGCCTATTCTCTGAATATAACAGATCTCATTGATCCGATCCGCTACAATCTGATCTTTGAGCGTTTCTTAAGCCCGGGTCGTGTAACGATGCCGGATATTGATGTGGACTTCTGCTATGAGAGACGGCCGGAAGTCATTGACTATGTAACGAAAAAATACGGCGCAGATCATGTGGTACAGATCGTTACATTCGGTACCATGTCAGCCCGGATGGTCATAAGAGATGTGGGAAGAGTGTTAGACTACCCGTATGCCTATGTGGATTCGGTGGCCAAGGCAATCCCGATGGAACTGGGGATCACCATTGCCAAAGCATTGACCATGAATCCGGAGCTGAAGCGTCTTTACGAATCCGACGATCAGGCAAAAAAATTGATCGATATGTCTATGCGTCTGGAAGGGCTGCCGAGACATACCTCCATTCATGCGGCGGGAATCGTGATCGCCCCGCAGCCAGTGGATGATTTTGTGCCACTGTCAAGGGCAGCAGACGGCAATATCACCACCCAGTACACTATGGTGACATTGGAAGAATTGGGACTTTTGAAAATGGATTTTCTGGGACTCCGTACTCTGACGGTGATCCAGAACGCTATTGGCGGCCGCTTTGATGTCCACGATATTGATTATGACGATCCGGAAGTATTTGATATGATCGGAAAAGGACAGACAGAAGGTGTGTTCCAGCTGGAAAGTGCCGGCATGAGAAACTTCATGAAGGAGTTAAAACCGAGAAATTTGGAAGAGATTATAGCCGGAATTTCCCTGTACCGCCCGGGGCCGATGGACTTTATCCCCCATTACATTAAGGGAAAAAACAATCAGGACAGCATCCGGTATGACTGCCCGGAACTGGAGCCGATCCTTTCTCCTACTTATGGCTGTATCGTATACCAAGAGCAAGTAATGCAGATTGTCCGGGAACTGGCTGGCTATAACAATGCCCAGAGTGATGACATCCGCCGTACCATGTCCAAGAAAAAAATTGAAAAAATGGCCAAAGAAAAAAATGATTTTATCTATGGCAACGAAGAACGCGGCATTGACGGATGTATCAAGCGTGGTATATCGGAAGAGGTAGCAAAGAAAATTTACGACGACATGACCGATTTTGCCAAATACGCTTTTAATAAATCCCATGCGGCAGCTTATGCGGTGGTGTCCTATCAGACGGCTTACCTGAAATGCCACTATCCGGTTGAATTCATGGCGGCGCTGATGACTTCTTTTATGGAGCACACAGGCAAGATCACGGAATATATTATGACATGCCGGCAGATGGGAATCGAGATCCTTTCACCGGATATTAACGAGGGAGACTATCGTTTTACACCATATGAAGGCAATATCCGATACGGCCTGGCGGCTATCAAAGGAGTAGGCAGACCAGTGATCGACGAGATTGTAGAAGAGAGAAAGGCAGGAGGACCTTATGTCAACCTGAAAGATTTCTGCACAAGGTTAAGCGGCCGTTCTGTCAACAAGCGGACGGTGGAAAGTTTTATAAAGGCAGGGGCACTGGACTGCCTGCCGGGAACAAGAAAACAGAAAATGTTTGTGTATGCGGATGTGATTGACGATGTCAGTCGTCAGAAGAAAACAACTATGACCGGCCAGATGTCATTATTTGATTTTGCAGAGCCGGAAGAACAGAAAGAACTGGATATTGTAATGCCGGAAGTGGGCGAATATGACAAGGAAGAGATCCTTGCTTTTGAAAAAGAAGTGCTGGGTGTCTACATCAGTGGTCATCCGCTGGAACAGTATGTGGGACTTTTGGAGCGAAACATTACTAACCGCACCACGGATTTTGTTACGGCAGACGGGGAAATGGCGCCAAAAGTAAGAGACCAGGCACCGGCTGTCATAGGAGGAATGATCACCGCCAAAACAGTAAAGACTACCCGGACCAACAGTCTCATGGCGTTTATTACGCTGGAGGATCTGTATGGAACGGTGGAAGTGATTGTTTTCCCAAGAGATTATGACAAGAACCGGTCCGTCATCGAAGAGGACAGAAAGGTGCTTATTAAAGGCAGAGTCACGGTAGAAGAAGACAAACCGGCCAAACTGATCTGTTCGGAAATCCTGCCGTTTGATGAACTGGACAAAGATCTGTGGATCCAGTTTGAAACCAGAGCTGACTACGAGAGAGAGGAACGGTTTGTACTGGATGCCGTCCGCCGTTACGATGGCAGGGATATGGTGCATATTTACCTGCACAAAGAAAGAGCCCACAAACTCCTGCCAAGAAGTTATGCTACCCGGGCAGAGGGAGAACTTCTGGAGATCCTAAGGGACAGACTGGGAGCAGACAATGTAAAAGTGGTGGAAAAGAGTATTGAAAAATAGGTGTATGGAGTGTAAAATAAAAGGTAGATCAAGTGGTAAAAAAGAACATATTTTGGAGGTTTTACAATGGCGAAAGAGATTAAGACAATCGGAGTAATGACAAGCGGTGGGGATGCACCGGGAATGAATGCAGCCATCCGTGCTGTCGTGCGTGCGGCACTGTCCAGTGGACTGGAAGTAAAAGGAATCCGCCGTGGTTACGCAGGACTTTTGGAAGAAGATATTATTGATATGCATACCATGAGCGTTACAGATATTGTACAGAGAGGTGGTACGATCCTTTTCACATCCCGCTGTGAGGAAATGCGTACACCGGAAGGACAGAAAAAGGCAGCAGATATCTGCCGTAAACACGGAATTGATGGTGTGGTAGTAATCGGAGGAGACGGTTCTTTCCGTGGAGCCCAGAAGTTGTCTGAAAATGGCATCAATACAGTAGGTATCCCGGGAACCATCGATCTGGATATTGCCTGTACAGAATATACCATCGGATTTGATACAGCCTGCAATACAGCCATGGAGGCCATTGACAAAGTTCGTGATACATCGGCTTCTCATGAGCGTTGCAGTATCATTGAGGTAATGGGACGGACTGCCGGACACATTGCTTTGTGGTGTGGTATTTCTAACGGATCAGAGTATGTTATGATCCCGGAGCGTTATGATAATGACGAGGAAGAGATCATTGAGAAGATCATGTCCAAGCGCCGCAAAGGTAAGAAACATCACATTATCGTAAATGCAGAGGGAATCGGTCATTCCCATGAACTGGCAAAAATGATCGAGGAACGCACCGGCATTGAGACTCGCGCTACGGTCATCGGACATATTCAGCGTGGCGGTAACCCAAGCTGCCGCGACCGTGTGTACGCATCCGCAATGGGAGCCCTGGCAGTAGATATTCTGATCGAGGGCAAGACTAACCGCGTGGTAGCTTACAAGAATGGTAAATTCTGTGATTATGACATTGATGAAGCGTTGAACATGACAAAAGACATTGATGAGCATCTTTACAGCATGACTAGAAGATTGTCCCGATAAAAAGAAGTAAGAAAAGAAAAAGGTTCAGCAGACGCAATCTGCTGAACCTTTTTACAATGAAAAGAGTAATATATGATACGAAACGAATAGAGGTAACACAATTAATCTAAATCCATTTCGTCTTCATCCGCATCTTCTGCTGCTTCTTCCTCTTCGTCAGCAGAATCTTCATCGGAATTTAATGTCACATAGTCACGGTCATCCTCTTCATCATACAGATCGTTGTCAAAATCATCTTCATCGTAATCATCCAGATAATCTTTCATAACAACTTTTTTTAAGAAGTAAACAACACCAGCTACGGCAGCTGCAGCGGTAGCCAGGCCAAGAATCACTTTAAGTAGTTTTTTCATGAACCAAACCATCCTTTCTTTAATAACTAGTCTATCCTTATTTTACGAGATTTATGAGTAAATGTAAAGAGAATTTGTAAAAAGTGCCAGAGTTTTTTTGGAGAGAAAATGATTTTTTGGTAAAATTGTGATTGTAAATAAAATATAAAAGATGTATAATCGAAAAGGAAAAGACAAAAAGAGATTTGAGGGAGGATTTGTAATGGCTACAACCAACACGAAGACGACTGTAAAAACTGCAGAAGCAGAAGTAAAGAAAACAGCGACCAAGACAACTCCGGTAAAGACAGAAAGCAAACCAGCCACAAAGGCTGTTGAGACAAAGACAAAGGCAGCAAAGCCGGCAGCAAAGAAGACAACTGCTGCAAAGACTACCAGAAAACCGGCAGCCAAAAAAGGAACAGAAGTGAAAGCAGATGTTTTTGTACAGTTTGGCGGCAAAGAGTTCTCAGAAGAGGCGATTATGAGTAAAGTCGTAGCTGCCTGGGAAGCAGAGGGCAAGAAAGCATCTGCGATCAAGAAAGCAAAACTTTATATCAAGCCGGAAGATGGCAAGGCATATTATGTAATCAATGAAGGCCTTAAGAATGGTTCCACCGGAGCAGTAAACCTGTAAGACAGGACTGAAATGGGGAAGAAAATCCGTAGTGATCGACCTGCAGAGAAGCAGGGAGGGAGAACTGCGGATTTTTTGTTATGGTTTCTTGAAAAGAATTATTGGGGAAAATTTACATCTTGTGGGCGCGTTCGCCCATACCGCTACGCACTTAACCAGCGGAAGCGGCGCAAGAGGTTCAGCGAACCTCTGCTCTGCGCGGACCGAAGTGAAACGGAGACCCACGGAACGCAGACTTTTCTGCCGCATTACGGAAACTGATAAACTGTATCCTTGCATTGAAATTGATTTTCATGTAGAATGTAAGTCGGATCAGATTTCACACAGGAGGTTTTTAGAATGTTTAAGATTAATGACAATTATTTAAAGTTACCAGGCAGCTATCTTTTTTCAACTATCGGAAAGAAAGTAGCCGCATATAAGGAAGCAAATCCGGACAAAGAAGTGATCAGTCTGGGTATCGGTGATGTGACTCAGCCACTGGCACCGGCAGTGATCGATGCGTTGCACAGTGCAGTAGATGAAATGAGTAAGGCTGAGACATTCCATGGTTATGCGCCGGATCTTGGATATGAGTTTTTGCGCAGAGCCATTATTGACAACGATTACAAGAGCCGTGGGGTAGACATCGCACTGGATGAAGTGTTTGTCAGTGACGGAGCAAAAAGTGATTCCGGTAACATTGTAGATATTTTTGCACAGGATAACATCATCGCTGTCACAGACCCTGTTTATCCGGTTTATGTAGACAGTAATGCCATGGCCGGCAAAACAGGTGAGTACCTGAAAGACAAGGAGTGCTGGTCTAAGGTGATCTACATGCCTTGTACCGCAGAGAATAACTTTGTACCGGAGATCCCGGAGCAGACACCGGATATTATCTATATCTGTTGTCCAAACAACCCGACCGGAACGACTCTGACCAAAGAGGAACTTCAGAAATGGGTTGATTATGCCAACGAGAAAAAAGCAGTGATCATTTATGATGCTGCCTATGAAGCATATATTTCCGAGAGCGATGTGCCTCACAGCATTTATGAGTGTGATGGAGCAAAAACATGTGCCATCGAGATGCGCAGTTTTTCCAAAAATGCCGGATTTACCGGAACCCGTCTTGGATTTACTATCGTGCCAAAAGATCTGAAGAGCGGCGAGACCTCCCTCAACAGTCTGTGGGCACGCCGTCACGGAACCAAGTTTAACGGTGCACCGTACATTATCCAGCGCGCCGGTGAGGCTGTTTACAGTGAGGCGGGAAAAGCACAGACCAAAGAGCAGATTGCATACTACATGAACAATGCAAAGACCATCCGCAAAGGTTTGACAGATATGGGTTATACTGTGTTTGGTGGAGTCAACGCTCCTTACATCTGGTTACAGACACCGGACAAAATGAAATCCTGGGATTTCTTTGATATGCTTTTGGAAAAAGCAAATGTAGTAGGAACACCTGGTTCGGGATTTGGACCAAGCGGTGAAGGATATTTCCGCCTGACAGCTTTTGGTTCTGCAGAGAATACAAGGAAAGCATTGGAAAGAATCCGCGCCATCTAATAGATAATAGAAAGGCAGAGGTGATGATTTGAAAAAATTAGCAGCCCTGATGTCGGTGCTGGCCTTGTGTCTGGGGATGATTGGTACCGGCACTATAACAGCCAGAGCCGATTCCGTAGAAGTAAAACCATACATTGCATTTGGAGCAGACCTGACAAGCAGCCAGAAAAATAAAGTGATGGAATTGTTAGGCGTCACGAAGGAAGAACTGGCAGACTATGAGACGATCACTGTGACCAACCAGGACGAACACAAAAATCTGGATTCTTATCTGGATAAAAGTGTGATCGGTACGAAAGCATTATCTTCCGTAAAAATCGAAGAAGCCGATGCCGGAAGCGGTGTGACAGTGACCACTCATAATATCTCTTTTGTAACAGAGGAAATGTACACCAACGCATTAGTGACCGCAGGAATCAATGATGCTACAGTAACAGTGGCAGCACCCTTTAAGATTTCAGGAACAGCAGCTCTGGTAGGAGCCATGAAGGCGTACGAGACCATGACAGGAGAAGCCGTTGACAGCGACAGCGCTGATGCGGCCAACAACGAACTGGTTGAGACAAGCAACCTGGCCAAAGATGTGGGAGCAGACAAAGCGGCAGAGTTTGTGGCATCTTTGAAAGAAAAAGTAGTGTCCGGAGACCTTAGTTCTGAGGAAGATATACTGAAAGCTGTAGATGAAACGGCTCAGGAGGTAGGAATTACCCTGACAGATTCCCAGAAACAGAGTATGACGGCGTTGATGAAAAAGATCAGCGGTCTGGATCTGGATACTGACAGTTTGAAAAATCAGGCAAAAGACATTTACAATAAACTGAAAGATTTTGATGATGCCAATGGCATTATGGATAAGATTAAGGCTTTTTTTGGAAAGATCATAGATTTTTTCAAAAATCTGTTCTAAAGATGGGAAACTGCAAGTCTATTTACGGATTTGTGGTTTCCTTTTTTTGTTTCTTATGATATAATCTGTCATAATTGATTGTATGAGGAGGAACCGTTATGTGCGAAGCGCATAATAAAAAATCGGTTCCGACGACCTGCCGCCGAGCGAAAGCGAGGGGGCAATACAGATTGTATGAGGAGGAACCGTTATGAAGGCTAAAAGATGGATGAGCGTTTGGTTATGTGCTGCGTTGGTAATGGCACTGACCGGGTGTGGAGCGAATGCAGACCCGGCAGAAGAAGGGGGAGCCAGCCAGACATCTGCCGCTAAGGTAGTAAAGCTTCGGGTATGGGCGGATAAGGAGGAATACGATCTTACCACCCAGCTGGCAGATCAGTTTCAGAAAGATAACAGTGGAACGGTAAAACTGAATATTTCCGTCGAGCCAAAAGAACAGGATTCACTGCGGACCAATGTGATCAAGGATGTAATGGCAGCGGCAGATGTTTTTACTATTCAGGACAGTGATCTGATGGTATTGGCAGCAGGTGGGGCCCTGACACAGATTCAGGAGTCAGCTAAAGTTCAGGCGTCAGCCGACAGTGATGCCGTGAAAGCCTTTACAAATAAAGGGAAATTATATGCATACCCTTCCGGACAGGAAAAGAGTTATGTATTATTTTACAATAAAAAGCAGATCGGCGACGGACAGGTTAAGACGCTGGAGGGTACCCTGAAGGCGGCAGCTGCTAAGGGTAAAAAACTGGCGATGGACTGGTCTCAGGGACAGAGCGTTTACAGTTTCTTTGGAAAGACCGGCTTGAACCTGTCGTTAAATGATGATGGAACTACCAATGCATGTAACTGGAACAGCACCGATCACGAAATAAAAGGTGTGACAGTGGCAGGTGCCATGGGAAGCATTGCCGGTAATAAAGGATTTGCCAATATGAAAGAGGCAGATATGGTGGCGGCCGCCAAAAGTGGAAAGATTGCGGCGGGAATTGCATCTGTAGAAACGGCAGAGGCCGTTAAGAAAGAGTGGGGAGACGATTTTGCAGCAGCGAAACTTCCGACCTACTCATGCGGTGGCAAAAAGATGGCTATGTCGTCCTTCCTTGGTTACCGGGCTGTAGCAGCCAATTATTACAGCGAAAATAAAGAATGGGCCCTGAAACTGGCAGAGTACCTGGCAGGGGAAGAGGCGCAGAAAACCCGGTATCAAGAACTTAACCAGCTGCCGGTCAATACAAATGTTATGAACAGCGAAGAGGCAAAGAAGGACCCGGTGATTGAGGCAGTCAGCCAGCAAAAGAGTATGGGCAGTCTCAGACGGGTTGGGACCGGATACGAGGAGGCATGTGCTTCCTTTGGGACTAAGATGGCAGGGGGAGAAAAAGATTATCAGAATTTGTTAGACGACCTTGTAAAGGGAATTACTACAAGTGCCAAGTAAGAGAGGAGCCAGAGAAATGAAAGAGAAGAAAATAAAAGTTCCTAAGCTGCCAAAGAAAAAGAAAGAAAAAGCACCTAAAGTGCCGAAAGTAAAAAAGGAAAAGAAAGTAAAGGCACTTAAGGTAAAAAAAGATAAATCAGTTAAAAAGATAAAAAGACCAAAGAAGCAGAGAATGAAAAAAGGTAGAATTTCCCTTCCTTTTACATTCAAGAATCCATTTAAGAAGCGCCGTATTTCGGTGAAAGTGGCTCTGCTTTTTCCTGTAACTTTGCTGGGAGCAGTAGCGATTATTTCTACGATCATGGGACTGATCAGTGTACGCAATGTAAATAAAGAGGCCACTGTGATCTCAGAACGGTACATGGTAAGTCTGGAAAAGTTAAATGGAATTGAGACTTCTGTGAAGGAAATTCAGCGTCTTGCGCTGACACATATTATTTCCCAGGATTATAATTCCATGATCGAGGTATTGGACAGCATCCGGGAGGAAGAGGCAAATCTGGACAAAGAGTTCGAAGAATTTGAGCCATATCTGACCGATGCCAATAAAGTGGGATACGGCAAATTGAAGCGTAACACGCTGGATATGGAAGACAGTATTGCCAAGATGATCGCCATCAGTGCCGGCGGATCAAAAAGTTCTGCTTTTACACTGGCAAACGGAGATGTTTTGAGCAGTTCAAAAAATATCCTGCAGAATACTCTGATTGTCACAAGAACTGTATCCGAGCAGTGTGCTCAGGCTCGTACCAGTCTGGAAAGTACATACAGACAGGCATTGATCACCAGTATCGTGTCGGCGGTGATCAGTATTTTGTCCGTGATCCTGGCACTTTGGATCGTTATGCGCCGTGTGGTAGCACCGATCAACCGGAGCAAAAAACAATTAGACCGTATGATCGGTCAGATCGATCAGAGACAGGGTGACCTGACCCAGAGGATCACCATTACCAATAACGATGAAATCGGAGATTTGGGCAAGGGAATCAATGTGTTCCTTGGCAAACTGCAGACCATTTTCCGTATTTTGAAGGACAACACACTTCGTATGGATCAGGTGGTTACGCAGGTTCTTGGCAGTGTTAAGGATTCTACCAACAGTGTATCCGGTATGTCCGCCTTGACGGAAGAGTTAAATGCCACCATGGAAGAAATGTCCGGCAATGCCAATGTGATTCAGGAGAGCACCCAGGGCGTATCAGAAGATGTAGGGGATATCGCCCGTCGTGCCGATGAAATGAATGATTATTCCATGGAAATGAAAAATCATGCCATTGCCATGGAGCAGGCAGCGAGACAGAGTATGAATACTATTGACCAGAAAGTACAGGATATGCTGGTTGTTTTGCAGAGTGCCATTGAAGAAAGCAAGAGCGTGGCACAGATCAACCATCTTACCGGCGATATTCTGGAGATTGCCAGCCAGACCAACCTTTTGGCGCTGAACGCTTCCATTGAGGCAGCCAGAGCCGGGGCGGCAGGTAGGGGATTCTCCGTAGTGGCACAGGAGATCAGCCGGCTTGCTGATCAGAGCAGCCAGACAGCCGGAGATATCCAGAAAGTCAATACGGTGGTAACAACAGCAGTACAGAATCTGGCAGATCAGGCCAATGGACTTCTGGCTTATATGCAGGAACAGATCATGCCGGAATTTGAGAAGTTTGTAAAGTCTGGTGTAAGTTACCACGAAAAGGCAGACCATGTAGAAAATACCATGCATGAGTTTAAGAGTAAGACCGAGGATCTGGAAGCCAGCATGACATCCATCTCCGATTCGGTAGAAATGATTGCCAAAGCCATTGAGGATAGTGTAGCAGGAATTTCTTCCACGGCAACAGAAACCCAGGCACTGGTATCCGATATGCACAGCATCAATGAGCAGATGGATAATAACCAGAATATTGCCATTGAACTGAAGCAGGAAGCAGAGGTTTTCACAGAAGTGTAAAACAGTTGCAGAATGAAACAAAAAGTGATAGAGTGTTAATGTAAAAAATACAGGATTATATAAGGAGGGCGACATGCAGGAATTAAAACCGATCAAAGAGGGAAAAGTACGAGAGATTTATGACAATGGAGACAGTCTGATCATGGTTGCGACCGATCGTATTAGCTGCTTTGATGTAATTTTACACAATGAGATCACCAAGAAAGGAACGGTTCTGACACAGATGTCCAAGTTCTGGTTCGATATGACCGAGGATATTTTGCCAAACCACATGATTTCCGTAGATGTGAAAGATATGCCGGAATTTTTCCAGCAGCCAAAGTTTGATGGAAACAGTATGATGTGCAAAAAACTGGAGATGCTTCCGATCGAGTGTATTGTTCGTGGATATATCACAGGAAGTGGCTGGGAAAGTTACAAAAAAGATGGTACCGTATGTGGAATCAAGCTGCCGGAAGGACTGAAAGAATCCGACAAACTGCCTGAACCGATCTACACCCCATCTACTAAGGCAGAGATCGGTGACCATGACGAGAATATTTCCTATGAGCAGAGCGTTGCCCACCTTGAAAAATATTTCCCTGGCAAGGGACAGGAGTACGCTGAAAAACTTCGCGACTACACCATTGCACTGTACAAAAAATGTGCAGATTATGCATTGGAAAAAGGTATTATCATTGCAGACACTAAGTTTGAGTTTGGTCTGGATGAGAATGGAAACATCGTTATCGGTGATGAAATGCTGACACCGGACAGTTCCCGTTTCTGGCCGGCAGATGGCTACGAAGCAGGACATGGCCAGCCATCCTTTGACAAACAGTTTGCAAGAGACTGGCTGAAAGCAAATCCGGGAAATGACTGGACATTGCCACAGGACATCGCAGATAAGACCATTGCCAAATACTTGCAGGGATACGAACTGCTGACAGGCAGCAGTCTGGCATAAAGAATAAAAATATCAATTAAGGGTCTCTTACCATAAATCCGGTATGTTGCCGGCTGTGTGGGGGAGATCCTTTTTGTGTTTACTACTATCTCTTAAAGAGAAATTATAAAAAATATAAGAAATTGTATTCGAAAAGTTGGCAAAATACGTTTTCTAAATTATCCAATTATATGAAAACTTCCAAGACAGTAGGCGCAAAGGATTCGAACATAAAGATGGGGTATGAAAAATATGCTTATAAAAGTTTTTTTAGGAATAAGGATCAAATATATATTCGGATTGCAGATGGCGGGGATAAGAGACCAGGACGATATGTTTGGGGTGGATGTAAGGGATATTGGAATTATGTATCAATAAATATGTGCTAAGAACAGGAGCGGAAAAATATGAAAGCCAAAAAAAGGGGTAGAACAATTGCAATAATAAGTGCGTCAGTCATACTTTTGCTTGTAGTTGTGTATTTTATTTCCCATAAAGAAACAGACATATTAAACGTATCGGCTGATGAAATAAAGAGTATTTATGTAACAAATGGCTCAAATGGTGACATGGTAGATGTTCCTAGTTCGGTTTTTCCTGACTTTGCGAAAGCGCTAAATGAGGTAAAACTGAAAAGGGGCCAGAAAATGGAAAGCAGCGGCTGGGACTATGGTATTAATTTATCAGATGGTAAAAATGAATATGATTTATCCTTTGTTTCGCAACGATTTATTGTAATCGGTGCAAAGAAGTACGAAACAAAAGAACAGTCAGGAGTGAAGTTGTACAACTCGTGTGAGCATTATTTTAAG
>ENA-UOJJ01004790-UOJJ01004790.1-human-gut-metagenome-genome-assembly--contig:-CS66-NODE-4790-length-12151-cov-4.103588_pt1 | contig 12151 bp, 9 predicted proteins | sample MGYA00242343_ERZ723890 | MGnify/ENA metagenome assembly ERZ723890 | reverse complement strand
TCCCGGGGGCGAGGCCGTCGGACTTGAACGTCACCTGAATCTTGTCGGACATCCGCTGGCCGGCGGCTATCGAAATTTTGCCCTCATCGGCTATTACAGCGTTTGCCGCAGGAAGCGGCGAGAGAGACGTTCCGTGCTGTTCGTTGTAGGCTGCGACCAATGACGGGTCGGCAACGGCCGTGACGGTAACGGTTGTCGGTACGGATTGCGTCAGCCGGCAATATATCTGGTCGGCGGAGGTCGTCGTTCCTTCGGTGAGGCTCACGACGGAACGGTCCGTCGTCGACTTCGCACTGCGAATCTGCAAATGCACCTGCTCCAGTGCCCCTTTATCCGGCTGCTTACCGCCGTCCCGCTCGACGGGGTCGGCCTCGCAAGCTGCCAGACCGGCGAGTGCCGCCATGCAGAAAAGCGCCAATATACCGTTTTTCATATTGATTGTTCTTTTCATGGTTATTCCTGCGTTTCGTTAATTTTGGGAATCTCGATGCCCGACGGCCAGATCAGGTCGTATTTGGCGACACCGTCGTTGTGATACTGCGAGTAATCCTTGACCGTATTGCCCGTGGCATCGTTGAACTTCCAGTATCCGAGCAAAGTCGCATCGTCCGCCGGATTCTCGATGTCGTACATGTTGTCCCAGATCTGCTCGGGCGTGCGGGCCACCGACCATACGCGCGCCTCGGCAATTTTGCCGTTGAGAGGCCGGTAATCGTCGTAGGACTTGCCGATGAAGAACTGGTAGGCATCGCCCAGTGTGTTATACTTCTTTTCGTCGACCTCATATGCGGGCTTTTCAGCATCGGGTGCAGTATCCCACAGGTTGTAGAGTGCGCGCATGGCGAGATTGATGCGGTTCTTCTCTTCCTGCAACGATACACCTACGCCGGTCGTTTCGCTCTGAATCTCTCCGTCGACATACACGCGCACGGTACGGGTCTCCTGGTCATAAGTGCAGGCGACATGGTACCAGCGTCCCTTTTCGAGATGTTTCGAAGCATTGCGCTCAGGGAACTTGCCGAAAGACGAGCCGCTGCCCGAACCGTCGAACTGCAACTGCTCACGCTCGAAGTTCGTGTCGCCGATACGCAGTAACAAATACTGCTCGACACCCATGACCGTCGAAATATTCACCGGATTACCCAGCGTGTTCTGTTTGGCAAATTCATCTATGTAAATCAAGGCTTCGTATGTTACAGCCGTGAGTCCGTTCCATGCGGCACTGCTCTCGCTCCACTTGTCGAGGGTCGGGAATTCGATCCAGTTGTCGGTAAGCTGTGCAGCAACCGTGATTGCCGACGAGCGTTTTACAACGTAATACGCCACGTCCGCCCCCTGCATTACACCGACCGAAGCGGCGGCGATACGCACCGGAACGAGATAGGTTTCGTCGATCGGCAAAGCACCGGTCTGCTCCTCGCCTTCGCCCGTCAGGCCTTCGAGATGAAGCGTGATGGCTTCCGAGGTGTTCTTTCCGGCCGGAATGACTACCTGCTCGGCAGAGAGCGAGTAGAATCGGCTGTCGAGCATCTCCCATTGCGTGCCATAGCGCGCGTTGTAAGTGGCGACGAGCGACGGATCGACCGTAAGAGCAACCGTAACGTCCGCACTTTCGGGATACGAAAGCGTGACCTGCAACGAACGGTCATAGGTCGGACGGTTGTTGCTGAATGTGGCCAGCTGAACCTCGGAAGTCGCGGAAACATCGAGGTAAGCTGAATTGTCGAACTTGTGCTTGTCGGCGTCGTAATTATCGCAGGCCGCAAACGCCACGAGCGACACACAAAGTGTTATAAGATATTTTTTCATGGCATTTGTTATTTAGAAGGATTCAATGTTTGAATGGCCATCGAAATGGTCTCGTAATTCATCTTGGAGTGGTAGTAATCCTCACCGATGTTATAGATCGCCAGACCTGCCAGCGGCCCGAACTCGACAACCCGGCGCGCCATCTCCTCGGTAGCGGCATATTCGACACGTTCTTCATCGAATAAGGGAGCGTTCATTTCCGCGGCCAGCAGCAGACGTTCGGGTGCAATGCCGGCGTAATTCAGCGCATTGAGCACTTGCAGTCTGACATCTGTGGCGTGCTCCGTCTTTTCGGTGTCAAGCACCACATAGTCTACCCGAGCACGATCCTCGGCTGCGAGCGACAGCGGGTTACCTTCGAAAACGAGCAGCTGACCCTCCTTTTTCGCAGCAGAAAGTTTGGCTGCGATTTGTGCCGTAGCCGCTGCGTCGAACGGATCGGCCGTGAATGAATAACCGTCCATTCCGTTGGCGGCAACCGCGGCGATGACTTTTTCGAGGTAGGCCGCGAGATCGGTCAGCTCGGCCTTGCGGCCGGCATAGTCGACCTGATAAAGTACTTTCGTACCTTTTTCGTGCATGACCGGCATATCCTCAGCATCGAACGCGGAGAAGTTGTCTGCATTGGTCAGCGCTACGATGTCCAGCGAATCGGGCAGACAACGCATGTAGTTCTGTTCGCTTACGGCCTGTTCCGGCGAGTTGTGCAAACGTGCGTAGACGATGAAGTGCTCCGATTGTTTGTAGGCTCTCAATGCAGCCGTGTACTGAGACCACAGCTCCGGGTTTTGTTCCCACGGCTTTATGACTTTCTGTTCTACCGTCTCCATCTCCGTCCAGTCATTGCACGAAGTCAGCGCAACGAAAGCAACGACTGCGACGAAGAATCGTATGATTGTGTTTTGTTTCATATCGGTTTAGTTGTTATAGGGTTTGCAGTCCCACCATACGCGCGTGCCCATGACATCACCCGAACGGTTGCCGTTTTTCTGTTCGGCACCGAGCATCTGGATGGCAGCTTGCAGGTTGGAATTGTTTTGCTGATACTCTTCGATAGGATAAGGAAGACGACGAGCCCCGTGCGCAACGTCTACCGTACCGCCCGATTTATCGGTGACGACAGGCAGCAGACGCGGATAACCCGTGCGGCGGTGTTCCGACCATGCTTCGACTCCGAGCGGGAAGATGGCAATCCACTTCTGCGTGATGAGACGTTCGAGATTGCGTTCCGCCATAGCTTCCTTATCGGTGTCCGTAGCATCATCATCCGGCGTCTCCCATGCGATTGTTATCGCACTGACTGCCGAAGAACCGTTGCCGGCTCCCAGCGGGTCGACATAGGTAGCCGGTTTGCGCAGGTTGTCTTTGACATAGACATCCGCCCCGGAAGCTCCATTTTCCTCGAACGACAATGCAATAGCCTGTTCGTAAAGCGTCTGTGCCGTTTCGGCCGAACCCCAGCGCAATTCATATTCGGCACGCAGGAATGCAGCCTCGGCAGCGTTGAACCACAGATAGGGCGTATCGCTCTTGACGATCATATTCGAGCATTTGGCCACTGCTTTCGACTTGCTGCCGCAATCGATGCCGATACGAATACCGACGAACTCGCCCGCATCGTTCGGCAGGAACATCTTGTCGAGGCGAGGATCGGCATATCCGGTCATATAGCAGAGAATGTCGGCGCCGACGCGGTGGTCGCTCCAGTCATTGTAAATAAGCGTCGTGCGGTTCTCCGTGGCGTGCATGGCCGCATTGTCGGCATTGGCAGTGATGACGCCTGCGGCAATTGCCTCGGAAGCCTTCTCACGTGCAAAATCCGGTTTGACATAGCTCAGACGCATCGCCATACGAAGTTTGAGCGAATTGGCATATTTCACCCACTGGGCGATGTCGCCGTAATATACGTTGTCATAACGGCTCCATGCTTCGGACGGGAGCGAAATGTTGCGTCCCAACAGGTCGATTGCGGCGTCCAGCTCCTCGAACATTTTCGTGTAGACCTGCTCCTGCGAATCGTACTCGACGTAAATCGACGAATTGTTTTCGAGCTTCGAGTAGGGAATCGGGCCGTAGCTGTCGGTCACGCGGTGCATGATCGCCACGCGCAGCAGCTTGGCAAAGGCGATGGCTACCTCATCTTCCGTACCGTCGATAATACCCTTGTAGGGCGTGTAGGTCTCGGTGGTGACGGTGGCGAAAGGCAAGTTGCGCCAGTCGGGCGAGGGAGTGTGGGTCTCGAACTTGGTCTGCCACGTGTCGACTGTAGCGCCGATGTAACCGCCGAACGGTCCGCCCGAAAGCGATTCGTTGAACTGGTACATGTGCTCCTGTACGGGAACGACCAAACCCTCCAAGGCCAATACCTTGGTACCGACTTTATAGTTCATCACATCCATCTCCTCATCCGTTACCTGATTGGGGTTGCGGTTGATGTCTTCGAAGTCGCCCGTGCATGCTCCGAAAGTGAGCAGCACTACCGAAAGCAGCAGGTGCTGCGTATATTGCATTGTCTTTTTCATGCTGTTCATCATTTAGAATTGGAATTTGACATTGAAACCAAGCGAACGCATCGACGGCATCATGAAATAGTCTATGCCCTGATAATTCAGGCCCGTCGAAGCGACGGCCTCGGGGTCGAACGGAGCCTTGCAGTAGATCATCCACAGGTTGCGGCCTACGAACGAAACGGTCATGCCCATCTTGTCACGGAACCACTTGCGCGGCAGCGTGTAACCCAGCGAAAGCTCCTGCAAACGGACGTTCGTAGCAGAATAGAGATAATACTGCGGCAGACCCGACTGTGCTCCGATGGCCTGATACCACTTCTGCGCATCGACCATTTCGCGGCCGTTGATCAGAACGCCTCCTGCATCGCGTGCGGCAGCCGAAGCCTCCGAAACACCGTAGAGGTCGAGGTTAGCCTGCGTAGCCGAATAACATACACCACCCAAACGGGCCGTAAACAGCAGGCGCAGGTTGAGCCCTTTCCAACCGAACTCATTTTGCCATGCGAGGTTGTGCTTCGGGAATACGGACCCGAGATAGATTTCGTTGCCGTCGTCGGTGATTTGAATATCGCCGTTCTTGTCGACCTCGATATAACCTTTGTCGTTGTATCGCAGATCCGACGTTGTGTAGAGGTCGCCCAGCGTACCGCCTTCTTTGAGGATGTATTTGGCCTTACCCAAGCCTTTGATGTTGAGCTCGGTCAGATTGAGCGGCTCGCCCGTTACGGGATTGACGGCATTGGCGGCCAATTCGATGATTTCATTCTTGTTCCACGAGTAGGTAAAATTCGAAGACCATGAAAAATCGCGCCATTTGTTAGAATAGCCGAGACTGGCTTCGACACCCGTATTCCGCACATGACCGGTTTGCAGATAGATCGTCGTATAGGAAGACGAGGGCGGCAGTGCCGGGTCGAACGTCTGGTTTTTCGTATCGGCCTGATACCATGATGCCGACAGGCTTATGTGCTTCCACAGACGGGCGTCGATACCGACCTCATACGTTGTCGTCCGCTCCGGTTTCAGGTCGCTGATGGGATAGTGCGTTTTATCTTTCCACACACGATTCGTGGCATCGTATTCGTAAGTCTGAATCGTCAGGAAGCGCGGGAAAGGCATACCCACCGATGCAACGGAACCGCGAATTTTGAGATAGGACAATGCACCGCCCATATCCCACAGCGAGGTCGGCACCCACGAAAGTCCTGCCGAAGGATAGAAGAACGACGACTCGGGCGAATTGGCCAGCTGTGAAGCCCAGTCGTTACGCCCCGTAACGGTCAGATAGAGCATCTGTTTCCAGCCTACCTCGACCGAAGCGAAGATGGATTGAGTTTGGTCGTGCCAACCGTTCTTTTCGGCCCGCTTTTTGGAGTCATCGAGGTCGAAGACATTGAAGATGTTGGGCAGACCGTTTTCCTGAATCGGGCCGCGGTACGACAATTCGTCGGTCTTGATGTTGTTGATCGAAGCACCGATATTGGCATTGAGCGACCAATCTTCGCCGAACGTCTTGTTGATGTTCAGCATGATGTCTGCGTAAGTCTGCGTATCGTAAGCGCGAGCTTCGGTATAGTGTCCGTTGCGACCGCCATCGGTAATGGTCGTATTCGACGAAGCGTAGAGCTTCTGCGTGTAAAGCGAATTGGCGTTGTCGATGCGTACGCGGCCGGCTACATTGAGCCATGGCAGAATGTCATAAGCGGCCGAGAAAGAGAGCATATAGCGTTTCTTGTCCGTATTGCGCAGGTTGCGGTAGTTGATCCAGTAGGGATTCTGCATGCGCAGGTCGCCGCCTTCCATGTCCGCCGACCAGAATTGCTCCATCAGCTTCGTGCCGGGATTGTAGCGCTCGAAGCTCCGGTAGAGGTCAAAATTCTCGCCTCGCGGGAACAGGTAGGCCGGAACCAGCGGGTTCGAATAGACGCCCTGGTTGGTCATGTTCTGGTCTTTCTGCCAGATGTAGCTGGCCGAGGCATCGAGGCGCAGCTTGTCTTTCAGAAAATAAGAGGTGTTGCGGAACGTGAAGTTGTAACGGTCGTATTCATTGTTGGGAATGATACCGTCCGAATTGACCGCTGCGGCCGAAAAATAGGTCTGGTTCTTGTCCGTTCCGCCCGAGACCGTTACGGCATTCGTATAGACATGTCCCGTTTCGAAATAATCGTTGGGGGTATAGTTGTAACGGGCAGCATCGCGCAAGCGCTCGCCCCAGCTATATATGGCGGAACCCGAACGGCTGCCGTTCGACCCCGTGCCGTAACGATTCTGAAATTCGGGAAGCACGAACGGATTCAAAAATTCCGTATTGCTCGACAGCGTGACTTTCAGACCTCCGGCCTGTCCCTTTTTCGTAGTGATCATCACTGCGCCGTTGGCAGCTTTCGAACCATAAAGAGCGGCTGCCGTAGCGCCGTTGAGAACCGTCAGCGATTCGATGTCCTCGGGGTTGATGTCGGCAATAGACTCCGTGGCACCGCGCGAATCGAACTCCGTGCCGCCACCTCCGCCGAAGTTGTGCATCGGAACGCCGTCGATGACGTAGAGGGCATTGGAAGATTGAGAAATCGACTTGTTACCGCGGAGAACCACTTTCGAGGCGCCGCCGATACCCGATGACGACATATTGATCGTCAGACCGGGGACTTTACCTGCCAGCGAGTTGATGAAGTTGGCGTCTTTGGCCGTCGTAAGATCATCCGCCCCAATCTGGGTAGTGCTGTAACTCAAAGCCTTTTCCTGACGCTTAATACCAAGAGCAGTGACCACGACCTGCTCGATTTCCGAGGCTGCCTCTTGGAGCGTAATATCGAAAACAGTGCGATTACCCACGGAAAGAACCACCGGTTCATATCCGATAAAACTGATCTCCAACTGCTTTTGAGTGATGGGGGGGGGTACTTGAAGCGCAAACTTGCCGTTCGCATCCGTACTGGTTCCGAGCGTTGTTCCTTTTACGATAACGGACGCTCCGATGACCGGCTCGCCGTTTACACCGATTACACGACCGCTAATCGCTACCGGCTTTGCGGTTGTCTCCTGTTTGAATATGTAAATGGTGGTCCCATCAATTCGGTAGCCGATATTGAGAGGGGTGAAGAGTTGATCCAAAACCTCTTTGATGGGTTTGTCGGATACGCTGATGCTTACCTTCTGACTGCCGATACCCTCCATGTTTTCGTTGATGAAAAGGTACCGGGTCTGGTTCTTTATGTCTGTCATTACCTGCTCCAACGAAACATTCTTTGCATCGAGTGTAATGCGGGCAGTCTGTGCTTTCGCAGAGAATGCGACGAATAACAAACAACCAAGTAAGGCAAACTTAAACAGTCTTCTTATATTTTGGAATACTGTTTTTTCCATACTTTTTAAGTTAATTAGGTTAAAATTTAGGTGTGTACTGATTTTTCTCGCATTTTGTGAATAGGCGGGTTCACGAAATGCCTTAACCTAATCAGCAAGGTTTATATCGAAATGGCTTATACTCTGTCTATAGGCTAATATCTTTTTTGTTGGACATAGTTAGCTACTACACAAATCCAATCACATTTTATTTTATCACAATCACATTCGTCTTATCATCCCGAGCATATGTAAATTTCGTGGATACCTGCTGCAACACATGAAGCGCATAGTCCACGCCATCGGAAATACGGATTTCGCCGCTGACCACCTTGATTTGCGGCATGTTTTCGCATTCGATTTTGATTTTCACATCGAATGCTCGTTCGAATGTCTCCATCATCTTTTCGAACGGCATTTTTTTCAGGTGGATCAAACCTTCGGTCCAGTACAAATCGGAAAAATCCGAAACATTCGTCTTATAGAGTTTACCCCGAATCAGCGATACGTTATCGCTGGGATACATGATGAATGCCTCTGCGGGATTCTCTCGATTGGTCACTTTTATTTTGCCGGTTATCAGTGTCGTTGAAAATTCGCTTCGGGCCTCGTCCGCCAATACGTTGAATTTGGTTCCCAGAACTTGTATATTGGAGGCAAATGTTTCCACGATAAAAGGTTTCTTTGCATCATGCACTACCTCGAACAAAGCCTCTCCGGAGAGTTTTACCCGTCGGGATTCTCGGGCGAAAAGAACCGGATACTGCAAAACAGTACCGGAATTGAGATGAATATGCGAACCATCCGGCAGCGTGATCTGCATCCGTTGTCCCGCCGGAACGGAAACCGCGATTTCCTGTTCGGAAAGAGAATCTTGGTAGAAAGTTTTGGAAACATACATTGCCCCTGCCACCAATGCAACCGCCGCTGCGATTTGTGCGGCATAACGGGTAATTCGGCGGAATATCCGATTGTGTTGCGGGCGCTCGGCCTTCATCGGTGCGTAGAGGGCCAAGCCCGCGAACAAAACATGGGCATCCGAAAACTCTTTCCGGTTCTCAGGGCTTCGTTCCACCCATTCGAGCACACGCTCTTCTTCCTGTTTCGTCGTTTCTCCGCGGAAGTATTTGAACAATAAATCGTGTTCCATCGTGTCGTGTTTTAATTTCTCATTAACCATAAATCTAACTTTTCTCTCTTTATAACTATAATCGGATAAGGCCCCATACCTTTACCCCCTATTTCATACATTTTTGCTAAATAAATATTTTTACATATTTACGTAATTATTTCATAAACATGAATTGTCTTTACAATAAGCGATTTAATGTTTTTTAGTTACACTTTTTGATTTTTTTTATAAGAAAAAGTTCTAACTTTGATATGAAAATTGAACTATATAATAACCGATGATAGATCAGCAGCATTTCGATACTTTATATTCCGAGTATAAGCCTCGCTTCATCGTCATCGCTCATTCGTATATACGGGATTGGGTGTTGGCAGAAGATTTGGTGAACGATAGTTTTCTCTGTTTTTGGGAGAAACGAGCTGAAATACTTTTGACGGATCAAAAAATTCCGCCTTATATTCTCGGCATCGTGAGACATAAATGTATCGATGCCTTGCGTGAACGCCAAACACAAATGCAAGCTCGGCAAACGATGTATCATCACGGGTTACGCAACATACGGGCGAATCTGAATGCGCTCGAAGACTGCGACCTTGCAAAAACGCTTTTTCGACAGGAAATCGAGGAGATATTCCGCCGCAGGCTGACCGAAATGCCGGAATTGTCGGCGCAGATATTCATAGCCAACCGGTTCGAGGAGATGACTTATCAGCAAATCGCCGACCGCTACGGAATATCCGTGCGCAAAGTTACACGGGAGATTCAGCGGTGTCTGAAACTATTGCGCGAAGATTTAGGCGATTATCTGCCCCTAGTGTTGCTGGTTTTTCCCCATTTGATGGATACCCCTTGAAAAGGACGACCGCATGTGATTGGGATCAGTGTAGTTGCTAACGTAAATTGATCGAGACGGTCGTCCTTTTTATCATATAAGGTAAGGGGTTTAAGAAAACAATGCCGGGAATGTTAGGCGGCATTTTACCGATGAGAGCAATTGAATGTAAGTTCGCATCAGGAATCCCGGCATTGTTAAGATACATTGTAAACGTCGAAAAATAAACATTTCGTTCATTTCTCGCATATCTTTTTTGATTTTCTTCCAAAAACCATACATTATACCAACTTCAAACCCTCCCGAAAGAGGTTTCCACGTTTGCCTACTGGTATAAAGAGTTGTTTACCCTTTATAAGTTATGTCCGTCGGCCTATGCCGAATCGTCGATCATCTGTTTCATAGTTCACATTGTTTCTTTTAAGCGACTCCTGTCGCCCCCGTCGGAAACATTTGCAAACTATTTGCAGAATTAAGGGCAAATATAGTTGTTTTTATGGGGTTTGCAAAGCATATTGCCGGAAAATTTCATAATTTTGTCATTATGAAACGAAACATCCGATTTTTACCGCCGAACAAACGACAGGATTTGCAACAGCTTGTCGCATTGATTCGCGAACATATAAAGCAGGCCGAAATGGTCATTCTGTTCGGCAGCTACGCCAAGAACAAATACGTCGACTACGACCAGCGTGTCGAGTTCGGCACGCCGACCTACTACATGAGCGACTACGACATTGTGATTCTGACACGCAAGCCGATAGGAGCTGTCGAATCTTCTTTATATGAGAAGATAAAAGACAAGTTTTTCGAGAACAAGAATCGCCCGTTTCATACCCACCCGCAGTTCGTCAACTACGGCATCGACGATTTCAACTACGCCCTCACGAAAGCCCACTATTTCGAGACGGAAATCAAGCAAGACGGAATCATTCTGTTCGATTCGGGGGTCTATAAACTGGCGCGTCGTCGCAAACTCGACTATACGGAAATCAAAGAACGGGCACAGATGTATTTCGACGACAAATTCCGTCGAGCGACTGATTTTTTAGATGGTGTTAACTTCTACTGTGATACTCATCGGTATCAAATGGCTTCGTTCCATCTTCATCAGTCGGTTGAGAATTTTTTACGTGTAATTCCGATGGTCTTCATCCTCTATGGCCACAAAAGCCATGACTTGTCGGAGTTGATGAATGCCTCAAAGAAACATACTACTGAAATATTCGAGGTTTTCCCGCGCAATACGGAGGAGGAAAAACGCCTGTTCGACCTGCTGCAACGAGCTTATATCGAATCGCGTTACAATCCCGATTTCGAGATTACGAAAGCGGACATCGACGCCTTGATTCCCAAAGTCGAGCAGCTCCGCGATATTGTCGAGGAAGTATGCCGCGAACGCATCGCCTACTACGATGCTAAAAGCAAGAAACAATCATGACCCAAAAACAAGCCATACAACTCTTCGAGCAGCGCAAGGTGCGCACCGTGTGGGACGACCGGTCGGAGGAATGGTATTTCGCCGTCTCGGATGTGGTCGAAGTACTGACCGACAGCGTGAATCCTACGGATTATATCAAAAAAATGAAGAAACGCGACCCGGAGTTATCCAAAGGGTGGGGACAAATTGTCACCCCCCTTTCTGTACAGACTGCCGGAGGTCGCCAGCGGATGAATTGCGCCACGGCGCAGGGTATGTTCCGCATCATCCAGTCGATCCCGTCGCCCAAAGCCGAGCCGTTCAAACAGTGGATGGCGCAAGTCGCAGCCGACCGCCTCGACCAGATGCAGGATCCCGAATTGTCGATTCAGCAGGCGATGGCCGATTATAAGCAGTTGGGATATTCGGACAATTGGATCAACCAACGGTTAAAAGCGATCGAGGTACGCAAGGACTTGACCGACGCATGGAAAAAGCGCGGGGTGCAGGAGGGACAGCAATTCGCCACGCTGACCGACATAATCACGAATGCGTGGTCGGGTTTTACCACACGCGAATACAAGGCGTACAAGGGATTGCATAAAGAGAACCTGCGCGACAACATGACCAACACCGAGTTGATTCTCAACATGCTCGCGGAGGCTTCGACAAAAGACATAACGGAGGCAACCGAGCCTCGGACGCTGGCTGCACACAAAGCGGTCGCACGGCAAGGCGGCACGATCGCCCGCAATGCCCGATTAGAACTCGAAGCCCGAACAGGGAAGAAGGTGGTTTCGCGGCTCAATGCCAAACAAGTTTTAGCGGCCAAGCAGGCCGAGCAAATCGAAGCAGCAGCAGAAGACGAATAAATTCGTGATATTATATTGCGGATTCCGCAAAAAGGTTTACTTTTGCATAGGATAAAGAGTTGTTTGAAATCGTGAAAATAAAGTGATCTTACACACTTTACGACTTACTTATCCGTTGCCTTTTTTCACGATGATTTTCTTATATCGCTTGCAGTCAGGCAGTTATTCTCCACTGCATTAAATATACGAATTTTTTATCGTATAACAAAGGCTTTTGTTCTGATTTACAGAATA
>ENA-UOJJ01004788-UOJJ01004788.1-human-gut-metagenome-genome-assembly--contig:-CS66-NODE-4788-length-12159-cov-5.333691_pt1 | contig 12159 bp, 8 predicted proteins | sample MGYA00242343_ERZ723890 | MGnify/ENA metagenome assembly ERZ723890 | reverse complement strand
TAAACTTTGATCCATTCGGTACGTCCAAGCGGATGGTTTTCGTAACTGGAACGGTCTGTGAATACAGGGATTCCCATCTGCTCGATCATCTCCTGTACCTTCGGGGTGTGAAGGATCATCGTTGACTCAATTGCCAGATTACATCCGGAGTTTACGAGAAGTTCATAATCCGGTTCACTGTATTTGCCGGCAAAAACGATGTCGCCGTTTTCCATTGCCTGTTTTGCCGCATCAACATACCATCCAGATGCCTGAAGGGAAGAAAACTTGATGTCATCCAGTGCGTCCAGAGAAGAAAAAAGAGACATTGCAGATGTCGCTGCCAGGTAAATATTATCCAGCGGCTTCTGAAGTACCACGATATCCTCATCCAGTCCGTCAGGGGCACTCTTTCCTTCCGGTACCAGAAGGAACTGGCCGCTGTCCGGCACATCGATCAGAGTATAGTCATCGTTGTAATAGTATATATGGAAGCATTCTGCAAACTCATTCTGCATTTCTGACTGAAAAGTCAGGCCGGGAATCTCCGGTGCAGAGGAATCGTTATCTGCTGCTTTTGTGCTCACGGACAGGCTGAAAATCCCCATCATGAGAAGGCATGCTGCCATAAGCGGCAGCCACAGTTTTCCTGTACTTCTTTCTTTCATATTCTTATTTTATCCTCCGATTTTTATATACGGGCGATCCGAAGACCGCCCGCTCCCATGATTACTGTGTTACTGTTCTGTATCTGTATTTTCTGTTGTATCTGTACTTTCCGATGTGTCTGAGCTTTCTGAGTTATCTCCGCTATGTCCGCTTACAGCAGCTTCATAAAGTTTGGACGCTTCCTTCTCGCATCCGAACAGAGCCCCATATACTTTACTCCACTCATATTTTGCAAGGACATCCTTCTCATCTTTGGAACGATCCAGGATCATCGGGATCTTGAGGATTGCAAGTTTCTCTGCAAAAGCAGTCATTTCCGGATATTTCGCTGCAATCTGGTTTTCATCGCTCTGTACATCATCCGTCTGTTCTGCATCAGCAGTATCTTCCGTGCTGTCGTCCCCTGTATTCTCTGCTTTTGCAGTCAGGATATCGGATGGTACGATTGCCAGCTTGCATTTATTTTTTACAAGTTCTTTCAAATCTGCATTATCATAAGTGCCTGCTGAAATGATATCACCTTTTTCAAGAGATTCCTTGATCGCATCGATCTTGCAGTCGTCTGCTGTCACAGAAACCGCAGATACATTTTGGTCCGCACCGATCTTATCGATCATTTCCAGTGCCACGTCAGAATCAACATATGTCTTGTCCATCGGAAGCTGGATCACAAGAATGGATTTGTCGATTCCTGCCGGGATCTGATCTGCTTTGTCCTCAGGAACAAGAAGGTAACGAATGACTTCCTGCTTATAGAGTTTTGCATAATCCTGTTCCGTCGCTGCACTTTCTTCTCCATCCGCCGAAAAATTGGAAGAATCCGTGGCCGTTCCATCGGTATTGTTCTGTGTAAGGTCCACACTGTCCTTGCCAAACTCATCATTCAGAGTGATCTCAAGCACGGTCATGTCGTTGTTGTAATAATGGATCTTGAACATTTTGGAATGTTCCAGTTTCAGGGAGCTCATATATTCCAGACCTGTGATCTTTGGCGCCGCATCATCCTTGTATACGGTACCAGCATCTGTCTCGGCTTCCTGACCGTCTGCAAGCTTTGTGGAATTTCCCGCTGCTTTTGCAGTCACACTGCTGCCTCCGGAACTCTTGCTGCCGGAACTGCTGTCCGGGATATCCATGCCGAAATACAGAGTATATTCAATCTCATACGGCTTGGACATCGCTGTTGTACAGCCTACGACTTTATTGTTGGCATTCAACTGGATCGGGATCTTGAAGGTACTGTATTTGTCCCCCTGATCTACCGGATCATACTGATTTCCACTTGCTTTCACATAGATCCATTTACCACTGTTGAATGTCACATATGCCCATGCCTGTCCATCTTCGACACTGATCTTGTCGCAGGTGATATTAAGACCATGTGTACCTGTTCCACCTGACCAGGAGAAAGAAAACTGATCAGAGCCATATTCTCCATCCTTTAAGCCGCCGGCAGAAGAATCTACCTGGCTTGTCTTTCCGTCTGTATTTGATTTGTAGTTATTGCTACTCGAGCTGTTTCCACCAGAACCAGTTGAACTGCCGCCGCTGGAATGACTTCCACCGGAGCTGCTTCCATTAGAACTGCTGCCTCCGGAACTATTATTTCCACCTGAATTACTTCCGTTAGAATTATTGCCTCCATTGGAGTTATTTCCGTTGGAATTGTCGTCTTTGGAGCCATCTCCGCCAGTTCCGGAACTGCTGGAATCTACGTTAAATTTCAGCGTATGGTCATACCACATCTTGTCCTTATCGCCTGCCTCATAATAACGATGAGAGCGGGCAGCCAGTTTCGTATCTTTGTTCAGACCTTCCAGTGCAAATTCATAGGTATATTTGCCATCTTTGTTCTTTTTATAGGAGATCAGCTTACTGTCATCTGCCTTCAGGGCATCTTCCCTGGTGCCAAGGAACAGCCTGTCATATCCTGTTCCACTCAATGTGATCTTTGCCGTAACCTTGCCATTCTTGACGGTAAGCTCACATGCATTGATCTTGAACATCGTAGCTGTACCGGATACATGTGTCACTATACCTGTATAAGTTCCATCCTTCGGAATCTCACTGGATGGTGCGGAGGTCGGTTTCGGTGTAGCTGTCGGCTGTGGTGTGACTGTCGGTGTGGCATCCGGCGTGTCTGTGTCACTCTTTGTGATATGGATGACATAATCAATATCATGCGGCTCTGTCATGGCGACCGTCGTTCCGGTGATCGTCATATCTGTATTCAAAACCACTGGAATCTCAAAACAGGAACCATCTTCATTGCTTGTAGGCTGATATTCTTTGCCGTCCACGACCAGCTTCGTAAAACTGCTGCTGCTGAATTTGATCGTTGCATAGGTCTGGCCGTCTTTTACCGTAATACCCTCACAGGTGATCTTGGTCTTTCCTGTACCGCCACTGAATGAAAAATCATCTGCTTTGTATGTGCCGTCTGCCAGGGATGCAGCATCTGCTTCTGTCTCAACAACGTCCTCTGTGGTGCTGTCTTCTTCCAGGCTTTCGATACGATAGTCGTCCGCTGCAGCTGTATCCTGCTCTTCAGTATCTTCTTCCAGTGCCCCGATCTGCCAGAGAGAGTCTGAACTGCCATCTGAGCTCTTTGAAATCATTCCTTCACCAGAGTTATCCGCAGAAGTATTTTCCTCCGCTGGCTGTGCTGTTTCAGAACTTTCTGCACTGTCTGTTATCTCCTGTGCAGGTGCTTCTGATATTTCCAAAGGAAGCATGAAATAAAGTTCTTCGTCTGTGTACCAGCTGTCATTCTCTGCATTTCCCGGAACATAGGCTGCCTTCGCACCCAGATACTGCGGATCGATATAAAACAGATAGTGGTATCTGCCCGCCTCATCCAGTGCACCCTCGATCACCGGCGTCCGATCTTCGTCCGTTCTGTTTCCGATATATAATCTGTCATAGGCTGTATTGGCAGAAACGATCTCAATCAGAATGGAATCATCCTCTGCATATGCTTTTTTCTCTGTGATCTGCAGGAATTCTTCGTTTACCGGTGCAGCATCCTGCTCTGTTTCGGCTTCTTCTGTTTCCTCCGCCACATTTTCATCAGATTCCCCGTCTGTGCTTTCTTGTGGTGTATTTTCACTGCTTTCCTGCGCCGATGCATTTTCTGCTGATGCCAGGACTGAAGCCTGTGGTGCGGCCGTCATACTCAGTGCCAGGAATGCAGCAAGAAATTTTTTCGAATGCATACTTACTTCTCTCCTTTTTGATAAAATATATTTATAAGTATCTCATATAGGATGTTCCTCGATATGCAATGCAAAAATATAAAGCCTACTCTCCGATCCAGATGAGTAGACTTCAGTCGCACAAATAAAACATCCTTATTGGTATAGCCGGATGTTTCGTTTCTGTGAAATTCTGCTTTCTTCGGAAGCTTTTCACCGATTCTCCAGCAGGTTTCCTGACTTACAGAGTATTGCCGAATCACGCCTTCTCATGCAGTGCTCTGCACAATGGCTCTGTGATTCTCTCCTACGCTTACAGTGACCGGATCGTTCAGGATTCGCACCTGATTCCCTATTATCTGCGCCGGGCAGCACTGGAGTTCCTATATTCTGCTTTATTATAGCAATATCTGTACCCGGGTGCAATAGTCCAGGCCTGATTTATACGCATTTATACCTCATTTCCAGCATTAGTTCTGGCTAACTTGCACAGAAAAACCGTCTTTTTCCCACTTAGCATTTGTTATTTTTAACAATACATGCTATGATACATAAAAGAATGTAATACGCGGGACATTCCAGTTGCACCAGACATCTTTCAGGATGTCTGAATTCAATCACACTACATAAGGAGATCATAACATGAAACAAAGAAGTAAGATTCTGACAGCATTGTTTCTCAGTGCATCACTGGCAGTTACCCCGGCAGCTTCAGTATCCGTTCTTGCGGAGAATCTGGATGTTGCAGCAGTCGAGGACGTTACCGTAGTACCGGAAGAAGAGATTTCTGATTCCACAGATGATTCTGATTTAACAGAAGACATTATAACAAATGATTCTTACCTGACAGACGAGGACTTTGCAGCAGATGCATCTGCATTCAGTGCGGACGAAGCAGATGTATTCACAGCAGATGACGCCTCTGTACAGGATGACACAGAAGCTAAAACACATACCATCACAATCTCTGTCACCAGCAGCGAGGGGACTGTGTCCGGCATGTATGCCATGGATGATGCAGTCGTTACCAGACAGGAGAACGGTACTTATCTTGTAAGAATGCACCAGAAAAATGAGAACAGAGAATATATGGCTCTCACCAACGACAAGACTGCTGCTACTCAGCACAGAGTTGACTGGTATGTAGCTGATTCTTCTTACTATTATACCATTCCTGTTACCAGCCTCACCGAGCCTGTCTATGCAAGTTTCAGCAAAGCCTCTAATGTAGAGACCGGCAAGGCCTGGGGGAATGTTATGACCATCACTTTTGATTCATCCTCCATGGCAGATACCGACAAGAACGATGCCGCTGCTTCTGACATAAACAAAAAGGCAGCTCTGGATTATTCTTCTGTTGACGCTGCCCTTGCCTCTGTTCCGGAAGACCTTTCTGTCTACACAGATGAATCAGCCGCTGCTGTTACTTCTGCCGTAGATGTACTTAAGGGCGAGTACAAAGCTGCAGAGCAGTCCGATATCGACAAACTGGCTGCCAACATTACCGATGCAGTAAATGCTCTGGTCAAAAAAGAGGCTCAGGCCCTTACCCTTACCGTCACAAACCAGACAGCAATGTTTAATGTTGAAAAAGCAGTTCTTGGTGATGGCAAACTGATCGTCACCCTTCACGGACAGGGTTATCATTACCTGTACAAAGGTACTTATGAACAGGCTGTTGCAAACGGTGATAACAGAGACAACTGGATTGCCGGCGAACAGGTTGACGGACAGTGGCAGTTCACTATCCCTGTAGCAGAGGGAGAAACTTATCTTCCGATCGTAGCTATCTCCAACAGCTACCTTACCAAATATGAACAGGGCGCGAATACTCTGGAAAGAGCTTTCTATCCTCGCCAGGCTGTTATCGACAAGGACGCTGCTACTTTAGTTACCGGTGATTATGACCACACTGCTGATCTGACTGTCAGCAACAGTGTCAAGATGTTCAAGGTTGATGCTGCTTCCCTGCAGACGATCGGCGGACCAAACTCCAACAACTATCAGGAAGTCCTTCACCTGACCATGGGCAGTGACAGCTTCGATAAAGTATTTATCGGTTCTGCTGATGATGCTGCCAAGGCTGAAACAACCACAGATATCACAGAGCGTAAAGCTGACCTCGTTGTAAAAGCAAATGCAATGGGCGGCGCAACTACTACAGATTATCTCGACAAAGATGTGATCTTCTCTTTCCATTCCGTAAAGAATGGCACCTGGTATGAGCGCGTATTCAATGTAAGTAAGGCAAATGGAACCCTTACTGTTACACCAGTTCCGGAGGTTTACCCAGCTACCAAAGTCACTCTGAATGTCACAAGCCAGAAACTCACCACCGGTAAGTCTTTTACATTAAAGGCTACTGTTGCACCTTCCAATACAACCGATACAATTGTATGGAAATCCAGCAATCCTGCAGTTGCAACTGTATCCACCGACGGTACTGTAAAGGCAGTAAAAGCAGGTAATGCAGTGATCACTGCCACGGCAGGAAAAGTAAGCGCAACCTGCAAAGTTACCGTTGCTAACCCTGTTTACAAAGTAACCAGCATCAAACTTACAGCAGCTCCTTCCCGCAGCATCGCAGCAGGCAGAAAAGTACAGCTCAGAGCTACCGTTGCTCCTTCCAAAGCTACCAACAAAGCAGTAACATGGAAATCCAGCAATACCAAAGTCGCAACTGTAAGCTCAACAGGTGTTGTAACCTTCAAGAAAAATGCAGGCGGCAAACGAGTAGTCATCACCGCTACTGCAAAAGATGGCAGCAAGAAATACGCAAAGATCACTCTTGCCTGCATGAAGGGTTCTGTAAAGGCCATCAAGCTTTCCGGAAAAACTACCGTTAAAGCAGGCCAGACTACAAAAGTAACAGCCAAAGTTACCACTCAGAACGGCAGTGCAAACAGATCTCTTGCATGGTCTTCCAGCAACACTAAACTCGCAACAGTTGATAAATACGGAAAAGTCAAAACCATCAAAGGCAAAAAAGGCACCGTTACCATCACTGCAAGAGCAACTGACGGATCTGGAAAGAAAGCATCCATCAAAATCCGCATCAAATAATATCATCTAATCTCAACAGTTGATATTACCGCATAAAAAATATCCTGGCGGGTTCAGTTATGATACTGGATCCGTACAGGATATTTTTATTGTACTGCATATTTGGTTATCGTTTTGCCCGAAGGTGTTTTTATTTCTCTGATGCTTCTTTTGTATCGTCTGCTGAAGCGTCTTTTGCATCTTCTGTTGCTGCCGCTTCGTCAGATTCTTTCTGAGGATTGGTAACTTTTACCTTATGGTCATACCATTTATTTTTCTTTCCGATCAGGGCAAGGTCAAATTCTTTGTCGATAGCCTCAACTGGAATGTCAAAACCATAAACCTCTTCTGTCATTCCATCACTGTATGTGACAGTATCTGTCGTCGGCTGGAGAAGTTCTGCGCCGTCTTTCTGTGCGTCCTCTGCTGTTCCTACAAACAGATTTACGATGTTTTTGGAAACCAGGCTTACATGAAGTGTCATCTTGCCGTCTTTGACTGTCAGAGTTCCCTTGCCATCATTGGCCTCGTTTACATGGAACATTCCGCTGTCTGTATCAAACTCTGCGGTGTAGGTGCCGTCTTCCAGAACGGTATCCTTGGCATCGTCCTTCTTTTCTTCCGTATCTGCTTTGGCATCATCTTTTTTGGTATCTGCGGTCGTTGTAGAAACTGTCTTGGTTTCTGCCAGAACCGGAGTAAAACTTCCAAGCATAAGTGCTCCGCTTAATACGCATGCCATCATTGCCGCTGAACGTTTCATAATATTTTCCTCCTGCTTTTACAGGAAATGCCCGGAAGAACCTAGATCCTCCCGGGCAGCCCCGTTATCTTACATAAAAACTGTTTCTTTATTATTCTGCTGCTTCTTCTGTAGTATCAGCTGCATCATCTGTTGTTTCCTCTGCTGCTGCATCATCAGAAGCTTCTTCTGTGTCATCTGTTACTTCTGCTGCATCATCAGCTGTTCCCAGAGAATCGATAGCATCTTTTGTATGTGCTACATACAGATCTTCAACTGCTGCGATTCTTCCAAGACCTTCGATCTGGCAGTCAACGCTGTCAAATGCTCCGGATGCCTCGAACTGGCTCTTCCAGGAATCTTCATCATCACCAGCCATATCATTGTTTGCATGGTCACCAGCTACAACCATAAGTGGACGAAGAACGACTTTCTTGAAGCCTGCATCTTTAACCTTAGCGATAACTTCTTCGCATGCGGTGTCTTCCGGCTCACCTTCAACAGTTCCGATGAAAGCATTTGTGAATCCAAGGTCTTCCATCTGTGTCTGCATCTGATCGTATGTTACGTTTGCTGTATGAGAAGTACCATGTCCCATGAATACGAATGCAGTTCCGTCTTCAGCGGCTGCTTCCATGCTGTCATATCCTGCCACCTTGCAAGCTTCATCTGTGATAGCCTGTGCAACTGCTTTCTTGTCGTCGTTGATCACAGTAGCGTCATCACCAACTTCACCAAGCATTGGCTCTGCGATTGCTACAGATTCGAATTTGTCTTTGTAGTTGTCGATTGCTTCTACCATCTCATCGTACTCAGCACCATGCATCAGATGTGTAGGCTGAACAACAAGATTCTTAACTCCGTTTGCTACTGCACGGTCAAGAGCCTGATCCATGTTGTCGATTACTTCATCATCTCTTGCCTCTACATGGTTGATGATGATCTGTGCTGTGAAAGCACGTCTTACGGACCAATCCGGATAAGCAGCTGCCAGAGCATCCTCGATTCCTTTGATATCCTGTGCACGGCTGTCATTGAAGGAAGTACCAAAACTTACAACAAGAAGTTCATTCTCACCGATCTCATCCTGGTTACGCGGATCATCCTTGGAAGCATCGCCTGTGTCACGTCCGAAATATTCCGGGCTTGCTTCTTCACCTTCTACCAGTTCTTTCTGTGCGTCTGTAAGAGCATCCCATGCTTCTTTGGCTGCCTTGCAGTCCTCATCTGTTGTGTCAGTTCTTTCCTGAACGTAGATCTTGTCGATCAGTGCTGCAACGTTGTCTGCTGCTGCCTGGTCATCATCAGATGCCTCTGCTGCATCGTCTGCTGCTTCTTCTGTATCTGCTGCTGCCTCTGTTGCAGTGTCCTCTGCTGTGTTGTCAGAAGCCATGACTCCTGCTGTACCCATCATAGATACAGTTGTGATCGCTAACAGTGTTGCAAGTGCTTTTACAGTTTTGTTTTTCATGTTTTTGTCCTCCTTTGACATTACAGTACGAAAACTGAGCAGAATCCTGCACACAAAAAAACCCTCAAAAAAGGGTAAGTGGTCTATCAAAAAACGGTACGACCAATTACTCGTGATCTGGAATCCTATGTTCCCGTACCAGACAACAGGCAGGTTTCCTGACTTGCCGCTCAACATATGGTTCTATCTTCCCAGTTTCCCAGTGATCATGCTTAATGCATACAGAACCGTACTCCGTGCTTACAGTGACGAGATCGTACAGGTTTCTCACCTGTTTCCCTTTTAACCTCATGAACAATGCCCTCGGCACCTGTTATCTTCTTTATTCAATTTTCTATACAGTATCATATTTTTTGACAAATTACAATACATTTGGGCTATTTTTAACAAAATATATCGGTCAGCCTGCTCATCTGTGCTGTTTTTGCTGCCGGATCTTCCGCTGCAAAGATCCCCGAGATCACGGCTGCACCGTTGACTCCGCTGCCCTCAAGCTGTGAGACATTTTCGCTGTTGATCCCGCCGATCGCCACGACCGGAATACTGACAGAGGCTGCGATCTTCTTCAGGTCTTCCATGGAAAGATATTTGGCATCTTTCTTTGTCGTGCTGCCAAAAACCGCCCCTGTTCCGATGTAATCTGCTCCGGCTTTTTCGGCTGCGATCGCCTGTTCAACAGTCTTGGCTGTCATCCCGAGGATTTTGTCCGATCCTATCATCGCACGGATATCTCTTTCCTTTATATCTGACTGACCGACATGTACACCGTCCGCATCCATTTCCAATGCGATTTCCACACTGTCGTTCACTACAAAGGGGATATTGTACCTGCGGCAGAGTTTCTGAAGTTCTATGGCTTCTTTTCTTGTCTCTTCTGCACCCAGTTCTTTTTCTCGGAGCTGAAGGAAGGTTGCCCCGTTCTGGATCACCTTTTCGCAGACAGAAAGAAGTGTCTCGTCTTCTTTCAGCCAGCTTCGGTCCGTAATGACATAAAGTTTCAGCGCTTTTGCTATCTGTTCTCTTGTAAATTTCATTTTTCTTATCCTTTCTTCCGAATTCCATCCAATACCCTGCAAAGCGGCAGCAGATACAGGAAAAACGCGAATAAAATACTGCTCTGTGGTGCACCGACTGCCGTAAGCGGAACTGCCCCCGCGATCGACCATGGGATCATTGGTGCAAGGATCACGACACTGTCCTCCAGGTCATTCGCAAACCTTTCTTTGTCTCGTTCTGTTCTGGCGCAGAGCTGCTGTGTCAGCATGATCGCAAGTGTCTGGTTGCAGGCGATCGCGCTGGCTGCTGCTGATGTGAGCAGGATCGCAAGAAACGGAAATGTTTTTTGTGCCAGAGTTTCTACGGTCGCCTGGATCCCGTCGAGGATCCCCGTTTTCTCAAAAATCCCTGAATAGGATGAGGAAAGACACACGATTGCACCGACCCTCAGCATGGAAACGATCCCTCCTCCATCCAGCATGGAAGCGATTTCTGCATTTTCGCTGTGAAAGCCAAAGATAAGGATGTGCGGGAGTTCCATAAGCGGCATCCCCTGTATCCAGACGCATAAGACAAGTGCCACGGCAATGCTTGCAAGCATAGAGATTTTGACTCCGAGCTGCGCCACGGACAAAGCCAGAATCACCAGTGCCGGCAGAAGTGTCCACCAGATAATCCGAAATTCCTGATGAAAAACTCTGGTAAGATCCGGCAGTTCCTGTGTATGGAAAGACCTCATTCCGATCATTGTATACAAGATGCAGACCAGTACAAAGGGAATCAGCGCACTGCGGACCATATTTCGGATGTTCCTGTAAATGCTAGTCTCTGTCAGTTCTGACACAAGAAGGGCGCTGGTCGAGACCGGTGAACAGCGATCACCAAAAAAGATTCCCGAAAGGATCGCACCGCCGCAGAGCCACGGAGATACCGAAAGGACAGAGCCCATCGTCGCACAGACAATGCCTACTGTTGCCGCTGTCCCAAACGAAGTTCCGGTCAGCACCGAAACCAGCGAGTTCAAAAGAAATACCATCAGAAGAAAGATCGATGGTTTTATAAAATGGATCGTATAGCAGATGATCGCCGGGATCGTTCCTGCCTGTCTCCAGAGTGCGGTCAGCATTCCGATCAGCATAAAGGTGATCAGGATGTTTCTGACCTTCCAGATTCCCTCGCCCGCCATATGCAGGATCTCTTTTACTGAAAATCCTTTTTTCTTTGCATAACAGCCAAAGATCACGAAACCTGCCAGTAATGCATATATAATAGAAACATTACATACAATACACAGAATAAGGATGCCGCAAAACAGCCCTAATACTGCAAATTCCATGGCAGCCTCCTACATCTCGAAGGCTTTGCGGATGCTGTCGTAATGGAGGAATTTGCCGTCTGCTGCAAATGCCTGGATCTGTTCCAGAGTTGCAAACATGTGTCCGTCTGTCTCCTCCGTCTGCAGTGTCAGGTCTTTCTCATCAATGTCCATGACAAAGCGGTAAACGTCTACAAAGTAGTTATCGCCCTCGCCCGGATTTTCTCTCTTATAGGTAAAAAGATAACCGCCTTCTGCGTTTCTTGCATCCAGACCGGTTTCTTCTTTTACTTCACGGAGCACTGCCTCATAGGAATCCTCTCCTGCCTGTGCCGCGCCGCCGGAAACTTCCCACCAGCCCGGAGCCCAGGCTTTTGTCATAACTCGTTTGGTGATCAGGAATGTGCCGTCCTGTCTTGCAACAACACCAAGCACGGTCAGATGATACTCTCCGTCTTTCAGACACCAGTCGTTTCTCTTCATTGTGCGGCCTGTCGGCTGTTTATTTTCATCGTAGATATCCCAGTATTCCATTTATCTTTCTCTCCCTGTCTGTCTTTTTTGTCCCTGCTTCTACTGGCGGGGATTTTTTTCGGTTTTATTTTACCAGAGTAAAGTGTAAATGACAAGGAATGTTATGTATGCACCATTCTTTTTTGCTCACATAAAATATAAAGAGCTCTTCTGAAAGGACTTGTTTATGGAAATCTATCAGACATCCAGGCCCTGCAGCCGCCCATATAATCCAACC
>ENA-UOJJ01004787-UOJJ01004787.1-human-gut-metagenome-genome-assembly--contig:-CS66-NODE-4787-length-12167-cov-4.752972_pt1 | contig 12167 bp, 11 predicted proteins | sample MGYA00242343_ERZ723890 | MGnify/ENA metagenome assembly ERZ723890 | reverse complement strand
CCCATTGTCCGAATGCGTCCCTCTTCGACGAACTTTTCAACCCACAAAATAGCAAGACAAATTTATCAAAGTAAAATTCCTACAGTTATAAAATTTAGAAATTATAATACGGCTCTTCATCCCGGGTGCGGAACTCATGCTTCTCATAATATCCGATCAGCATTCCATCCTCGTCACGAAGTGCAACCATATACACATCCTTCGCCTGCTTTTCATTATAAAAGGTGTGGATCTGGTTGTGATCCTTATCTTCCTGAAACCATGCGATCACTTTCTCGATCATTTCCTTAGACTTTGGATTGTGGCAGTTCATTAGACACCTTCCTACCAGAGCCTCACCGCCCCATTTATGATAATTCTCCACAGCCCTGGGATTCATATAAAGGATCTCATGTTCCAGATTACAGATGACTACAGCCGCAGTATCCTGATCAATGATGCTTTTAAAATATGGTGTCAGATTCATTTTGAAATTCTCCTTTCTCTAATCCCCTGTATTTATGGCCCTTTGCCACTGCCATCCCCTTAATTATTTCTTAGTATCTCAGTGGAATACATATTTGTCAAGTCTTTCAAAAGCTTCCTTCACCCGTGACAGCGGTAACGCCAGATTCATGCGGATCCCATACTCCCCATGGAACGGTCTTCCGTCCTGCCAGGTTAAAGGTCTTAGATGGTGCGTACATGGCAATAGTCCGGTTTCTGGCATCCTCAGAAATCATCTGTGTGGGAATATGCTTATACCCCTCCAGAATCAGGTCCGACCAGATCTCATCTGAAATCACATACACATCATGCTTTTTGAAAAGCTCCATGGCTTTTTCCAGCTCCCACTTCTCCCAGACGCGTCCTGTAGGGTTATGTGGAGAGCACATAATGCAGGCATGGATATGATTCTCCACGATTTTCTTTTCCATATCCTCAAAATCCATGCGCCAGACTTTCCCCCATCCTTTTTCAGCTGACTGTGTACAATGTGGTAACCATTATTGGTAAGGGCACCTGTGAACCCAATATAAGTAGGGGAATGTAAAAGCACGCTGTCCCCTTTGGAGCAAAGCACATTTAGAGCACTGACCACGCCACCAAGCACGCCGTTCTCATACCCGATGCACGCTTTGGTAAGCCCGGTTACACCATTTCTGGTCTCCTGCCATTTGATATCTTCAAATGGGGGGATCCACCGCAATGGCATCCATTCCCCTGCGGTTTAAGATACTGGTAAAATCGTATTTCATGTTCTATCCCTCCTGCTCCAGATAATGGATCTGGTTTCTGTTTACTTCAATAATTCCCTCTTTTCGCATTTTCCCAAGCTCATTGGACAGCGCACTTCTGTCCACCCCAAGATAATCTGCAAGTTCCTGCCGGTTAAAGGGAATGATAAACCGACTGCTGCCCTGCTGCACCATCTCCTGGGAAAAATAGGAAAGCAGCCTTCCCCGGATAGATTTTGGTGCCGTATGAAGACTTCTTCTGGAAAGCTCCAGGTTCTTCTTCGCCATCACCATCAGCATATTACGGATCAGCTTCTCATGGCAGGAACAGGTATCCGGGCAGGTGTGAAAAATCTTCCCCGCCTCCAGGAAAAGGATCTGGCACTCTTCTGCAGCCGTTACCCCTATGAGCAATTTTTCCCCGGGGATGCAGGCATAGGTCTCACCAAAGACCTGTCCTGGTACAATCCTGTTCAAAATGCTCTTATTTCCCATCATATCAATATTCTCAATATGAACGCTGCCAGTAAGTACAAGTCCCATTGCCTTCACCTGGTCACCTACCTGCCAGATAGTGCTGCCCTTCTCATAACTTTGAGGCACAGCATTTAAACAGGAAAGCATATGCTTTGTTTCTTCTGCACTGGTTCCCTGAAAGAGAAATGTTCTGGAAAGAAATTCATAGTTCATTTTTTCTCCTCTTTGTTGTTATAACAACATACTTGTTGGTTGAATTGTATTATAGTATGGGTGCAAAGTCAAGGACGGAAACGCACTTCACTCAATTTCCGTAAGCATTACGTTACTGTTCACTCCGCTCACAGCAACACACTTCGCAACATATTTTCTGCGACCAGTAACCACTCCTGACTTTCATATGTGAAACCCCAAATTCATTATTACTTTTCACGATTTATTTATATCCTATCAACTAATATATCAAAATACAGGAGGTTACCATTTATGGAACAAAATATGTTTTGCTTTCAGTGTGAACAGACTGCCGGCTGTACCGGCTGTACAGGCACCAAAGGGGTCTGTGGAAAAACCGCTGACACTGCCAGACTTCAGGATGAGCTTACCGGCGCACTGATCGGGCTTGCTCACGCAGCGGACGAAAACGCACCTCTTTCGGAAAACACATGGAAGCTGATGATAGAAGGTCTTTTTGCTACCCTTACCAATGTAAGCTTTGACGATAATGCTCTTGCAGAGATCACAGAGCGCATCCATCAGGAAAAAACCCGTCTTCGCCCAGGCTGCGGCGGATGCGCTTCCCCTTGTGGACATAACGACGACTATGATATGAAGCTTCTCTGGAATGCCCAGGAAGATATCCGTTCCCTGAAATCCCTGATTCTTTTTGGAATCCGCGGAATGGCCGCTTATGCCTACCATGCAATGACTCTTGGCTATACTGATACCGAAGTAAATGAATTTTTTGCAAAAGCCCTTTTCGCACTGGGTGAGAATTGGGATATGGATCTGCTTCTTCCTATTGTAATGGAAGTGGGAAAATACAATCTCTCCTGCATGGAGCTTCTGGACCGTGCCAACACCACCACTTACGGCACACCAGCTCCTGTGACAGTACCTCTGACTGTGGAAAAAGGTCCCTTTATCGTCATTACCGGCCATGACCTTCACGACCTGAAGCTGCTTCTGGAACAGACTGAAGGAAAAGGCATCAACATTTACACCCACGGAGAAATGCTCCCCTGCCATGCTTACCCGGAGCTGAAAAAATACAGCCACTTAAAAGGAAACTTTGGCACTGCATGGCAAAACCAGCAAAAAGAATTTGCGGATCTTCCAGCCCCTATTCTTTTTACTACCAACTGCCTGATGCCGCCAAAGCCAAGCTATATGGACCGGGTATTCACCACTGGAACCGTCACTTTCCCTGGAACGGTTCACGTTGATGGAGAAAAGGATTTCACTCCTGTGATCCAGCGTGCTCTGGAACTTGGAGGCTACAAAGAAGATCAGCATTTTACAGGAATTAACGGTGGAACTTCTGTGACAACTGGATTCTCCCATGGAACCATCCTTGGTGTGGCTGACCAGGTGATCGACGCAGTAAAATCCGGTGCGATCCGCCACTTCTTCCTGGTGGCAGGCTGCGACGGTGCAAGAAGCGGACGTAACTATTACACTGATTTCGTAAAGCAAACTCCTTCCGATTCTGTGATCCTTACACTTGCCTGTGGAAAATACAGATTTAATGATTTGGACCTTGGGACCATCGGCGGACTTCCAAGACTGATGGATATGGGACAATGCAACGACGCTTACGGTGCCATCAAAGTTGCCGTAGCTCTGGCAGAAGCATTTGGCTGTGGTGTAAATGAGCTTCCTCTTTCCATGGTTCTGTCCTGGTATGAGCAGAAAGCCGTTTCCATTCTGCTCACACTGCTTCACCTTGGAATCAAGAACATTCGCCTTGGCCCCACACTGCCAGCATTTTTGTCTCAGAATGTGCTGAATTATCTGGTGGAAAACTTTGGAATTGCCGCAATCACCACGCCGGAGGAAGATTTGAAAACATTACTGGGATAAGGAGGAAAATCTCATGATTCGAAAAATCATTCACATAGATGAAGAAAAATGTAATGGCTGCGGGCTCTGTGCCCGGGCCTGCCACGAAAGTGCAATCGGAATTATAGATGGAAAGGCAAAGCTGCTCCGTGAAGATTACTGTGATGGTCTGGGAGACTGCCTCCCGGCCTGCCCTACAAACGCCATCTCTTTTGTAGAAAGAGAAGCCGCAGCCTATGACGAAGCTGCCGTTCTGGAAAACAAGAAAAAGCTGGAAGCACAGTCCGCAGACACCAATACAGCTGCGCCTGTTCACAATGGCTGCCCTGGCAGTATGGCCAGACGCATTCAGAGGAATGATAATTTACCGTCTTTTTCTTCTTTTTTAGTGAAACGTCATAACAATAATGACAAAAATGCAGGATCAGCAGATCAGACTGCCAATACGGATACCAATACTGGCGCAGCTTCATCCATACCAGAATCCCAACTTCAGCAGTGGCCGGTGCAGATAAAGCTCGTCCCTATCAACGCACCATATTTTGACGGAGCAGACCTGCTCATTGCAGCAGACTGTACAGCCTACGCCTATGCAAACTTCCACCAGGATTTTATCAAAGGTAAGATCACCCTTATCGGATGCCCGAAGCTTGACTCTGTGGATTACAGTGAAAAGCTTACCGAGATCATCCGCCAGAACAATATTAAAAGCGTCACCATCGTGCGCATGGAAGTCCCCTGCTGCGGCGGAATCCAGAATGTAGCCATAAATGCCATGAAAGCCAGCGGCAAATTTCTCCCCTGGCAAGTCTACACCATCTCCACAGATGGACGGATCCTCGCCTGACACCCCTTTAAAATACTCCATAAAAAAATAAATTTTGCCCAACAAAAAATCCAGGTTGTATCACGCAGCCCGGATTTTTTGTTCATACTGTATAGAATTTTCTTTTCACTTTTAAATAAGAGGCCGTTTCTTTTTACAGTTCCAGTATCATCTTTAACACATTCAGCACGCTATCCGGGCCCGGTTTCTCCAGTACATATCTGGCAGCCTGCTTAGCCTCTTCCCTGGCGGTGGTAACCGCGTAGCTCTTTCCTGCCTCCAGCAGCATGCTCACATCATTGCAGTTATCCCCAAAAGCCACCACTTCTTCCCGCCTGGTAATTCCCAGCCGCTCCATCAGTTTCTCCAGGGCATTTCCCTTTCCGGAATGCACATCTACGAAATCCACCCAGTAATCCCCGGAAGCCATGATCTGGATCTTGTCCCCGAAGCGCTTCTTTGCTTCTTCGGCACCCACAGCGGCATCTATTTTCTCATTATACATGGCAACCTTTGTCATTGTCTCCGGCGCATTCAGCACATCATCCACCTCATTTACATGAAGCTTATATCCTTCCCGAAGCTTTTTCACAAACGCCTGGTCTGCACGCTCCACATATGCCTGGGCACTGCCAGCAGTCATAAAGGAAGCACCCTCCTGGGCTCTCACGTACTCTACGACCTCCTTCAGCACATCTGCCGGAATCGCCATCTTCTCAATGATTTCCCCCTGATAGGAAATGATTCCACCATTTCCGGCAATAAAATAAATATCATCCTTCACAGGAGCAAACACTCTTTCAATACTGTCATATTCTCTGCCGCTGACTGCTGCAAACACAATTCCTTTAGCCTTCAGCTTCCGGATGATCTCATAAATCTCCGGATTAATATCCATGGTTCCTTCCTTCAGAAGTGTTCCATCCAGATCTGACGCGATCAGTTTTATCATAACTCTTACCTCACATACAAAAAGTCCACACAACTTCCGCCCTCTGATCAGCAGAAATCCTGTGGACTATTATACTATGAAATTTAAACTTTATCTAGTACATTGTTTGCGAAATAACTATACCACTCACTTGTCTGCACACTCGAATCCACATCCTACGCGATTGGTATAGTTATTTACGAAACGATGTACTAGTAGGAAAAATCCCCCTACTTCTGCTCTTTCTGTACTTCAATAATATTCGCGCAATCCTCGTATCCAACCGGAATCTTATCCGTTATGACAGTGGACCGATAAAAATCCGCAAAGGTTACAGAACTGATATTATCAAACTTGGAACTATCGCAAAGTACATAGCACTCCCTGCACTGTTCCATGGCAGCAGCCTTCACCGCCGCTTCATTGGCATCCGGAGTGGTACAGCCACTCTTCCTGGTAAGCCCATTGGTTCCGAAAAAGCCTTTAGTAAAATGGTATCCCCGCAGGGTATTCATAGCCTGATTGCCGATCACTGCTTCTGTAGCGCTCTTTAACTCACCGCCTACCAGAAGGACCTTAAAGCCTCTTCCAGCCAGCGTCTGGGCATGAACCACTGCGTTGGTAACAAACACGGCTCTTGTTAGCTTCAGAAATTTCAGCATATCTCCAGTGGTAGTACCTGCATCAATATATACAAAGTCTTCATCCTGAATAAGACCAGCTGCATATCTTGCAATCCGATCCTTCTCTTCCAGCTTCAGTCCCATTTTCTCGGCCACGGAATACTCATATGCAGTTACCCGTTCCTTCAATTCCACGGCACCGCCAAAAACTTTCTCCAGCTTGCCTTCCCGATCCAGTGCTGTAATATCTCTTCGCACAGTTGACTCTGATGTATCCAAAAGATCCTTCACTTCTGTGACAGTAATACTGCCCTTTTCTCTCAGAAGCTTCAAAATGATCTCATGTCTCTGTTGTGTTAGCATTCTTTTCCCGCCTTATAATCTGTTACATTCGTTTCCAGAATGATCTTACGCAGTGGCAGAATACTTCCTGGTGAAACAGAAAGCTCGTCCACGCCCATTGCAAGAAACTCTTTTGTAAGTGACTGGTCAGCACCAAGTTCTCCACAGATTCCTGTCCAGATTCCCGCTTTATGTGCATTCTCTACAACCATGGAGATCATGCGCAATACTGCCGGATGATGGGGATCAAAGAACAGATCAAGCTGTGGATTCTGACGGTCAATTGCCATGGTGTACTGGCTGAGATCGTTGGTTCCAATACTAAAGAAATCCACTTCCTTGGCAAGATCATCACTGATGATTGCCGCTGCAGGAGTCTCGATCATAATTCCCTGCTCCGGCTCTCCGAACTCCACGCCCTGACTGGTAAGCTCTGCCTTCACTTCTTCTACGATTTCTTTGATCTTTCGTACTTCCTGTACGCTAGTAATCATGGGATACATAATGGCAATCCTGCCAAATGCACTGGCGCGGAATAACGCGCGAAGCTGTGTCTTAAAGATCTCCGGTCTGGTCAGGCAGATACGGATGGCCCTGCAGCCCAGTGCCGGGTTCTCCTCATGCTCCATGTGGAAGTAATCACACTGCTTGTCTGCACCAATATCAAGAGTACGAATGATCACTCGTTTGCCAGCCATTGTCTGTGTTACCTGTCTGTAAATCTGGAACTGTTCTTCCTCTGTTGGGAAATCCTCCTTCTCCAGGTAAATAAACTCACTTCTGAAAAGCCCGATTCCACCGGCATCATTCTGAATAACGGTTGCCAGATCCTTGATGTTGCCAATATTAGCGTACAGCATTACCTTCTGTCCGTCAAGTGTAACGTTTTCTTTTCCTTTAAGAGTCAAAAGGAGCTGTTTTCTGGAAAGGTCTTCCTCCTGGCGTTTCTTCATTTCCGCCAGAGTGGCTTCATCTGGATCTACATAGAATATACCATTTGCTCCATCTACAATCCCAAGCCTGCCATCCATCTCACCCTCAAGAGACATGGAAGTATTTACCAGTGCCGGAATTGCCATGGTTCTGGCAAGAATGGCAGTATGGGAATTTAAAGAGCCCTTTACTGTCACAAAGGAAAGGACCTTATCCTTGTCCAGCTGTACTGTCTCAGATGGCGCCAGATCTTCGGCTACAATGATCTTCGGTTCATCTGCATCTACAGAACTTGTATCTTCTCCATTTAAAATAGTAAGAAGCCGCTCAGAAATATCACGTACGTCTGCGGCACGCTCTCTCATGTAATCGTCATCCATAGCAGAAAACATCTGCGCATAATTGTCGCCTGTGGTCGCTACTGCATACTCTGCATTTACACCCTGGCTGCGGATAATATTCTCTACAGATTCGTTATAGCCATCATCCTCCATCATCATCTGATGAACCTCAAAGATGGCTGCATTTGCTTCTCCCACTTCCCGAAGGGCCTTATCGTATAAGCCCTGAAGCTGCTTGATTCCCTCTGCCTTTGCTTTCTCATAGCGTGCCATCTCCTGATCTGGATCTTCTATCTTCACACGCTTAACCTGCTGCTCTTTTTTCTGATATACACTGATCTTACCGATGGCGATCCCGCCGAAAACACTTTTTCCGTTATATATCTGCATTTTTTCTCTCCCATTTATATAAAAAAAGAATCCTGTCTTGCAGGATTCTACGCCTGCGGCGGGTCGCTTCGAGCGACATCTACCTTTCCGCCGCAGGTATGTCCCCTTCCTGTCTTACAGAGTCTCCTGCATGAATTTGCTTACTGCTTCGTATGCAGCGTCTTCATCTGCACCTTCAAATGTAAGAGTAACCTCGTCGCCTTTCTTTACTGCAAGTCCCATAACTCCGAAAATTGCCTTGCAATTCATAGCCTTGCCGCCCTTTGCAATCTTGATGTCAGAGGAGAAAGCCTTTACTGCCTTTACAAGCTCTCCTGCCGGACGTGCGTGGATTCCTTCTGGATCTGTTACTACATACTTAAATTCTTTCATGATAAATTCCTCCGTTTTTCTTTTTCTCTTTTGTCTCTGCCGATTTTCTTATTATTTAATTTCTTATTTGTTAATTTCTTTATATCTGATTTTATTTATACTGTCAATCACTCAGGCTTTTTGCTTCTTCAAAACTCCCAGAAGAACTGCGGAAACCACTGTTCCAACAACCAGAGCGATCATATACTGCACTGCATTTCCCATAACCGGAACTACAAAGATTCCGCCGTGAGGTGCCATCAGAGTACATCCAAATGCCATAGACATGGCGCCTGCAAGTCCGGAACCAATGATACATGCCGGAAGCACGTGGATCGGGTCAGATGCTGCGAAAGGAATGGCTCCCTCTGTAATAAATGCAAGTCCCATAATAAAGTTGGTCGGACCAGATTCTCTTTCTTCCTTTGTAAATCTGTCTTTGAAAAGAAGTGTGGCAAGTGCAATCGCACATGGTGGAACCATACCGCCAACCATAACAGCTGCCATAATGTCATAATTACCTGCTGCGATTGCAGCTGTTCCAAAAACATAAGCGGCTTTATTGAATGGGCCTCCCATGTCGATTGCCATCATTCCTCCAAGGATCAGGCCAAGAACAATCTTACTGGAACTTCCCATGGAGGTAAGTCCGTTATTCAAGGCTGTATTGATACCACCCATGATCGGCTCTACCACAAACATCATCAGAAGTCCCATAACCAGAATACCCACAACCGGATAAATAAGAACCGGTGCGATCTTCTCAAGGGCCTCAGGAAGCTTCTCACAAACCTTGCGAAGTCCCAAAATAATATAACCAGCTGCAAAACCTGCGGCCAGGGCACCCAGGAAACCGGATGTTCCACTATGTGCCATCATGCCTCCTACAAAGCCAAGTGCAAGTGCCGGTCTGTCACCGATGGCCATAGCGATAAATCCAGCCAGAACCGGAAGCATAAAGCCAAATGCCACATCACCGATCTGCTTGAACATGGCAGCAGCCGGAGTGATGCTTCCGAAATTCGCACGCTCAGCCACATCCAGGGCATTCATATCTACCATAAGTCCATCGATCAGGAACGCAATGGCAATGAGAATACCTCCGCCAACTACAAATGGAAGCATATGGGAAACACCGTTCATCAGCTGGGTATAAATCTTATGCCCTGCACTGCCGCTGGATTTATTCTGACTCTGGGCTGCTGAAGCATTTCCGCTGTGGTATACCGATACATCACCGGACATGGCAAGCTGGATCAGCTCATCTGCCTTATTGATTCCATCTGAAACCTGGCGCTGGATCACTTTCTTACCATCAAAACGGTCCATGGGAACCTGTGCATCAGCTGCAACAATGATGCAGTCCGCATCCTGGATTTCCTGATCGGTAAGCACATTCTTGGCACCACCAGAACCTCTTGTCTCAATTTTCACAAAGCAGTTCTTTGCCTTGGCAGCTTTCTCAATTCCCTCTGCTGCCATATAAGTATGGGCAATTCCAGTAGGACAGGAGGTAACAGCCAGGATCCTGAACTGATCCGCCTCAGCCTCACCCATATCAGCCAGACGTTCGTCTACGCTCTTCTTCTCTTCATCTGCCTGGTCGATGATCGCCAGAAATTCTTCTGGTGTCTTCGCATCACGAAGGCTCTTGGTAAACTCCTCATCCATCAGCATCATGGAAAGCTTGCTCAGAACATCCAGATGTACGTTATCCTCTGTATTCGGCGCTGCGATCAGAAACAGCAAGGTAACCGGCTCCCCATCCAGGGAATCAAAATCAACACCGCCAGGAATTACCATAGCTGCAAGTCCTGGTTTCTTTACTGCATCACATTTCCCATGTGGAATGGCAATTCCTTCCCCGATTCCAGTGGTGCTCTCTTCCTCTCTGGCGTAAACCTGCCTGCGGTATGCTTCTTCATCACTGATCCTGCCGCTCTTCGCCATAAGAGCAACCGCTGCGTCCAGAGTCTGGGATTTATCTGCGGGGGCAGCATTTAATGAAATACTTCTTACATCCAGTAAATCTGTGATCCTCATTTCTTCCTTTCCTCCTGATCCTTTCCTGTGATCTGCTGATAGACAGCTTCAATCTCTTCTCTCGTAGCAAGATTCTCAGAAAATGCACTGGCACTTCCTGCTGCGATTCCCATGTGGAATGCATATTCGTAATCCTGCTTCTCCATATATCCGGCCATAAATCCGGCTACCATGGAATCTCCTGCCCCGACACCATTGATCAGCCTGCCCTCCGGGGCCGGCTCCTGGTAAACTTCTCCATTCTCTGCAATCAGGACTGCGCCCTCTCCTGCCATGGAAATCAGTACATTCACAGCTCCCATTTTCTGAAGCTTCCTACCGTATGGAATCACGGACTGGCGGTCCTTCAGCTCCACGCCGAAGATCTCACCAAGCTCATGGTTATTCGGCTTGATCAAAAATGGATGATAGGAAAGAACCTTCATCAGAAGATCTCTGGTAGCATCCACTGCGATCCTTACTCCTCTGCCATCCAGCATCGCCATGATCTTCTGGTAGGCATCATCCGGCATGGAAGATGGAATGCTTCCGGAAAGGAAAAGCACATCTCCCTCTCCTAATTCTCCCAGCTGCTTCATCAGCATGTCAACCTTGTCTGTCCCGATCTTCGGTCCCTGTCCATTGATCTCTGTTCCGTCTATACTCTTCAGCTTCAGATTGATTCTGGAAAAACCTTCCCCTACCTGGATGAAACCATTCTTCACACCCATATCCTCAAGACGTCTGATAATCTCATCTCCGGTAAATCCGGCTGTAAATCCAAGGGCGGTACTCTCAATTCCAAGGTTCATAAGAACTGTAGATACGTTAATTCCCTTGCCTCCCGGCAGAAGCATCTCCGAACTGGTGCGATTGGTAAGACCAAGCTGGAAGTCCTCTACCGACACAATGTAATCCAGTGAAGGATTAAAAGTCACAGTGTAAATCATGTCTGCCTCCTGCTTACTTTTGCTTGTTTTTGATTTGTTGTGCTTATTATATCGTCATGTTCATTCAAAGTCAATCAATCTTTTTCACAAGATTGACGGATTGAATTTATAACAATTGCACAAATATGAATTATTTTGACTGAGTTTGGCTTTCCTGTATTTTTCAGCACCGCCGTTTCCTATAGTAATGTCCAAAAACTGCAAAAAAATGCAGATACCAGACCGCTGCGTGTTTCGAACCTCATTCACGCAATCTGATATCTGCAATTTCTGCCAGTCCCATAAATCCAGCCTCTAGTCCGTCCGAAGCGCTGTCACCGGATCACTCTTAGCCGCTTTTCTAGACGGAATCAGGCCGCCAAGCAAGGTCAGCGCCACGCTCAGCCCGATCAGAACCACCGCAGCCACCGGCGGAAGCACCGCTTTTACATTCACACCGTCAGCCAGTGACCGGATCATATGGTTCGCCGGAACCAGAAGTAATAAAGTAATCCCAATTCCCATGGCTCCCGCGCAAAATCCGATGATAAACGTCTCCGCATTGAACACCTGTGACACATTATGCCTGGAAGCACCAATCGCTCTTAAGATACCAATCTCTTTTTTCCTCTCCAGAACACTGATATAGGTAATAACACCAATCATAATAGAAGAAACCACAAGGGAAATCGCTACAAAAGCCACCAGAACATAACTGATAATA
>ENA-UOJJ01004786-UOJJ01004786.1-human-gut-metagenome-genome-assembly--contig:-CS66-NODE-4786-length-12169-cov-5.639095_pt1 | contig 12169 bp, 5 predicted proteins | sample MGYA00242343_ERZ723890 | MGnify/ENA metagenome assembly ERZ723890 | reverse complement strand
ACCATCATACATAATGATACCACTAAATATTCAAACTCTGAGATTATAGTGGATTCCTTGGCTTTTAGCTTGCCAGATAAATCTGTCTTTGAAAATGTTAGCTTCATTGTAAAAAAAGATGATATATTACTTATTAGTGGTGAAAGTGGCTGTGGTAAAAGCACATTGCTTTCCTGCATTGTAGGAGATATTATCCCTAAACAGGGTAATATCACTTTATGTAAATCTGCTAAAATAGGGTATTTACCTCAGACACCGCGAGTACTAAATAGAACCTTACGCGAAAATCTTTTGATTGCAAAAAATACGGCTAGCGATAATGAGATACTAGATATACTAAAGCAAGTGGATTTATTAGATTTTTACCATAATCTTCCTTTTGGACTTGACACACTATTGGGAGAAAATGGAGCGCTAATGTCGGGTGGCGAAAAGTCTAAACTGTACCTTGCAAGAATTCTGCTACAAAATGCTGATATAGTTCTTTTAGACGAGCCACTATCCAATATTGATTCTACAAGTAAGGCTGTCGTCCTAAAAAACTTGAAACTCTTTTTGAATCGAAAAACATGTATTATTGTATCTCACCAGCAAGATGTCCAACAACTTTGCAACTGTATATATCAGATGGAAAGCCACACAAATGAGGAACACATCGATGCCTAAAAGATTATCTATATTATTTCACATCATTCCAAGCCATGTAGTTCTTGGAGCATGGATCTCGGCATTTATCTATCTGCTTTGTGAAATAGCAGAGCTTGGGTTGCCGCTGATATACGGAATTTTATTAGAGCAATTGCTTAAAAATGAAGTCGATTTACTTATTTGGTCTACATGGATTTTTATTGGGTGTGCATTGATTCTGATTCAAAAGGCTTCACTGTATAAGAACACAGAATACCGAGAAAAAATTCGAGAAGCGATAATAATCTTTTTTTATCATGCACAAAAAGACATTCATGCCTCGTCATCGGAATCAAACGATTATACATATATAAAAAATGAAATTCTGCAATTATCAGAAAAATCTCTTGCTTTATTTGACGTTGAAAGCATGAAAAGTATTATATATTCTATTTCTTTTCTCGTGATTATATTAATAATTGCGAGTATAGATTTTTTTAGTGCATTAATGACTATCCTATTAGGGCTTGTGGCAATTTTTGCACATCGTGTTGGAAATTCACTGTACAAGAAAACGGGGGTCGCTGTTCAGAATCAAAAAATCAAGTATTTCAGTGATACTGAAGACACTTTGAAATCGGTAGATATGATTTGCTTATTTAATGCACAACAGCAAGAAATAAATCGTTATCGGTTAGTATTACATAATGTTTTAAAGCGAGAAATCAGTCAAGATGTTACACGTTTTTCAGTTTTTTTTATTGGACTAGAAATTTGCAAAACGTCTTATTCAATAGGAATGATTACTCGTGCACTTTTTTTAGCTGCTACGGGGAAATTTTTGCTTCCATATGCAGTTGAACTTATTCTTTATAGTCAAAAAGCAACGGAGCCTATTCATTATTTGAATTATGTAATAAAGCAGTGGCAGGAAGGGATAACTGCACTCGAAACACTGCTCAATAAGGTTGATCAACTTCGATTACAAAGAGATTGCCAGAAGACAGAATCAAAGTTCAATGAAATCCGATTTCAAGATGTCTGTTTTAGTTATGCGGATAGCCTAATTATTAAAAATTTCAGTCAAACATTTTTATTTGGTCAGCATTATTGCTTGTTTGGAAAATCCGGCTCTGGAAAAACCACAATTATTCGAATGATAACGGGAGAATTAAAACCATCTAACGGAACGATTTTAATAGATGGAAATGCTATCAGCGAAAGCCTTCAATTTCCGACGTTGTTACAAGATTCTATTATATTTAATGTTTCTCTGTCCGAAAATATTTCGTTTCAGTACCCCCCAGATGAAAAAACTAAATCCCTTATCAATATAATGGAATTAAATTATCTGGATCAAAATCAGATTGTTCCAGAAAAAGTGTCGGGAGGTGAAAAAAGCCGAATTCTACTGGCGCGTGCATTGTGGCATCTTAATCAATCGGTCATTCTTGATGAACCACTAATTGGAGTTGATGAAGAGCGAAAGATTCGAATTCTTTTAAAAATCAAAGAAATCTTAAATGGAAAATTTTTATTGTTAAGCACTCATGATAAAACGATTGCGACGATGCTGGAATGTATACAAATACCATTGGATTCTATATGAAGATTATGAAATTACATTTTCTACTAGCAAGCAGTGCAAGCTGGTACCAACTTGCAATTTTTGAATTAGATTTTTCAAATCCAAATTCAAAATGCTTGTTGGGCTGTGCCCAAACCCCTTTCATTCTGCATCGTACCGATACAGGCTGCGCGTTTGCTCCGCAAACACTTCTATAACAAAAAAGGCCGCGAGGACTCTCCACAAACAGGAGAATCCTCGCGGCCATCGTTTTTATCTAACTTCTATTTGCTCCTTCGGTTTTGTTTCTTCTGCAAAGAAAAGCTCCATGTTCTTCTTTGCTTTTGCCCATTCCTGCATTTCTTCTTTTGCTTTGCGATAATCTGGATATGCTGCTTTTTTCTCATCCAGCAGCCTAGTATATTCTTCATTCAAATCTTTTACTTTGGGCAACTTCTTTAATCCAGCCTCATCAAATGCCGCCTTTGCCGCTTTGTGCAGAGTGATTTCTTCCCGATGGGCTTCCAGAAATTTTTTACTGTACCCTGCCTTTCGATACGCAGTGTACACTTCTCGTGTTTTGGTATAGTTTATAATGTTTGTTCGCAGCACAGCGATTTCAGCCATTCGCTTTTCAGCCGCCTTGATGGAATCGCCCAGCTCGTGATAACGAGCACCAGCTTTGTCTGCACGACTTTGCACTTCCTCTATACTGTCGATTTTATGCTCCTGCAAAAAAATCAACGTCTTAGAAACTTCTTTCAAATTATGACGTTTCGCCCAATGTGCATAACCATCGCTTTTTCCCTCCGCAAGTTTTTGCTGAATGTCTACCAGCAACCCAAATGGCTGCTCTTTGGCGGGGCGTCTGTTGTGCGGTCGGTGTTCTACTTTTCCGGCCAGCACCGCCTTGATTTCATTTTCGCTGTATCCATCACCTAGCGTTCGGAATCGGATAAAGCGTTTCTGCCTATTTCCTTTAATTGAAGTATATTTTCCGCGCTTAATCTCATAGCCCTTCTGTTCCAGCTCTTGCAGGAACGCTTCAAAATCTGGTGGCTTTTTTTCAAGAATCCCGTCAATTACTTCACACAGCCTGTCTCGATTGCTTTCTTTCGGAGGATAGAGCACACGTTTCTGTCGCTCCCGGTATGGCTTCTTCTCAATTACGGATAGCTGATGCTCCAAACAAATCAAATCACTTAACCGTTGCACGGCCAACCCGGAAAACCAAAAATCTCGGAATTTCCGTGTGCCTTCCAGTGCAGTGGAGTTATAAATAATGTGGTTGTGAATGTGTTCCCGGTCTGTGTGAGTGGCAACGATAAAAGCGTACTTTCCTTTGGTGAATCGCATCGCCAACTCATAACCTACTTTGTTGGCTTCTTCGGCGGTGATCTCGCCGGGTTTGAACGACTGCCGAATCTGATAGGCAATCACATCACTTTTTTGCTTACGTCCGGTGGCGAGTTCGTATTGCCGCTTGGAGAGCATAAATTCTTCGTCCGCTGTCAATGGGCTGCACTCGTAACTGCTGACAAGTTCGCCCTGTTCGGTTTTATCCGGGTTCTGCACATAATCTGTGCGGCTTTTCAGGCAGGCTGCAACCGACTTACCTTTATTTTTGTGCAATGCTATCAATCGTGTTGCAGCCATCGAACGCCCCCTTTTTCTTAAAAATGAATTGGAATTGACCTCAAAATTTGATACACTGGTAAAAAGTATCTATGAGAGGAACACGGTCACATGAAGAAGCACGGACACTATTGTAAAGTCTGCGGCGAGTATAAGGCGAATGAAAAGTTTTCGGGCAAAGGCCATGCAGCGCATATCTGCAAAAAGTGTGCAGTTCTGCCGCCAGATGTACGCTCAATGCAGATGATTGAAAACAAACTGCTTTCTCTGCCGTGGAAACTTTCCAAAGAACAAATAAAATGGCTGAACAACAAGGCCCATGACAAGCGGCCTGAGATTCGGGAGCTTGCGCAGGAACAGCTTGATATGCGCTTCCACCCAGAGCGGCTTGCATCGGATGATGTTGATGAATTTGAGGATTTACTGCTCGATGAAGATGAGTGGTGATTCCCGTGCAAATAATTTATGTAACCCACAGCACTTGACTGTGGGCTTTGTTATAGGTCGGTCAGCTTTGCAAGAATTTGTTTGCTGATTTCCACCAGCTCATCCAACCGGGTGCGCAAGTCCTCCATATCGGCGGCATAGACCTGACCGCTCTCGTTGGCAGCTTTGGCGTATTGGTTCAGATTGTTGCTGCACATTTGCAGGAGATAGGCCATGCGCCGCAGCTCTGGCAAATCCAAACGCAGGCAGTAACCATCCAGAGCCATTTTTCGCAGATAAGAGCCGATGCTCAAAATTCCACTAGATTCCATCTTATTCCAGATACGTTCTAGTTCTGGTTTGCTAACGCGGAAATGGAGTTGCTGGTCACGGCGGTCATTCATCGGGCATCACCGTCCCTGTCCAGATAACTCTTGAACGGCTTAACGGGTTCAACCTGTTCTGCCTTTTTCTCCAACGCGGCCAGCACCGAGGGGCGGCGAGAGACATCTTCCTGTTTTTCCTCGTTCTGCTCCGGGTCACGGTGCTTTTCGTCCATGTCTAGTTGAGTGTTCAGTTCGACCAAACGCGCCGATTTTTCTGCCAGTTCTTCCTCCTGTGGGAACGGCTTTTCCACCTCGATCTGCGCCGCCGCCTGTTGCTGTTTCAGATTTTCCAGTTCGTTTTCAGCGGCAGCAATCCGCTCCGAAAATGCAGCGAGGGCATTATCCAGACGAATCATATTGCCCTGCGGGTCAGTGCCTAGTCGTACAGTGTACTTCAGCTTTCCTTTCAGTGATGCTTCATATTCTTTGTGATACGGAACATACTCCAAGGATAACTCAAAGCCGCGATAACGGCCAATGACGTGTTCCTCGGTGTCGGGCAGTTCGGAGCAAGCGGAAATAAGACGTTCACCCGCAGCCTTTTTCTCGTCATAGGTCACGCCTTTGATGGTCATTCCACAGAAGTTTTCTTTATCCTGCGGATGAGCGGCAGCAAGCTCTGCATCTGCTTTAAGGGAAGCAATTCGGGCTTTCTGCTCCTGAATATCGGCGGGGAACTTCGTGAGCAACTTGTCCTCCAGACGGAACTTCTGGCTCTGGTGGTTGGCTTTCAGCACCTTGAGCTTTGCAACCTGCACATCTAAATCCATCTTCTCTTTAATCAAGGGATTTCCTGCGCACAATGCCTTGATTTCCGCATAGGACAGCGCCTGCTCATCCACGTCATCGCAGGAACGCACCGTGGTTTTGGAAGTCATGATTTGCGAGATAAATCGCTGTTTATTTTCAAGGGTCTGGAAGAGGTACGAGTCAAATGTTCCCTCGGTAACATAGTTAAACACCTTGACTTCCTTGTTCATGTTGCCCTGCCGGATGATTCTGCCGTTGCGCTGGGTCATGTCGCTGGGCTTCCAGCCAACATCCAGATGATGCACGGCTATGAGCCGCCGCTGAACATTCGTTCCGGCCCCCATTTTTGCTGTACTTCCGAGCAAAATTCGCACATCGCCGGAGCGCACTTTGGAGAATAATGCAGCTTTTTTTGCTTCGGTGTCGGCGTTGTGGATAAATTCAACTTCGTTTTCCGGCACCCCTGCGGCAACCAGTTTTTTGTGAATATCATCGTAGATATTGAAGTTACCGTCATTCTTCGGTGTCGATAGGTCGCAGAACAAAAGCTGCGTCAGCTTTTGCTCCTTGCCATCTTCCCAGATTTTCAGCACATTCTGAACACAGATGTTCAACTTGCTGTTGGGGTCGTCCGGCAGCATAGGATTCATCAGGCGCACATCCAGACCGATTTTCCGGCCATCATTGGTGACGCAGAGCATATTGTCCTCAGACGCATCCACGCTGCCATTGTGAATCTTGGCTGCACGCCTGCTCAAATCCTGCACCATCTCTTTTTGAAGCGTAGATGGCTTTGCCACCACCGTTTCAAATTTTGCATCCGGTACGGGTAGATGAAGCTGGTCAGAGGTTTTAATGTCCGCAACCTCCTTGAACATATTCATCAGCTCCGGGAGATTGAAGAACTTTGCAAAACGGGTGCGCGCACGGTATCCGGTTCCCTCCGGTGCAAGCTCGATGGCCGTACTGGTTTCACCAAAGGTCGATGCCCAGCAATCGAAATGCGTCAGCCTTTTCTGCTGAAGTGTGCTGTATTGCAGATAGCGCATGACCGTGTACAGTTCCGACATGGAGTTGCTCACCGGGGTTCCTGTTGCGAACACCACGCCGCGCCCACCTGTGATTTCGTCCATATAGCGGCACTTGCCGAACATATCAGAAGATTTTTGTGCCTCTGATGTGGATAAACCGGCGACATTCCGCATTTTTGTCGTGAGGAACAAATTTTTGTAGAAATGTGACTCATCCACAAAAAGGCGGTCAATGCCCAACTGCTCAAAGGTAATAACATCATCCTTGTGTTTATCGGCGCGCAGCTTTTTCAGTTTGGTTTGCAGCACTTTTTTGGTCTTTTCCATCTGCTTTATGCTGAAATTTTCGCCTGCATTAGATTTCAGTTCTTGAATTGCATCAAGCGTTTCACAAAGCTGTTCCTGAATAATGCGCTCCTGCCGCTCATAGGACAGCGGAATCCGTTCAAACTGACTGTGGCCGATGATAACTGCATCATAATCGCCTGTAGCAATTCTAGCACAGAATCGTTTTCGACTGGCGGTTTCAAAATCCTTTTTCCTCGCCACCAGCAGCTTGGCATTAGGGTAGAGGTGCAGGAACTCCGAAGCCCACTGCTCCGTCAAGTGATTGGGAACGACAAAAAGGCTTTTCTGGCACAGACCTAGCCGTTTGGCTTCCATTGCAGATGCCGCCATTTCAAAAGTTTTTCCGGCACCAACTTCGTGTGCGAGCAGCGTATTACCGCCATAAAGTATATGAGCAATGGCGTTGCGCTGGTGTTCCCGGAGCGAGATTTCCGGGTTCATACCGACGAAGTTGATATGCGAACCATCGTATTCTCGTGGTCTGGTGCTGTTAAACAGCTCATTATACTGTTTCACCAGTGCAATGCGCCGCTGGGGGTCTTGCCAAATCCAGTTGGCAAAAGCATCCTTAATGACCTGCTGTTTCTGCTGGGCGAGAGTGGTTTCCGTTTTGTTCAGCACACGCTTCAACTTACCCTCGGCATCCTGTACCATGTCGTAAATCCGAACATCTTTGAGGTTTAGGGTATCTTCCAAAATGCGGTAGGCGTTGGCAGAGGACGTACCGTAGGTTTCGGTGGACATAATATCTCCACTGCCCATTACGCTTTTACCCTCAATGCGCCATTCTGCCGTGTAAGGCGAATACATCACACGGATTGAATCGTGCTGATAATAGGGAATCCGAAAAGTTTCCTCCATAAACTTTTGAATAATACCGGGGTCAATCCATGTGGCACCCAAACGCACATCAATTTCAGATGCTTCCAGCTCTCTGGGTTGTGCCTTTTCGAGTGCTGCCGCATTGACCGCAAACTCCGGGTTGGTTTCGGCAGCAAGCTGGGCGATGCGCAGCTTGTTCCGCACATCACCAGAAAGGTACTCGTCTGCCATCTGCCAGCCCTCTTCCGGGTCGGTGGGGTCTGCGCTGGGGTCTTTGAAAATCACGCCAGATAATTCGCTGGTAATGCGTTCATACTCACCGGGAGTGCCGAGCAGTTCTGCCATATAGGGCAAGTCCACCCGGCCTTTTTCTCCAATAGATACCGCCAGAGCCTCCGTGGGTGTGTCCACGCTGGTGATGGTGCGTTCCGGGCGAATGGTGCGCTTGGTGAACATTGCCGCTTTAGATTTGAGCTGCCCCTGTTCATCAAGATTTTCCAAAGAACACAGCAAGTAGTAGGAAGAATCCTGCTCAAACAGTCTGCCGTTCTTACGGTCATTCAGCAGACCGTACTTTGCAGAAAAGGCATCATAGGCGGTGTTCAACTGCTCCTGCGTTGCCTTAATATCGGCATCCGGGTAGTCGTCCAACTGCTGCTGAATCAACTTGTTGACGATTTCCCGCAGCTCTACCATCCCGATTATACGACCTTTGGCGGTGTCGGAAAGCTCCAACTGCGTCATGACCGAATTTTCCCGATAGTACACCTCGCCACCCACCACGGTATAGGAAAAATTCTTCACATCCGGGTCAGCCGGAAGAATGTTTCGCGTGACCTCTTCCGCAATATCTGGTGTTTCCACCTCGACTTCTGCGTACTGACCCTCAATATGCTGTACAGCTTTGGCAAGCTGGTCTGCGAGTACCGCACCCTCGATAGGGCGCACGGTACATTCCTCCCGGCCATACTGAGTGCTTTCAGAAGTCAAATCTCCCAGCACCATTTCCGGGTGGTCTACAAAATACTGGTTGATGGCAAAACCATCTTCGGTTTTGCCGAGCTGCACCCAGTCCGGCTCATGGTCGATAGGGCGGTCACGCTTTTGCAGGAAAATAATGTCGCTGACAACGCCTGTTCCTGCATTGGCCTTGAACGCATTGTTCGGCAGCCGGATAGCCCCCAGCAAGTCAGCGCGCTCTGCAATGTGCCTGCGGGCAGAGCTTTCCTTACTGTCCAGCGTATAGCGGCTGGTGACAAAAGCCACGATGCCGCCCGGACGCACTTGGTCGATGGCCTTTGCGAAAAAATAGTTGTGGATAGAAAAATTCAGCTTGTCGTATGCCCTGTCATCGACCTTTTCCTGACCAAACGGCACGTTACCGATAGCCAAATCGAAAAAGTCACGCCTATCGGTGGTTTCAAATCCAGCTACGGTAATGTTTGCGTCCGGGTACAGCTTTTTTGCAATGCGACCTGTGATGCTGTCCAGCTCTACGCCGTACAGCCGACTGCCCTGCATAGCATCCGGCAGCATACCAAAGAAGTTGCCCACACCCATGCTCGGTTCCAGAATGTTTCCGTTGCGGAATCCCACTTTCTCGACTGCATCATAGATGGCGCGGATAACGGTGGGGCTGGTATAGTGGGCATTCAGAGTGCTGGCACGAGCGGCTGTATACTCGTCCTCAGAGAGCAGTCCTTTCAGTTCGGTATACTCTTTTGCCCAGTTGTCCTTGTCAGGGTCAAAGGCATCCGGCAGACCACCCCATCCAACATACTGCGAAAGCATTTCCTGCTCCTCGGCGGTGGCTCCACGGTGTTCCTGCTCCAACTGGAACAGGGTGCGGATAGCTGCAATGTTCCGGGTGTATTTCTGTTTTGCACCGCCCTCGCCCAGATGATCGTCCGTAATGCGGAAATTTCCAGCAGCTTCCGGCACAGGTTCGGCATTCATGGCTTTGTCTGCGGCGGCTGCATCCGGGAATGTCTGCCATTCGCCGTTGACCTCTACAGAAATAGGCAGCTTGTCCAGTGATTCATCAGACGTAGGCTCATTCCGTCGCAGACTGTCCTCGAACTGCTGTTTGTTCAACACCTCGTTGCTCCACGAATAGCCCTGCGCACTGGTGTCGATGCGCACATCGGTTTCACCAACATAGCCGACCTTTCCCTCGATGGTTCGGGTAGGCAGTTCAACAACGACATCATCCCCGACCTTATAATCGACTGCTTTTTCGGGAGCGGTGTCAAGAGCTTCGTCTTGCTGTTCGTACAATTCCCGGACAACAGACAGCGGTTCTTCCCGAAAAATCGGCACCCGCATATCGGCCAGTGCCATATCCTGCAAAGAAACTTTGCCCTTATCAAAGTCCACCCTATCAATCCGAAATTCACGGCTATCCATATTGATAATGGAGCCAATGGGAAGATAGTCCTCTTTGCGCAGATGCTTGGTCTGATGGTGAGTGCCATCTTCGTTTAACCCGGCAAGATAGACATCATTGCCCGCAGACCATAATTCTTTTGACTTTCTTGCCCATAAGCGAGGAGAAAAGCCTGTGACCTGAACTTCACCCAGCGCGGTGTCTCTCGTGAACAAAGCACTGTTGATGATTTTGGCAACTTTAGCGGCATCTTCTCCATAGAACATAAAATTGCCGCCAGCTTCAAATCCAACGAGAGTGTCCGGGTGCTGTTCCTTTAATGCCGTGTATTCGGCAGCACTGGCAGCGTTCAGTTCAAGGGGAAACTCGATAGTTCGTTTCTCTTTGTCTGACAGATAGCGGTCAGACTGAATCATCAGGTCGATATACTTTTCGACCTGATTCCAGCGGAGAAGCACTTTCTGATGGTCTGGATAGTGTTCAAACGTCAGACCCTTGCTATCATGGTCGAGCCAACCACTGCTTCCGTCCAGATAGGTGTGCGAGGAACCGCCGGGGCCATGCGGTGCATATTCTTTCGCAAGTGCTTTTGCCCGAAGGCTTCGGTCAGGCTGCAACTGATAAATTTTCCAGATCCGAAGTTTGCTGTTTTCAAAGTTAGAACCTCTCCGCAGCGCGTTTTCAATATCAGCCTGTGATAAAGAAAAAGCGGAGGACGATTTCTCGTTCTCCGCTTGGTCGATGGATTCAATTTGTTCGGCTTCAGTGGGAATGTGGGCATCGAAGAAACTTAGCTGTAGATCAGCTCGTTCATCACCAGTTCCTCGGCCTGTGCTTTCAGACTGTTCATGTGCTGCACCCACTCCATCTGATGCTGCTCCTTGTTCGGAGCCGGGTTCTGTTTCAGTAGCTCCTGCATAGTCTGTCGCATCCGGCTCTCTGCGGTTTGCTCCACCTCCAACAGGTGCGGATGCAGAGTTCCCGACAGAAGCATCGAGTTGTACAGCACCGGGCGATGCTTCATCAGGTAAGTCCGGCGCAGTCGCCCGTACTTGCCCAGTGTTTTCTCCTGCCGGGGCAGGGTCAGGTTCGGGAGCTGATAATCCCCGATGGTCGAGTAGGTCACGTTCCTGCTGTTCATATTCATACTGGCTCCTTTCTACATTGCGGCGGCGGATTGTCGTCTTTACGGTTCTTTCGATGTTGCGCAGCACATCCCGGCTGCACTCGCTGACTGCGGTGCCCAACGCATACACGGCGGCAGGAGTGGAAAAGGAGAAGATGGCCTGAAAATCGTCCCGGTCAAAATGTCCTTCCGGCTCAAAACCGCATCGTTCAAGGACAGCATAGGTGATGCTGATTGCAGCGGCACTTTTGAACTGGAACTCCTGTCCGGCTTCATCATAATCCATCAGGAACGAACCGTCAACGATGTCGAGAATGTCACCGCTGTTGTTATCCCAATAGGAATCCACCAGCTTGCCGCAAATGTCCGCGATCTGCTGGGTGATTCGTTCATGCCGGACACCGTATTCTCTGGCAAGCATTTCTGACACAGGCTGAACCAGATCAGGGCCGAGCTGCCACACCTCAGGGTCACGAGAATTGCGGCGCACCCCGGTATCGCTCACATCAAAGACATAGTGCAGACGTGGGACACTGCTGGACTGGTCTAACAGGGCGATGCCCTTGGAGCCATGCCTGACGTAGCGGTTCATGCGGTTGTTCCAGAGGTCGAAACTGGCACAGGCGGTAGCATCAGGACGCTGGGCGTAGATCATGAGCTGGTCTGCATAGCTGTATTTATACAACCGGGATGCAGTGGTCAGATAGTCCGTCCAGTTTTCCCAATACCGGGTCAGTTCCTTTGCCGTTTGCTGGGCGAGATTAAGATATTCTTGCGTTTTATTTGGCATTGCGTTCCTCCCTTCATGTTTCGTGGAAAACAAAAAAGCGAGCGGCCTTTTCAGGTCACTCGCTTATGGAATCTATGGTATTTTAATCGTATTTTGCGGCGAATTTTTCTGCCATCTCAAGTAGACGGTCAAATGTCTGATTTTCCTCCGGCTGCTCGATCAGTTTTGCAAGCAGGGCGCGGAACACATCGGTGCTGTCCTGTCCCAGTGCCACCGCAACCTTGTCGATGCAGTCGTGCAGTTTCTTGACAGCATCATCGGAGGGCTTGGATTTT
>ENA-UOJJ01004783-UOJJ01004783.1-human-gut-metagenome-genome-assembly--contig:-CS66-NODE-4783-length-12180-cov-3.933856_pt1 | contig 12180 bp, 9 predicted proteins | sample MGYA00242343_ERZ723890 | MGnify/ENA metagenome assembly ERZ723890 | reverse complement strand
AGCGTTCCTCCACAACCGCCATGTCATTAAATGCCATCGAGACAACAATTCGCAGGAACGACCGGCTTACGAAGGACGTAACTGAGTATCAGCCAGATTTGATTGTATCCGATTCCGTCTGCTTCTGGGGGAAACTGCTGGCGGAGAAATACCAGATTCCGCTGGTCTGCTCTACAACAACGTTTGCTTTCAATCAATATTCCAGCCGGTATATGAAATACAGCTTCCACGAAATCTGTGACACGATCTTAGGTTCAGGAAAAGTAAAGAAAGCGCTGAAGCAGCTGGAACCTCTGGGATATCATGTCAAAAACGCGCTGAAGCTTGTCCAAAACAGGAACGATACCGATACAATCGTATACGCATCAAAGAAATTCCAGCCATTCTCGGATACCTTTGACGCGGAACATTACTGCTTTGCCGGTCCTTCGGTCAGGGACATTCCGATCTCTCGTTCAGACAGCCAGCGACCTCTAATCTATATTTCTCTCGGCACAGTGGTAAGCGATCACCCGGATTTCTACCGGAACTGTATCCAGGGCTTACAAGATATTGATATGGATGTGCTGATCTCCTGCGGCAGTTATGTAGACATGAGTATCTTTTCGGATCTTCCGGCAAATATCCGCGCGGAACGCCGCGTCGATCAGCTGGAGATTCTGAGTCATGCCCATCTGTTTCTGACACACTGCGGCATGAACAGCGCCTCAGAAGGACTCTACATGGGAGTTCCGGAGCTTCTCTTTCCGCAGACCGGCGAACAGAAGGCCGTCGCACGGCGCGTCAGCGAACTAGGTGCAGGGATGTTGCTGACTCCGGTAGAAGCGAAGACGGCGGAGGGAATCCACTCCGCCGTCCTAAAGGCTCTTAATGATTCGTCCTTACGCGCAGCCGCCGAAGAACTCCGCCGTGATTTCACGCAAAGCGGCGGCTATCGCTGCGCCGCTGATTTTATCGAAGCAAGATTGCAACACTGAATTGTCACCGGAAGCTTAGCAGTTGACGCCAAGCTTTCTTTCCAGATACTTTCTGGCAAAGGTCAGGCATTCATCTTCCGCCTCTTCGTCAGAAAGTACTTGGGTGTTTACATCAATAATTATTTTCCAGCTTTTCTTCAAGCCGTTTTCTTGTATATGTAAGAAGAGGATGCTCACACACTGCATCATCACCAACTGTCACTTCCGGACAGTCTAAATACAGGACCTTCCGATTCTCTTTCGTATAGGGTGACCAATGGAGGAGCCCTTCTCCATTGGGATCACCATTGTGAATAAAGTTACACCAATATTCCTGCATAATCTTTGCTAGTTTTCCATCTTTCTTTGTCACACCAGGTAAAGAAGTAAATGTGCCAAGCAAATATTGTGTTTCCAAACCATGATGAGCTTCACCATTTGCCGAATTTTTACGACAAAAATCAAATACCCATACTGGTTTTCTCCCAATTTCAGCATTCCGTTCTGCAAATACTTTCGAACGCGCTAATAAAAGATGGCTGTTTCGCATACTTTCCTTAATTTTATCCAAACTTTCAGTATTGCATAAAGTTAAATACTCATCTGTATATTTACCGAATACCGGCAAATTTCTCTGACGAAATCCTTCTATATCCTTAAAGAAGACAAAACCGCCGTTTTCATCATGCGTATTTCCTGCAATATACGGGATATCTGCATTTTTGTGCATTACATTTCCCCACGAATAATGTTTGGGCAAAAGATATCCATCCGCACAAGTTCCGATTGTCGTTCCATAGTGAAATTTTCTCCGAAATTTGCTTTCTTCCGGAGCCGTCAATTCTTCGAATGTCATAGAACGCATTTCTTCTATTGAATTGCAACCAAGAAGTTCCATAAATTCTACTCCCCGGTCTTCCATCTCTTTCATTTCGCTTAACTTAAAATCTTCCGGATACATTGCCCCTGCCAATGCGACTGTGCTTTCCAAAATTGCCTTTTGAAACAGTCCTTTTGCCAGAGGACTATTACAAAGCACCTGTGTACTCCCACAACCGGCCGAACAGCCGCCCACAGTAATATTATTCGGATCCCCACCAAAGGAGACTATATTTTCTTTTACCCACTTCAGCGCCATTAACTGATCAAAATGTGCATAGTTTCCTGAAACATTGTGCTCACTCTCTTTCGCAAGCTCCGGATGAACAAAATATCCCATCAGCCCTAAACGATAATTAAAAGTAACATATACAATTCCACGACTGCAAAACGGTTCTGGACTGGCACTCTTTCCTCCGCCTGATCCGCAGCAAAACGCGCCCCCATGAATCCATACAAAAACCGGAAGTCTATCGTCTGACGTTACTGCAGGCGACCATACGTTCAGATAAAGGCAATCTTCACTATCGTTATTAAATACCCCACGTTCTGCAGGATCGCCTCCGGGTATCGCCTGCCCATTGTGCTGTAAAGAAGGACTTCCTAATTCCAATGCTTCTCGTACACCTTCCCACGGATTCAATTCTACCGGTTCATGCCATCGCAATTCTCCAACAGGTGCTTTTGCATACGGAATTCCAAGAAATGATACCATATTTTCTTCCCGCTTTCCTTGCAAAAGGCCATATTTCGTCTGAATAATCGTATCCATAACAAAATCCTTTCCCTTGCTCCAAAAAGGAAACAGGTTATTCTTTCCATCCATCCTGAATCTCAAGAATTTCTTTTTTTCCTTTCCAGGCATCCACAATCAAATCAACAATCCCCATAATTTCGGAGAATTTCTGTTTCTTCTTGTTCTCTTTTACCAAATCTTTTCTATATACTAAAAAAATATCTCTTTTTAACTCGGGAGACTTCAATGGAAACGCATGCATGACTCTATCTGCTTTCTGTATCAAATCCTGCGCATAATGTCTGCTGCAAAATCCCATTGCATTGTTATTCACTACAATACTGTTCACAATCTCCTGTGTAGCGCCTTCTCCGAATAACTTAAACGTACAATGATTTTCAATATAATATTGTTTTATCAATTGAGAAATTCCAGTATTCATAGGATGCATTACCATTGGAATATGAGCTACATCCAATAGATCTACCCCCTCCCCCCGAGAAAATTTTTCCAGGTATTTCTCATATTCATCTGCAAAATATAATCGTAAAACCTGGTCCGACATAATAACACATTCTTCATCCATACCTAAAAACTTTTTTTCCAGTGAAGGGTCGATTATCATTTGCGAAGTTGGCGTTCGAACTGCAATAATCGCAAAATCCATTTCCCCTTTCACAACTCTATCATGCAATGGCGTATTGTAATCTGTTGCCACTCGAATAGATGTGTTCGGATAAGCTTTACTGATTTCCACTAACGGAAGTTTCTGCATAACCCGATTAACCACCGGAAGAAAAATCCCAAGAGAAATCTGAAGTTCATCGGATACACGCAATGCCTTTAGATCTTTTTCCATATCAATATAAATTTCATTAATCTGCTCTGCTGCCAGCAAAACCCGCTCACCCGCTTCTGTTAGTCTCATTTTGGGCTTTCTTATTAAAAGCTTAACTCCATAATATTTCTCCAGTTTTTGAATATATGCACTTAAACTCTGCTGAGACATATGCAGATTCTCAGCGGCTTTTGAAATATTTCGCTGCTTTGCGATTTCAACAAAGTATTCTAAAGACAAATGCTCCATAATAGCTTCCTTCCTATTTCTTTATAAAACTTAGAAACAGTATAGCATATCTTTTTTATTTTGTCCGCTTTATCCCCTCCACTCCATCTTGTGACCTTTCGGTTCTCCATGACAGGGGCACCAAAGCCCAAAATTACGCAACCACACTTTCCGCAACGACTGTGCTGCTAATTCTATGTTTTCACAGAAAGTTTTCTCCGGTAATGCAATCTTTCCATTCTCTGTTGAACATGCATCTCCCGCAAAAAGGCAATCTTCATATAGAATACAAACATGACCACGCGTATGCCCAGGTGATGAAATTATTTGATATTCATTCAAATCTTCCGGATATGCCTCCACTTCCGGAAACTGAAAATGTGATTTTTGAAACATTTCCTCCTTTTTCGGCAAACGCTTATATTCTCCTGCCAAATACTTCTTTTCTTCTTCTGACAGGTATACCTTACATCCACTGTCTAACTGAAGCGGCAGAGCATTTCCGATATGATCAATATCCGTGTGCGTCAAAAATATACGCTTTAAATCGCCAATTTCAAAGCCTAAAGACTCTATTTCTTCTCGAATTGCTTTATTACGTCCCGGAAGACTGGTATCAATCATCGTCAAACCTTCCGAATCTTTCACCAGATAACAATGAAAACCAGGAACATTTCCCTGTGCCCGAGAGGATTCCAACAGCCAAATATGATCACAAAGCTTCACTTTTACACCCTCCTTTACTCCTCGATCATCCTTTAACAAATAAAACCGGGACAGCAGAGAAACAGCTGCCCCGGTTCCATTCCGCTGTGTTTCTAATCAATTAGTAAAATCACTCAAAATATGCAAACTGGAAATTCATATTAGGAGTCATAAAAAGTCCTTTCAGATTGTCACGAACAAGATTCGTATCATACTGATCGACCAACGGCTTGACAACATGGTTATCTGCAAGAATATTACAGAATTCCTGATAAGCTTCTTTTCTGGCATCTGTATCGGTTAAAGAATTAATCTTCGCCAGGACCTCATCGATACTTGTACCAAAATCAGATTCTGCATAATGCATATAGCCGCTTCCACCAGTTCCTGCAGGATTGTTACGTGTAAGGAAACCGCCAAGCGCAGATACCGGCTCATTCAAATTACCGGCATTGGCCAGATAGATATCATAGTCCGTATGATTCGACATATAATCTTTATATGCTGCATTTTCCATCAGGTCTACGGTTAACGTAATACCAGAGGCTTTGAGCATATCCGGAAGCAGCTCGGTTGCTGCAACAATATTCTGACTATTTGTCGGAGCAATCAGATGCAGTGTAATACCATCCGGATATCCGGCATTTGCCAAAAGAGTCTTCGCCTTTTCCGGATCATATTTGCATATCTGCTCATCTGTCATCGTCGGGCTATACCAGTTATTCTGAGGGATTACACTCACGCCGCTTTCACCAATACCCTGGAATGCAATATCAACAATCGTATCACTGTCGATTGCATAAGAAATAGCCTCTCTTACTAATGGATCCGATGCCAGCGGACCAACCGTGTTAAACAGGAAGAAATGGCAGGCCTGAGAATGAGCTGCACGCCATACAGTAATTCCATCTTCCTCAGAATTTATTGTCCGCTCCAGATCGTTTGCCGCTGCAGTTTTATATACCTGAATTTCTTCATTTTCCAGTGCAATCATGCGGACAGAAGATTCGCTCATGATATTCAGTGTCAACGATTTAATAACAGGAGCGCCGCCCCAGTAATCTTCAAAAGCCTCAAATTCACATCCTACACCGGGATCCCACTTTTTTGCAACAAAAGGACCAGTTCCGGTAAAGGTAGCATTTGCCTCATGCTCTGCATCATAAACGCTTTTCTCGATAACAAACAGATTCGTTAATGTAGTATCCAGAATACCACAGACAGACGTTGTCGGAATATGAAGCGTATACTCATCAATAACCTCAATATTGGCATAATCAATGATGCTCAGAAAACTCTTTCCAGCACCAGTTTCACTCATTTTTTCAAAAGAGTATGCAACATCTTCTGCTTTCATTTCATTTCCATCATGAAACTTAACGCCCTTCCGTAAATGCAGGGTTCCTCCGCAGAGATCTTCATCCATTTCCAGAGATTCTGCCAGTAACGGAACTGCCTGACCATTTGCATCATAAAGGAACAGCGTTTCTATCGCCTGCGTTGTAAATGTCAGCTGCGGTCCAAAAGTCGGTCCATAAGGATCCATAGTTCCTGGATCTGAATTTACAGCAACCACTAATTCACCGCTTGTAGTAGAAGTAGGCATCGTCATCCCTAAAATTTCTGCCGCTAGCGAACCACCTGCAGCGCTTCCGTTTTCTGTTGCTCCGCTCTCCGCCGCAACTCCATTTTCTGTTGTAGCTCCGCCTTCGCTAGCTTCCTTGGTCTCCGTACCACCTCCACCACAGCCAGCCGCTGTAACTGCCATAGCAGCCGCCAAAAGAATCGCCAATGACTTTTTCTTCATGTTCATTTCCTCCTTTAGTGATTTTTTTACTTTTAAGGATCCTTACACACGAGCACCTTCATTGATTTTCTCGTGATTAAAGCAAGCAACAAAATGTTCCATTGAAATTTCTTCCAATATCGGCTGCTCCTTAAAACATCTTTCCGTTGCATAAAGACAACGCGGTGCAAAACGACAACCCGGTTTAGGGTTAATCGGAGATGTTAATTCTCCTTTCAATAAAATTCTCTCTTTTTTCTTTTTTACCGACGGGATCGGTACCGCCGATAAAAGTGCCTGTGTATATGGATGCGTCGGTCGAACAAATAAGTCATTCGAAGTGCTCACCTCTACCGTTTGCCCCAGATACATAACCATGATTTTGTGTGAAAGATACTTCACTACTGAAAGGTCATGTGAAATAAACATATAGGTCAGCCCTCTCTGCTGCTGCAGATCAAGAAGAAGATTAATTACCTGTGCCTGGATTGAAACGTCCAGTGCCGATACCGGCTCATCACAGACAATAAAATCCGGATTAAAAGCCAATGCTCTGGCAATTCCAATACGCTGTCTTCTTCCTCCATCCAATTCATGTGGATAAGAATCCGCCAACCGTTCTGCTAGCCCAACCGTCTCCATCAGCTCCGCAGCTTTCTTTCTTCGTTCCAACTTCGACATTCCCAGATTTACCAACGGCTCTTCAATAATGCCTTTTACAGTGAAACGCGGATCCAGAGAAGAATAAGGATCCTGGAAAATAATCTGCATCTCGGCCCGGAGTTCCTGGAGTTTTTTGCGCTTTACGTTTGTGATATCTTCGCCTTTAAAGAAAATCTTTCCGTCCGTGCTCTCCAGTAAATGAAGAACCACACGCCCCAGCGTTGACTTTCCACATCCCGATTCTCCAACAACACCTATCGTTTCTCCTTTTCTTACCGAAAAGTTAATATCATCGACTGCATGCAATAAACCACGCGGAGTATTAAAATACTTTTTCAGATTTTGAACCTGCAGTATAACTTCACTATCTACATGGTTGTTCATTTGCTCACCTCCGTTCCAGTCACAGCAAAACATCGACACAAATGACCATTTCCAATATCGACTAATTCCGGTTCTTTTTCCCTGCAAATTTCCATACATTCTTTACATCTGGGTGAAAAGTAACATCCTTTCGGCAAATTAGCCGGATCCGGCATTAGTCCATCAATTGGAACCAAACGCTCAGAAGTTGTATCCAGACTCGGAATTGCTGCAAACAGCCCTTTTGTATAAGGGTGTTTGGTATTTTCATAAATTTCTTCAGTAGTACCCATTTCTACAATCTGCCCGGCATAGACTACAGCCACTCGATCACAGGTTTCTGCAATAATACCCAGATCATGTGTAATCAACAGCATGGAAGTACCAAGTTCCTCTTTAATTTTTCCAATCATATCAAGAACCTGTGCTTGAATCGTAACATCCAATGCAGTTGTAGGCTCATCAGCAATTAATAGCTCCGGCCGACAAACCAATGCCATTGCAATTACAATTCGCTGTTTCATACCGCCTGAAAACTGATGCGGATATTCTTCATATCGTTCTCTCGGAATTCCTACCATCTCCAAGATCTCATAAACTTTTTCCTTTGCCTCTGCCCGGCTTAAATTTTGATGAAGTTCTACACACTCAAGGATCTGGTCTCCCACTGTATCAATAGGATTCAATGCTGTCATAGGATCCTGAAAAATCATGGAAATCTGATCTCCTCGGATATTTCTCATTTCAATCTCGGAAAGATCAAAAAACTTTTTTCCTTCAAATACAATGATGCCATCCACGATTCTGGCTGGGGGATCCGGAAGTAGCCGAAGAATACTTAATGAGATCGTCGTTTTGCCTGCTCCAGTTTCACCAACCAGGCCAAAAGTTTCCCCCTTTTGAATGTCAAAACTGACATCATTAACTGCCTGTACCGTACTGTTATGCAAACAATAATGAACACGGAGATTCTTTACAGATAGTAATTTACTTTCGCTCATCTATATATCCCCCATCAGTCTTTCAGTTTAGGATCCAACGCGTCACGAACGCCGTCACCCACAACATTCAGTGAAAACAAGGTCAACATCATAATGATGCCCGGTGTCAGTACCTGCCATGGATAATCTCGAATAAACTGACGACCGGCAGTAAGCATTGCTCCCCATTCCGGATTCGGAGGTTGTATTCCAAGCCCCAGGAAACTTAATCCAGATACCTGAAGAATCGTTCCTGAGATAGATAATGTTGCCGTAACAATCATAGGAGCCATAATATTTGGAACAATATGCTTTAGCATAATTTTCCAGGTCGGAGTATTAACTGCGACAGCAGCTTCCAGATACTCCTGACCTTTTAGCTGAAGTACCGGTCCACGAGCTGCACGCGCTTTTCCGGGAATACCAGAAATAATAACTGCCAGCATAGTATTGAAAACTCCAGTTCCCAATGCAGCTACGATTGCCATTGCCAGCAACATTGGTGGAATTGCCATAAAAACATCCAATACACGCATAATGATATTATCCGTTTTTCCGCCGAAGTAAGCAGAAATGATACCAATAATTCCACCTATGATAGTGGTTACAATCGTACCAATAAAACCAAGAGCCAGCGAGACCTGTCCACCATAAAGCAAACGGCTAAATATATCTCGTCCAAGATTATCCGTGCCGCACAGGTGCTGCAAACTCAAAGGTAAATTTCTGGATAATGCATCTTGGTCATCCGGCCCATAGGGAGCTATTACGCCAGCAAACAAAACCATCAATATAATCACAGCAAACAGAATCAGACAAAACACTGTAATCTTCTTTTTGCAGAGCCTTCGCATAAATTCTTTCAGATTCATACTGCCTTGCCCGTCCTTTCCTTCCTTTTCTTTTTGCCTGTAAACTGTGACCGAATTCTGGGATCCACTGCCGCATAAATCAGATCAACCAATAGATTCACAACACTGAATGTCAATGCCATCAGCAATACACAGCCTCTTACCATTGGATAATCACGGAAATTAATAGACGTCATCATAAGATTGCCCACACCGGGGATACCAAAAATTTGTTCTACGATGATTGATCCACCAAGTAAAATAGCCGCCTGCGTACCTATAACAGTAATGATATTAATCATTGCATTTTTCAACTGATGGTGCAGAACAACTTTCTTTTCACTTTGTCCTTTTGCTCTGGCAGTTCTTACATAGTCCTGGCGCATAACTTCCAGCATAGAAGATCTTGTCATACGCATCTGACTTGCCATAGAGCCAAAAGATATCGTCATAATTGGCATAATATAATTGTACCAGTGTTTATAGCCAGATGCGGGTAATATTCCAAGCACCTGACAAAACAGAATAATCAAAACCAGACCGACAAAGAACGATGGCATTGATACGCCAACCATACCAATAACAGTCGCCAGGTTATCCCAGATAGAATATTGCTTTACTGCTGATATAATTCCAAGACTAATTCCAAGCAAAGCAGTAAATACAACTCCAAGACCGGCCACCAAAAGCGTAGTAGGATACCGCTCAAATATAGAAGTGGTTACCGACTGCCCTGTACGATAAGATGTTCCAAAATCTCCATGGGCAACAATATTCCATACATATCTTCCCCATTGAACCAGCAACGGGTCATTTAATCCAAGTTCATCCCGCAAAGCTTCCAACTCTGCTTCTTCTGCATAATCTCCCAGCATATTGGTAGCTGCATCGCCAGGCGCCATATTTAAAATGACAAACACCAGAAGAGTTACGCCAAGCATGACTGGAATCATTGCTAAAATTCTCTTTAGTATGTATTTCAACATAAATTTTACGCCCCTCCTAAGCCTCTGTATTCATCCGTCATCTCTCGAATAACTTTCTGTGCACTCAGTTCATAGGCTCCGTTTCCGGAATCATCCTTCATATACCCGCAATGCAACCCGCAATGTGTAATCATAAAAGTGTTTTTCCACGGTGTAGCACTCTTAATTCTTTGTCCGATTCGATGAAATACCTCCCCATTTGTGCTGATTATTGCAATATCTCCCAGCATCATTAAACCGATGTTAAAAGTCAACATTCCTTTCGGTCTGCGTTCTGGAAGATCATACGGAAATAATACATCTGCAGACTCAGAAAAAGTTTTTTTCTTCGCCCAAATCCGAATATCATTCTGCGTACATCTTACCTCTGCGTTCGTCTTTCTTACATCTCTGGCCAGGGCATTACTCATAAATTCTAAAATGACCGGCCCAGCAGCTCCCAAATCTTTCGTTATAATACTTCCGTCTGAATGAACAATATTGACTCTTGCCATCTGAATAGGATTCATATCTCCGGCAGCGCCACTTGTAAACATAACAACCGCCTCATCATCCCATTGCTTTTCCAGTATCCGGCATGCTCCGCCAACAAAATCACCAGAAATTTCTGTTCCAATCCCTTCCGGATTATTGTGAATCATCATACAGGCATGAACTGCAAAGTTATAAAGAAGAGCAATCGGCTTTCCAGTATTATCATCAAACCGAAGCACATATAAATCCCTGTCTGCTGAAGCGCCAACCTGGTACCCATAGGTTCCAGCTGATATTCCAAGTTCCCGTTCATTACGATTTACATTCAGCCAACATTCTCCTCTAGAAATTCCCATTTTTGCCGATTTTCTTTCTTTCATGGCCTTTGCAACCGCCTGCCGGATTTTTTCTCTTAAAAACAGACGATAGGCAATCATTTTTCGGCTGAACACTTCTCCATAAAACTTTTCAAAAATCGGATTATCCGCATACAGTCCGCTATGATTGTGTGTACAGGTATAAATTATATGATCCATGTCCACATCTGCACATTCAGAGATAATTTTCATATTTTCCGGTACTTCCGGCGTCCCGGGCAAATCAACAACGACAATTGCAATCCGATCTTCTCCACTATCAACTACAAGCACACGTACAAAAATATCCTCTCTGATTTTTCCGCTGAAGACAGACGGTTTTCCAGTCATGCGATTATTAAAATGCTCTACCGGGAACAAAGAGGCATCCGGTGTAATACATACTCTGGAAGCTCCAACATTCAAATCTGACATTAACTTCCCACCTTTCCATCTAATTCCGGAAGCTCCTCATGAACAGCTTCATTTAAAATTTCAGCAGCATCCTCCGAAAGCAAAAATCGGTCAGCCACCGCCTTGTTTACGGAATTAATAACTTTTGACAAATAATCTTCCTTACTGGAATAAAGTTTACGGATTATATCAGCCGAAAGCCTTTTCCCTCCTCCTTCCAGCTGGAAATTATATAACGGAGCATCCACATATGGAAGCCGAATCCCTCCTTTCGTATTACCGGCTTCATCCAGAATGAATGTATGCGCAGGATATACTCCCTCTGTTTCCAAAAGAGGAGAACGAGGAGGCGTAATCCCATTACGAATCCATTTAATTAGAGCATCATGAGCAGCCTTTAAAATATACCGTACCGGGAAATCATATTCATAATTGACTGTGTCTCTCCATCTAAAGGAAGTTCTTTCTACATCTTCCTTAGAGCAACTGGATAATTTATCATACGCAGAGCGAACACCAGCCCCTGCAATTTCATATCGAAAAAGCTTCATATCTTCCTGATCAGCATCGGGGCGTCTCTGCATCAGTGCATAATCAGGATGCCAGCCATCACTTAACATATCTCCGCTAGTATAAACAAAAATGAATGGAACACTTGCATAAAAGGCATTGCGTAAATCTCTCTCATTATTTTTAGTATCTGTTTGATTAATACAACCGGGTGCTCCCGTCATATAAATCAGGAACCCATCAAACAATTCTTCATTTTTCTGAGTACAATACAGCGGATGAAAACCAGCCACATACATACTGAGATCGCCACCCGAAGCAGCCGTTGCAATCACTTCTTTAATTTCATAGTCTTTCATTGGGTTCTCTTCACGCTCTGATTTCAACAAATCAGCCACCTGACTGATCATATCCCAACGAAGTCCATTTTCCTTGTTTTTATCAGACGGGCCATA
>ENA-UOJJ01004781-UOJJ01004781.1-human-gut-metagenome-genome-assembly--contig:-CS66-NODE-4781-length-12183-cov-7.924142_pt1 | contig 12183 bp, 8 predicted proteins | sample MGYA00242343_ERZ723890 | MGnify/ENA metagenome assembly ERZ723890 | reverse complement strand
ACGCGAGAGGGCTTGAATACAAGGACTTCGGCACCTATTCCGACGCGAGCTGCGACTATCCGGTGTACGGCAAGGCCGTGGCAAAGGCAGTCGCCTCCGGCGAGTGTGAGCGCGGCATCATTATCTGCGGCACCGGCATCGGCATCTCCATCGCCGCGAACAAGGTGCACGGCATCCGCGCTGCGCTCTGCGGGGACTGCTTCTCCGCCGAGGCGACCCGTCAGCACAACGACGCCAACGTCCTCGCGCTCGGCGCGCGCGTTGTCGGCCCGGGCCTTGCGCTGAAGATCGTTGACACCTTCCTCGACACCCCGTTTTCCAACGGCGAGCGGCACATCCGCCGCATAGAGATGATAGAGGACTGATTACCCAAAGCTGGGGGGAACTTTTTTGGCAAGAAACAGTGAATTTTACAAAGGCAGGCGGAAAAAGCGCAGCTATGCGATAATCCCCGCCGCCGTTATAATCGGCCTCCTCGTGCTGACCGTCGTGCTGTTCTATTCGATGCAGCAGTACGCCGTCATCTCCAAGGATGGCGTATCGGTCGAGCTGCCGCTTCTCGAGAGCGAGGAGAAAACGACCGTGGACTCCGAGGGCAACGTCGTGAAGGTGTTCGATCCGGTGGACGCGTCGATAACCTTTGACGATCCGGACTATTCCGACGTCGAGGCGCAGGTCGGCGAGGACGTCCCCGCGATGCGCGCAATCTACGTTTCGAGCGAGAACATCACGCAGGACAAGCTCAACGAATACGCTGACCGTCTCAGCGTCGGCAACGCGCTCGTGCTGGAGATGAAGCCCGTGAGCGGCAACCTCATGTGGAACTCGCAGGCACAGGCCGCGGTGAATTACGGGCTCTATGTCGAGACGGATCAGACCCGCCAGATACCGGAGCTTATCGCGGGGCTGAAAGCCCGCGAGGACAAGGACATCTACCTTGTCGCGGAGATAAACGTCTGCCGTGATGCGCTGTACGCGTCCCGCAGCACGACCGTATGCCTGCGCACCGAGCTCGGCGGCAACTACACCGACGACGAGGGCGCGTGGCTCGACCCGTATAATACCGAGCTTCGGCAGTACGTCGTCGATATGTGCAACGAGCTTTACGACATGGGCTTTGACGAGGTCGTGCTCGCAAACGTCCTGCACCCGACGATAACCGACGAGAACACCAAGCTTGTTTACACGCGCGACATGTCCTCCCCGCCGAGCGCCGTGAACGCAGTGTGCGGCTTCGCGGTGAGCGTGGCGGACGCATTGCAGGACAGGGCGGGGCGGCTCTCGATATACTGCTACAGCCGCAAGGCGCTTGTCGGCCCCGACACCTCGAACGGGCAGGACGCGGTGCTGTTTATGAAGCTCTTCGACCGCGTGTACCACCCGACGGACAAGGGCACCTATGTCTATAACATGGAGGATATCACGCCGCGCGTCACGCTCGGACAGGCGGAGTACCGCTTCGTGCCGGTGGTAGTGAACTATCTGCCCAGCCCCTCGGATTCAATATCCTGGGTGCTGATAGACAAGGAAGAGCCCAAGAGCGAATGACGCGTCCGGAGGAGGCCGAACATGGAGATATCTGTTGAAAAGCTCGGCGAGCTTCAGCCGGAGGACTGCGTTATATGCGACATCCGCGGCGAGCACGACCGTGCCTACGGCTTTATTCCCGGCTCCGTCGGCATAAGCGCGGAGGAACTGCTGGCGTCCCCGCCGGGCGACGGGAAAAAGCTGATAATCTACTGCGCCCGCGGCATCGTTAGCGTAGACCTCGCGGACGAGCTGTGTGACCGCGGACTTGAGGCGTACAGCCTTGAGGGCGGCTACATCGCGTGGCTGCGCGCGGAGATGCGCCGCCGCAACGACGAGGAGCTGCGCGAGCGGGTCGAGCAGAGCATACGCAAGAAATTCCGCGTGTCGCTGATGAGCAAGTTTATAAAGGCACTCAAGACCTATCAGCTTGTCAACGAGGGCGACCGCGTCGCGGTGTGCATCTCGGGCGGCAAGGACTCGATGCTGATGGCGAAGCTCTTCCAGGAGCTGAAGCGGTACAGCGAGGTCAATTTTGAGGTCAAGTACCTCGTGATGGATCCGGGCTACAATGCCGACAACCGCCGCATAATCGAGGATAACGCCCGCGCGCTGGGCATACCGGTCACGATATTCGAGACGGACATTTTCGAGTCCGTTTACAACGTCGAGAAATCGCCGTGCTACCTCTGCGCAAGGATGCGCCGCGGCTACCTGTACCGCTTCGCGCAGGAGCTGGGCTGCAACAAGATCGCGCTGGGGCACCATTATGACGACGTTATCGAGACCATACTCATGGGCATGCTGCACGGCGCGCAGATACAGAGCATGATGCCGAAGCTGCACAGCACGAATTTCCCCGGCATGGAGCTGATACGCCCGCTGTACCTCATCCGCGAGGACGATATCAAGGCGTGGCGCGACTATAACGGGCTGCACTTCATCCAGTGCGCGTGTAAGTTTACCGACACCTGCACTACCTGCAACGACGGGCAGAATCACTCCAAGCGACAGGAGACGAAGGCGCTGATACGCGAGCTGAAGAAGTCGAACCCCGACGTCGAGAAGTGCATCTTCAAGAGCGTCGAGAACGTGAATCTCGACACGCTCATAGCCTATAAGCAGCACGGTGTGCGGCACCATTTCCTCGACAGCTACGACGATAAAGACGAATAGAATAAAAAATTATCGCCCCAAACGGGGCGATAATTTTTTGTATAAACGCAGCTGCGAGGTGCCGACTGAGGGAGAGACCAGCATTACGCCGTCAATCATGCTTTATCAGCTCCAGCAGCGTCTGCCTGAAGCCGTAGCGCTCGGCAAGCGCCCGCGCCTCGTCTATGCGCGGAGTGCCGCGGCGATATGGCGCGCGCTTGCGGGTGCAGCGGAGCATGATGTTCTTCGGCGAGTGGGCAAAGTCGATGAACTCTATCATGTCCACCTCGTAGCCCATGTCCTCCAGCACCGCGGCGCGGATGGAGTCGGTCAGCAGCGCGGACATGCGCTCCTTTATTATCCCGTGGCGCAGGAAAATGTCCAGTTCGCCGCCCTTTTTTATCTGCGCGTTTATCTCATGCTGGCAGCAGGGGACAGAGAAAATGTACTTCACGTCGTGCTGCAGCGCGTAGTGCAGGGCGTAGTCGGTGGCGATGTCGCAGGCGTGCAGCGTCACGACCATGTCGATATGCCGGTCGTAGAGCGTGTCGCGCGTCACGTCGGCGACGTGGAACTCAAGACCGGAGTAGCCGTACTTCGCGGCGATGCCGTTGCAGCGCTCCACGACGTCGGCCTTCAGATCGTAGCCGATGATGTGCGCGCGCATACCGCGCTTCTCGACGAGGTAATAATATAATATGAAGGTGAGATAGGATTTCCCGCAGCCGAAGTCGAGGATAGTCATCTCCTCAAGGCCGGAGGAGCCGACCGCGTCGTCGATAAGCTCGATGAAGCGGTTTATCTGCTTGTATTTGTCGTACTTGTCGCGGAGGATCTTGTAGTCGGCGGTGAACACTCCGAGATCGACGAGCGCGGGGATGCACTCGCCCTCCGCAAGAAGATATTTCTTTTCGCGGTTGTGCGCGGCGGGGGCAGGGGCGGTCGCGGCGGTCTTGCCGGTGAGCTTGTAGCTGCCGTCGCGGCGGAGAATGTACTGCCGGCTCTCGCCGCCGGAGACTATAAGCACCTGCCGGTAGCGGCCTTCAAGCTCGCTGCGGCAGAGCGCGGTAAGCTCTTCAGCGCTGAGATTTTGGTGCATGGCCTTGTTGTCGCGTATGCTCTCGGCCTGATATACCGTCTCGCCGCGGATGACGAGCGGGCGGACGCTGAGCTTCTGCGCGGCGGCCTTGTCCGTCGGCTGGCTGAATACGGCCTTGCCGAACTCCGGCAGCGCCGCGGCAAGAATATCGCTGATGTTCGGCATTGTTACCTCCTGATAATGCGGAGAAATTTGGCGGATGTATCGGCGCACCGCACCCTTGGCGCCCCTCTTAGGGGAGCTGGCACGGCGTTAGCCGTGACTGAGGGGTCGCCAGCGTTTGGATTAGAGCAGAGTAGAAAAGAACGAGCAGAGTAAAGAAAAGATTGTCATTGCGAAGCCAGTTCGCAAACTGGCTGTGGCAATCCGCGTCCAATAACGCCGCACGAAAACATACTGCCGCCATAAAAAGAAACGGATTCCCACGTCGCTTCGCTCCTCGGAATGACAGGTTGTTTTGACATGTTTGTTCTTTTCACCACTGCTCCAGAGTTGAGATTAGAGCAGGGGACAAAAGAAAGTATGCGCCCTAATTAATATACCTGTCCCCCGCAGCCTCACTCAAACATGCGTTTGAGATTCAGCGCGGCGGCCTTCAGCTCGTTTTTGCTGTAGGAATTATTCGGGTCGGCGAGGACGGCGGCGATCGCTTCGCGGCCGCTTACGCCGCCGGATATCATCGCGTCCACCAGCATCGCCTCGGCGCTGACCGTGTGCTCCACCTTCGTGAACTGATACTCCGGCTCGACTTCGGCGACAATGGCGTACTCGCCCTTGTCATAATTGCCCTTGGCCAGAAGCTGCTCCTTAACCTGCGCGGGCGTGCCGCGGAAGCTCATCTCGTGCAGCTTTGTCATGTCGTTGCAGAGGCACAGCCGCAGCTTCGCCTCGGACTCTATCAGAAAGTCCACCAGCTCCATTATGCGCTTCGGGCTCTCGTAAAACGCAAAGGTCCTCGTGTCCGCGCCGCGCATTTTTTCAAGCAGCTTGCGCCGGTCGGCGTTCTCGCGCGGGAAAAATCCGTAGAACAGGAAGCTCGACAGGTCGAAGCCCGATATCGCCAGCGCGTTCACCGCCGCGCAGCAGCCGGGGACGCCGACGACGCGTATCCCTTCCTCGACTGCCGCCTTGATAAGCTCGTTGCCGGGATCGGAGATGCAGGGCGTGCCCGCGTCGGTGATGACGGCGACGCTCTTTCCGGCCTTCATCTCGTTTATAAAATACTTGGCCTTGCCGTATTCGTTGAACTTGTGGTTCGACACGAGCTTGTTGCGTATCTCAAGCTTGCCGAGCAGCACCATCGAGCGCCGCGTATCCTCGGCGGCGATGATGTCAACGTCGGTCAGTATCTGCACCCCGCGCGGGGACATGTCGCGCGAATTGCCGATAGGCGTCGCCACGATGTAAAGTGTTCCGGTTTTCTGCTCGTCCATATGTCTCATCCTCTGTGTCATATTTATTCAACATATTATATCCCATCCGCGCCGCTCTGGCAAGAGACGAAAATACACTTGCCGCCGTGCGGCGGGTATGATATATTAAGAATATTAAGATTCAAGCTGCCCGAATAGGGCGAAAACATAAACAGGGGTAGAAGCATGTACAAAGATAAAAAGATATGGCTTGCGCAGTCGGACAAGAACCTTTTCCTGCTGCCCAATATGGCAAACCGCCACGGACTCATCGCCGGCGCGACCGGCACCGGCAAAACGATAACCATGAAGGTGATGGCTGAGTCCTTCTCCGACATGGGCGTGCCGGTGTTCATGGCCGACGTCAAGGGTGACGTCAGCGGTATGTGTGTGCCCGGCGCGGACTCCGCGGATATGCGCGGCCGCATCGAGCGCTTCGGCATCGAGGGCTTCGAGTACAAGTCCTACCCGACCCGCTTCTGGGATATCTTCGGCGAGCAGGGGCACCCCGTCCGCGTCACGATATCCGACATGGGGCCGGTGCTGCTGGCGCGCCTGCTGGGACTGACCGACGTGCAGGCCGGCGTGCTGAATATCGTCTTCAAGGTCGCCGACGAGCACGGCCTGCTCCTGCTCGACATGAAGGATCTGCGCGCCATGCTCCAGTTCGTGGGCGACAACCGCGCGGAATTCACCACGCAGTACGGCAACGTCTCCGCCGCGAGCATCGGCGCGATACAGCGCGCGCTGCTGGCCTTTGAGGACGAGGGCGGCGAGATATTCTTCGGCGAGCCCGCGCTTGACATCCGCGACTGGATGCGCACCGACGCCGACGGCCGCGGCTATATAAACATTCTCAGCAGCGCGCGGCTTATCCAGAGCCCCAAGGTGTACGGCACCTTCCTGCTCTGGATGCTGACGGAGCTGTTCGAGCGGCTGCCCGAGGTCGGCGATCTCGAAAAGCCGCGCATGATATTCTTCTTCGACGAGGCGCACCTGCTGTTCTCCGACGCGCCGAAGGCGCTGGTGCAGAAGATCGTGCAGGTCGTGAAGCTCATCCGCTCCAAGGGCGTCGGCGTGTATTTCGTCACGCAGTCGCCGTCCGACATTCCGGACGATGTGCTCGCGCAGCTCTCGAACCGCGTGCAGCACGCCCTGCGCGCCTACACTCCGGCAGAGCAGAAGTCCGTCCGCGCCGCCGCCCGCGCGTTCCGCGTGAACCCCGCGTTTGACACCGAGCAGACGCTCATGGAGCTTGGCGTCGGCGAAGCGCTGGTCAGCTTTCTGGACGCCGACGGCGTCCCCGGCGTCGTCGAGCGCGCGAAGATCCTCCCGCCGCAGAGCCTTATGGGGCCTGCCGACAGCGCGAGAATGCAGCAGCTCATCCTCGCGGACGAGTTTGAGCTGAAATACCGCGACAGCGTCGACCGCGAGTCCGCATATGAGATACTTCAGCAGGCGAACGCCGAGCTGGAGGAGCGCCGCCGTCAGGAGGCCGAGGAGGCCGCGGCGGAGAAGCAGCGTCAGAAGGACGAGGCGGCTGCCGAAAAGGCGAGGCTCCGCGAGGAGGCCGCAGCCGAGAAGGCGAAGCAGAAGGCCGAGGCCGCGGCGCAGCGCGAGGCGGAGAAGGAAGCCGAGAAGCGCCGCAAGACCGCGCAGCGCGCCGTCACGAACGCGGCGTCCTCCGTTGCGCGCTCGGTCAGCACGAATCTTGTCAACTCCATCCTCGGCGGCAAGCAGACCAGCGGCAAGACCATCGCCAAGCGCGCCGCGAATAACGCGCTCAGCTCCGTCATGCGTTCCGGCTCCAGCGCCATCGTGCGCGGCCTGTTCGGCAATAAAAAGTGAAGAAATTGTTAAAAACACCGCTCAACGCCCAAAAATCGAACAGAAACCGTAAGGCGTATATTGAGTGGGCGCGGATAATATGATATCTTAAGTTCAGCTTAAGGACTCCCGCAAACGATCAGAAAGAGGGATAAGTTTTTGAAAACACGAGTAATTTCCGCCGTGGTGCTCATCAGCATCACGCTTGCCTGCGTCTTCCTCTCACCGGTGACCCGCGTCATCTTTTTCGCCGCGGCCGGCATCCTCTGCGCGTACGAGCTCAGCCGCAACCTTGAAAAGCTTGAGGTCGGCTGCGCAGCCGGCGTCATGTATGCATACCTCGCCGCCCAGGCGGTGCTGACCCTGATCGACCGCTTCACCGGCGTCGAGATCGGCCTGTTCTGGTACATGGTGCTCTTCGCCTGCGCTGTGTATTTCGCGCTGTTCGCGGGCATACTCCGGAAGGACGTGGCCGGCAAGGGCGCGCTCGGTACGGTGTTCGGCCTTGCGTACCCATGCTTCCAGTTCTCGATGATAATGGTCATCTGCGTCAGCGACATCTGGCTCCAGACGCTCGCGGTCGCCTGCCTGTCCACCTGGGTGTGCGACAGCTTTGCCCTCTTCGGCGGCAAGCGCTTCGGCAAGCATAAGATCGCCCCCTCCGTCTCCCCGAACAAGACCGTCGAGGGCTGCATCTGCGGCGCGATCTCGTCCGTCGTTACCGGCGTCATCGTGTATTACCTGTCGCAGCTCTGGCTGCCGATCCCGTTCTGGCTCTGCGTCGTCACCGCGCTTCTCGCGTCCACGATGGGGCAGATCGGCGACCTCGCCGAATCGCTTGTAAAGCGCATGATCGGCGTAAAGGACTTCTCGAATCTTATCCCCGGCCACGGCGGCATGTTCGACCGTGCCGACAGCCTGCTTTTCTCCATCCCGACCGCGTACCTCTGCCTTACCGTTGCCGGGATAATAGCCTGATCTGAGCGTATCATACCACGGAGGTTCCCATGGATACTCTTGATTATTCCGAAAGAAAAGATCTGAAACCGGCGCTGCTGATAATAAATCCGGTGTCGGGCAAGCGCATGGTGCTGCGCAACGTTGCGCAGATAATCCGCGTCCTGATGGACGCGGGCTATAAGGTCACTACGATGATAACCGGCAAAAAGGGCGACGGCACGGCTTTCGCCGCGAGCTTTGGGCGGGATTATCAGCTGGTCTGCTGCACCGGCGGCGACGGGACGCTCAACGAGGTCATCCACGGCCTTGCGACTGCGAATATCGACGTGCCGCTGGGCTACATCCCCTGCGGCAGCACGAACGACTTCGCCGCATCGCACGGGCTGAGCACGGATATCATCGAGGCGGCGGAGCACATCGCTTCGGGGTATTCCACGCGGTATGACATCGGCTGCTTCGGCGGGCGGCATTTCACCTATGTCGCGGCTTTCGGCGCGTTCTCGTGGCTGTCGTATACGACGGATCAGAACATGAAGAACGTCCTCGGCCATACGGCGTATATCCTCGACGCGATAAAGGATCTGTATAAGATAAAGCCGCTGCACATGAAGGTCACGGCGGACGGCGTGACGCATGAGGACGATTATATCTTCGGCGCGATCTGCAATACGACCTCCGTCGCGGGGACGATAACCCTGCCCGCGGCGATGGTGGACACGGCGGACGGCGTGTTCGAGGTGCTGCTCGTGAAGATGCCGAAGACGATGCTGGAGCTGGACATGATAATCCGCGGCCTGCTGTCGCAGGATTATTCCTGCCCGAATATCGACCTGTTTCAGGCAAAGGAGCTGGATATTGAGAATCCGCCGGAGCTTGAGTGGTCACTGGATGGCGAGGCCTCCGGCGTGATGGATAAGGCGCACGTCAGCGTCATCCCGCGGTTTCTGAACCTCCGCGGATAATGCGCGGCGCGTGTTGTGTAATATATAATAGTGTAATGTGTAATGACCACCCCATGCGGTTCACACCGCATGGGGTGGTCGCGCACTATCTTGGCGCCCCTATTAGGGGAGCTGTCAGCAGTAAGGCTGACTGAGGGGTCGCCAATCTTGGGTTACTGCCAGTAGGTAAAAGAAAGAACTTGTCCCAAAAACGCAGGAAGCCGCCACTGCGTTTTTGTTCCTGCTGTATGTGTCCCTTACTCGCTTAACCATCCAGAAAATCCTATGGAAATTATATACCAGTCACAGAATCTGCAAAATTGACACGCTAGGTCAAATTCCAAATATTAACACAACATATAGTACTGTTGCTTGCACAGAATGCCATATATTGAAAAACTTAAGAAAAATTATAATAAAAAGACAGGTCGCACCGCTTGACACTGGTATAGCGTGATGGTAAAATATCTTGTACCTTGGGGCAGAAGTATACATGCCCCAAAATCCAAAGGAATGGAGTAGATTTTATGAGCAAAAACAAAGGTTTCTCCCGTGTAATGGCTTTGGTTTTGTTGATATGCATGGTCGTGAGCTTTGCACCCGCGGCGTATGCAGACGTTGACGAAGCCCCGGCCGTGCAGGAAGAAACGGTCGTAGAAGAATCGACCGTAAAAAAACCTGTTTCGGAGGAAGAAGCGCCCGTCGAGGAAAACGACGCTGAGACTCCGGAACAGCCTGCGGTGCCCTCCGGCAGCAATAGCATCAAGGAACTGTTTAAGTTCCATTGCACTGCTGATGACACCCATGCTGATCAGACCTACAACTGGTTCGGCAGCTATGTTAAGTACAATAACGACATAGCCTATGATGCAGCGCGCGGAGTATGGACAGCAAGCGCGGATATAACCAATGTTCAGACCCTGCTTTCCACCGGCGTGAAGGCTCCGAATAAGGTTTGGGGTAAGACCCATTACCACACCGATGCCGACGGCAATACTGTCCGCACCGCAACCATAAAGCTCATCTGGAATCCCGATGCAGTTGGTCAGAATGCTTCCGGCACCGAAACCACTGGCCTGTGGCTGCCTGACGGCGGTGTGCAGACTGTTGATGTCTGGTGCGCGACCGCTCCTGCGGCTCCGACAATAGCCGCTCTGCCCAGATCCACCAAGTCCTCTACCGCTATTCGCGTTCAGAACTCCACTGTTCCTTTTGACCCGAAAAACACCAGAGACACCGTTTCCAGCAATGTACATTACTTCAGAGACTTGAAGGAAGGTACCTACGAATTCACCCCTGTCACCAAGGACGAAAATGGAGACTTCTGGTGCACTCTCAAGATCACTGACTTTGCGCCCTACGTTACCAAATTCAACACCAGAAACAACAACCCCACTCCTGCATACCGTATTGATGAAGAATTGACTACCGCTACTTTTGAGTGGACCTTGAAGTACACCGGCAGCAAGACCGATTACAAGCAGGATGGTTCCGGCTGGTCTATCCAGTCCAGCTCTTGGGCAAAGGGCGAAACCTCCAGAACCGGTAAGCTTCTGTATGTTTCTCAGTATTACACCGTCACCTATACTGACGGCATCAACGGCGAAGTATTTGCCGACCAGAGCTACACCGTTAGACTCGGCAAGGCTACTCCCGCGTTCGACGGCACTCCCGAGCGCGAAGGCTACGTGTTCAAGGGCTGGGCTCCCACAGTTGCTGAGACAGTGACCGGCAATGTGACCTATGTCGCACAGTGGAACGCCCTCTACACCGTGACCTACACCGATGGTGTTGACGGTGAAGAGCTGTTCGCAGACCAGAGCACGACCGTCGAGGCCGGCAGCAAGACCCCCGCATTCCCGCGCACCCCTGAGCGCGCCGGCTACACCTTCTCAGGCTGGGCACCCGCAGTTGCGGAGACCGTGACCGAGAACGTGACCTACACTGCTCAGTGGAAGGCTAACGACTACACCCTCAGCCGTGACTCCAATGGCGGCGACGAGCTCGCTGACGTCACTGTCACCATGGGTCAGCCCTACGGCGACGCTATCGTTGCTTCCCCGCGCGCAGGTTACACCGAGGACGGCTGGTTCCTCATCGTTGACGATACCGTCAGAGGCACCGAGATAAAGGCCGATACCGAAGTGGCCATGCCCGATAATCACCGCATCTTCCTCAAGCGCAGCATCGCTCCCGTGACTGTCACCGTTTCCGAGGACATCACCAAGGATTATGACGGAGAGAAAATCGTCCTCACCGCGAGCACTGAAGAGTACACCGGTCTGCGTTACGCATACCAGTGGTACAAGGATGGCGAGGTTCTTGCAGGCAAGAACGACAAGACCCTGACTCTTGACGGCAATGTCGCCGACAGCGGCGTGTACACCGTCAAGCTCACCGTCACCAATGCTCAGGACAGCGGCGTTATCACTGAGAATGATGCCGTTTCCACCGAGGCCGAGGTCAAGGTCGTCATCAACAAGATCAACAACTCCCTCACCTACAACTACAACGGCGCGGACGAGAAGGATTCCACCGTTGAGACCATCGAGAGCACCGTCACCGTCGACGCCGACAAGGAAATCACCCGCAAGGGCTACGACTTCCTCGGCTGGAACACCAAGGCCGACGGCACCGGCGACAGCTACAAGAGCGGCGATGAGCTGACCTTTGTCGATAACGGCAACGGCGGCGAGGCTGTCACTCTGTACGCTCAGTGGAAGGGCAAGGAGTACAAGCTCACCTTCAAGATCAAGGAAGACCCCGATTTCAAGGAAGACGTAAAGCTCAACTTCACCTCCAAGACTGTTGTCTATGGCGAGAAGGTCGGCCAGTTCCCGTACGCGACCCGCAAGGATCACATCCTCGTGTGGTACGATAAGGACGGCAAGCGCGTCAATTCCGAGACGGTCTACCTCGTCGAGGGCGACTCCACCTACACCGGCGTCTGGACTGAGTACAAGCCCGTTGTCGCTACCGGCGACAGCAGCAATATCGCTCTGTACGCAGCCGCAATGTTCGCTTCCATCGCTTGCATCGGCGCAGGTGTCATCCTGCTCCGCCGCAAGAGAGAAGAGTGATCCGCAGTAGGCGAAGCACCGAATAAGCAATAATACGGAACACCCCCAGATGAAAATCTGGGGGTGTTTTGTATAGGGGAATAGTCTTGACATAGTCCTTTCTTCTATCTATTGGCAATATACCGTGTCTGGCGACCCCTTCGGCGCTGACGCGCCACTGTCTCGCTGCGGCTCGGTCACGG
>ENA-UOJJ01004778-UOJJ01004778.1-human-gut-metagenome-genome-assembly--contig:-CS66-NODE-4778-length-12194-cov-4.333553_pt1 | contig 12194 bp, 4 predicted proteins | sample MGYA00242343_ERZ723890 | MGnify/ENA metagenome assembly ERZ723890 | reverse complement strand
GCTCTGGCGCTGGTAGGACAGGATGGGTATTAGAAGCTGGTAGAGGGCTACACCCGCAAGCAGTGGGGAAGAGAGTGCAAGGATCTTCCTGCATTTATCATTAAGAGACTTCCGCTTCGTTATACTTACGATAATAACTATTTCAAGGATCCATACCAGGGTATTCCCAAGGGCGGCTATACCCGCATTGTGAAGAAGCTTCTGGAGGGCGTACAGGTTTGCCTGAAGACCGACTTTTTTACAAACAGAGAGGAGCTTACCTCACAGGCAGATAAGATCCTGTTTACCGGTATGATCGATGAATTTTACGATTATTGCTACGGCGAGCTGGAATACCGTTCCCTGCGTTTCGAGACAGAGACTCTGGATATGGGCAACTATCAGGGAAATGCAGTTGTGAACTACACCGACTACGAGGTGCCGTATACCCGTATCATCGAGCACAAGCACTTTGAATTTGGCACACAGCCGAAGACGGTTATCACAAGAGAATATCCGGCAGCATGGGAGAAGGGTAAGGAGCCTTATTATCCGATCAATAATCCGAAGAATGATGAGCTTTTTGACAAATACGAGCGCAGGGCATTAGAAGAGAAGAACGTGCTATTTGGCGGACGTCTTGGAATGTACCGCTATATGGACATGGATAAAGTAATTGAGGAAGCTCTTTCCATGGCTGAGACAGAGCTGACCTACGAAGAAGCATAAAGGAGAAAACTATGGATACCCCAACTATTACACAATACTACAGAGAAGCGGACCCGGCTAAACGTCTGGCGCTTTTGAACATGTCCATTGAGGCAGGAGAGGAGCCAGAGCTGAACAAGATCCGCAAGGAGCTTTGGGACATCCGTTATCAGGATAAGTCTGAGCTGGGCGGAGATACCCGCGCAGATGGTTTTATTGCACTTTGGATGCTGATGGAGTTTAACAGAGACAGCAGCAAGCGTTTTATGGGCGTTCGCGGCGGCCGCAAGGAGATCATGAAGCAGCTGGACAGGATGAAATTTCAGGAGCTGAGAGCCAAAGGCAAGGATTATGAGGATCTTCTTTACAGAGAATGCTGCCACATGGTAAAGACCTATATGGAGCTCAGTGAGTCCGATAAGGCTTATAACAGTACCCTGTTTGGCATTCTGAAGATGAGCAGCGAGCAGGCGAAGGATAAGCTGAAAGCCGACATTTACCACACCGCAGTAGAGCTTCCACAGACACTGAAGCTGGAAGAAGAGCTTGGAATCGTCACCCGCGCCGCCCGGGAAATGTACGAATTGCATTTTCCAGGAGAGGGAAGCCTGGGCGCAGACCGTTAAAATGATACCTGATTTAAATTAGACGGCATCATAAAAATGCCAGGCTTAAAATAAGCCTGACATAAATTAGAATTTTATATTGTAGATTTCTTAATACCGCAGCAGTCTCCGGATCTGGAGCTGGCTGCGGTATTTATTATGCAGTTCCAGCTTCAGAACCTTTTCACAGGCATCCAGGATCTCATCATAATAAGTAAACTGATAAATATTTCCTGCAATCTGCACGCAATTATACCTCTGCAAAGAAGTACTGATCTGCTCCATGGAAAACTGGAAATCAAGCTTCGCCTGCAGCATTCGCATTAAGGTAAAGGAAACAAACCCGATCACGAAATGGGCGTTGATCTTATCGGGCGTCCAGGTGAAAGTAGCAGCAGAGTCGCACTGGCTTTTGGAATCCCGGAAAATCTTCTCCATGTGGCGAAGTCCGTTGAAAAGGCGGTAAGGAGTAAGATTATCCGCCTCCAGGTTATTCGTAGCGATAGCGGTATATCCGTCCAGCTTCAACCCGGTACGTCGTCCGGAAGACTCCCTGGCAAGGCGCTGCTGTCTGGCCTGAAGCTCATGATAGTAAACGAATTGTTTTTCCCTTTCTTCAAAAATCCTCTCTTTATAAAGAAGTGGGATGGTCTGATATTTTTCGTTCAAAACCTTCATTTCCTGATACCCATCCTTCAGAACCCAATCCTTGAATTCTGCATTGGAAGTGTGTACAGGCAGACCATAAATATATCCATCTGCTGGAACCCCATTACAAATGAAAGGTTCCGCCTCTGGACGTGCAGGCGCAGTATTATAAAAACGAGTTTTGGGATTATCTCTTTTTAACTTTTTTACGGCGTTAGGGACAGACTGGTTCAACATAATACCACTGGTAGATAGATCATATGCGATTGGAATTCCATTCCTGTCTGTGAGAAAATCCAGGTGAAGGGTGGAATCCGTACGCCTGGTATTTGGCTGCGTGTCAGATGGCATGTTTCCTGGGATGGAAAAAGTATAGTCTGTATGGTCTAAAAAAGTAGAAGCGGCATCTCTGGAAAGGATGCTGCTGGAATGTTCATAAATCCACTTCTGCAGATCTTTTTGAAATCTTACCATAATATTCAAAGCAGAATCCAGGTCTTCTTCTGAGATGCTACCTGGCTCTTCGAAATAGAGCTCTTTTTCAATCGCTTCATTCCAGGTACAGCTTGGGTAAAGAATACGGGAAATAACAATATATCGAAAAATCTCTTCTATATTATAGGTAAGAGAAAGGTTCCAGGTTTTAGTACGCCAGAAAATATCCAGCTGCAGTTCCTTGTAAAGATATTTCAGAACGCCATAGCCTACATTTTTCAGAGAGTGCTCCCCCGGTGAGAGAGTAGCAGTAAGGTCAACATATACCACAGAGTTCTTCTTATCTTCACGCTCCTGGTTCATATCCGAGACCACCTTCTCAAAATGGCTGATAGGATCCGGATAATCTTTCTTCAAATCTTCCAGATACCCCAGCCCCATAATAGTCTTCTGACGGGTGGCTTTCTTCTCTTTGTCATAGTAGGATTCGGTGATGGCAAGGTAAGTTCCCTTTGCCTTAGGAGTCTTTTTCAGAAACATAGGGTGTCCTCCTGTATGGTTTTATCATTTGAAAATGAAGATGCTGCTTATTCTTTGTTTGTCAATTACATAAGCACATTGGTTTTCTGGCACTCATTATACCACGAGAAAAACCGTACATCAAGATACACCATGAGAAAATACGAAAAACAGAGCGAATATAGTTTAGAAAATAGGAACTGAAATTGTGCAAAACGCTGAAAATTGGATGGAGAGAAATGAAGTAAAAATGTGGTTTTTTGTATGGTGAAAGGAGAAAAAATGAGAAAATGTGTGCTTTTTTCAATAAAAAATCGAAAAAATAGCAAGTACACTAAAATACACACTATAAAAACACGAAAATAAGGGACGGTTAGTGCCCGATTCCTTAGTAAAACAGCAGAAAACAGGGATTTTTTTAAGCAACCTCAAATATTGCCCCTTTAAAAACTGTGTGATATGATGATGAAAACGGGTTTTTGGGCACTTCTGCCTGTAAAGCCACACTCAAAGCTTAATGAAAAAGGAAAACTCGATCATTAAAAAGGAGGACGTAACCATGAAAAAGAAATCGAGGCTGAAATCATTTTTTGCCATACTTCTGGCGGTATCTATGGTATTCCAGCAGTCCAGTCTGACTGTTCTGGCAACAGACGATACCTACGCTGAGGACGTGACTGCAACACCAACCCCGTCTGAAAGCGAAGCAGAAGAATATACAGAGGAGGAAGCAGAACCGGAAGCCGAAGAGCCGGTTGCTGAGGAACCAGAAGAACCTCAGGAAGAACCGGAAACTCCTGCTGAAGAGCCTGCCCAGGAGCCGACAGAAGCTCCAGCTGAGCAGCCGACAGAAGCTCCAGCTGAGCAGCCTACAGAAGCACCTGCAGCAGAGCCGACAGAGGCACCAGCAACAGAAGTAACCGAAGCTCCCGCAGCACCGGAAGTAACCGATACACCGGCTGCAGAGGCAACTGCAACTCCTGTTCCGGAAGTAAGCGCAGTGCCAAGCGAGACACCGACACCTACTCCCACAGAAGCACCGAAGACTTCTTTCAGATACGAAGACAGTCGTGTAGTGATCACAGCAATTGCTCCGGAAGATGCAAACCTTCCACAGAATGCAGAGATCAAAGCTGACTATATCGCACCTGATACTGACCGCTACAATGCAGCAGTAGCAGCATTCAACAGCCAGCTGAGCAGCCAGTTGGGACTGGACGCTGAGAATACGGAAGCTGAGTACGTACTTTACGATGTATATTTCCTGACCGCTGACGGAAGCCGGATCGAGCCAGAAAGCGGAAATGTAAAAGTAGATATGAACTTTAAGAAAATTCAGGAAAGCACTGTTGAGGGAGACATCGTAAATAAAGATGTTGTCCATCTGGACAATGATGGACAGGCCGAAGTCGTAACCGATTATGTAAATACCAATGAAAATGGTGAAGTTACAGGTATGGGGTTTACGCAGGAGAGTTTTTCGATTGTGGGTGGTGTGACGACTTATGAGAACACATCGGCAGGAGAAGAAAATAATTCAGGTAAAGAAGCTAATTTGACAGAGCTGGTGAAAGCTGGAGGTCTTACAGTATCAGCAACATCAAGTGTTGAAAACGTGAATCGAAAAGGTACATTAGAGTTTGCTTTCTCATATGTAATTGATGATGATAAGTTGGATATTGCAAAAAATAATCCTACATGGGTTTACGATATAAGCAGCCTCTTAAGCTCTGCTGAAGGTGGAGTGTTTAGTTCTATTGTTGAGGATAGTGTAGGCATAATTTATGACGGAAACACAAATGCAGGAACTTATAAAGTTAAGAATGGAAAAGTATATTTATACATAGATTCAAACTATATACAAAATCACACCTCTGATGTCAAAGGAACATTTTTGCTTAATTGCAGTTTCGATTCTTCTGTAATTAAGACTGATTCAGAAAAAGAAATAGAATTTCCGGGAATAACCGATAAAACATTTGTCAAATTTGAAGAAGTAAAAACAGAAACTTCTAAGAAGGTACAAGGACAACAAGCTGATGATGGAAGAGTTGTATGGTCTGCTGATGGAAAACTTAATTATGAAATAACATTTAAAGCAAATGCCGATCTTGACAAGCTTGTACTTACAGATACTTTAGGAGCAGGACAAGAAATTATTGGCGGCAAGATTAAAATTAATGATAATATTGAGGTGCCAGTAACTGTAGAAAATGGAGTCTTTACAGTAGATGTGAAAGCAGCTTTAGGAAAAGAAATAAAAGCTGGAGATTATTATAAAGTTACTTATCAGACTACAGTAGAGAACACTGGTTGGAACAGTGAGATTACCAATAAAGCTTCTTGGAACTGGGAGGGCACAAAAAATACTCCAGAAGATGAAACAAAAATTACTGTAAAAAGAGATGTGACTCAAAAAACAGTAACGAAATCTGAAACAACCAAAGAGGATGGGACAAAAGATACTGTATTTACGTATACAATTACAGTTGGCGATGATGTAACAGATTTAAATGGTTACAGACTTATAGATAAAATGTCAAAAAATCAGAAATATGTAGAAGGGTCATTTAGTGTGACACCTGAATTACCTGGTTTGACACCCATACCGCCAACTGATTTTTCAAGTGATGATAATCAGCAGCATACTTTTTTGGATTATACGTTTAGTGAATCAACAACAAGTAAATATACGATTACGTATAAAACAACAACGGAGGGAACAGATCTATCGGGTTGGCATAATGTAAAAAATGATATTGAAACATTGCCACCAGGAGAAAATGATGGAAATAAAGACTCAACATATGAATCAGTTGATTATGGAAGTAAAGAAATAGAGAAAAAGTTTGAAAAGTTTGATCCCACAAACGATGGAAGCTATGTCTGGTGGACTATTACAGTAAAAGTTCCAACAGGAACAACGTTAAATAATGTCAGAGTACAAGAAAACGATATGGGCTATAGTGATAAAGATGGGGGGCCTAAAAGTACAGATGGATATGCTATTGATGCATCAAAAGTAACAGTTGTAAAAGAAAAGGATGGTTCTTCAGTAGAAGATTATACTTATGATGCAAGTAGCCGTAGCTTTATATTTGGAAGTTTATCTGATAATATTATTATAAAAATACCATTTATTTATGAAGCAGGGTTTGCTACAATTACTGGTGCTGGAAAATGGTTTTATAATAAAGGTACTCTTTATGTAGATAATTGGACTTACATTGGAGAGGATAGCGCTAAAGCTAGATATTTATCTACATACGATGTCACGAAATCACATGGAAATTATAACAAAAAAACACGTGAGGTAACTTGGTCTGTCGTTATCAATGACCTGGCTAAAACATATACACCTGATAAAAATGTTACATTCAAAGATACGATTCCAGATGGAATGTCCTACAAGGAAGGTAGCTTTAACGTTAAAGTCAATGATGGAGCAGAAACTGCAATAGTACCTACGGTGGAGAATAACACTATTAGTGCAAGGTTAGGTGGATTAAGCGGAAACAAATATATAGTTACCTATACAACTGTAGTTGATTCTAAATTTTTAAATGATTCTCATACATATACAAACTGTGTAAAAGTATATGATGAGGGAGAGAAAGAACTGACTGGCACTGAAGATTCTATCACCATTAATCATACTTATATTGCAAAGAGTTCAGATGGCATAAAAGAGCATGATAAATTAGACTATACGATTACGGTAAATGAGGAAGGGTTAAAGCTATCTGATGAGGCTGCACTTACACTTATAGATGAATTACCAGAAGGCGTCGAGCTTATGCCTAATGGAATTGAAGGAAAAACAATATTTGCAGCAGATGGAGAAAACCAGCCTGTAAATATATCTTATGAACTTGTAGGGAGAAAATTAAAAATTACTATTCCTGATGAAAAGCATGTTGTAATAAAATACAGAGTAAGAGTATCTGAACTTGGAGATCAGGAACTAATAAATAGAGTTACCTTGTCAGGAAAAGTAACTAAGTCAACGGAAGATAAGAAGAATGTTACTGTTAAATCTCATGGTGCAACTATCAGTGGCAGTAACGATGAATTTATGTTTGAAAAATCAAACAGTGATCTTTCTGAAAAACTTTCAGGAGCTACATTTAAAGTTTATAGTGTGACATATGATAAAGACACTAAGAAAATTACTGGCGATCCGACTTTGCATTGTGAAGTGATAACTGATCAGAATGGACAGGCAAAAGTAACTGATATAAAGGCTGGAGTTATTTACTATTGGGTAGAGACAAATCCGCCAGCAGGATATGAAATATCTGATCCATCAAAACATTATTTTATACGTTATGATGATACAACCATTTCAAAAAATACAGCAACCGCGTTAGTAAGTGAAATAGTTGCAGCAAATGAAGATATTTCAGAGATAATGATCACGAAAGGCGGCATTACCAAAACAGTCACAGACCGTAAGGTAAATTTAACTATTAGTAAAATAGTAACAGGAGGAGATGCTTCAGAGTATGCAGAATCTTATGAAATAAAGGTTACCGGTGCAACTGGAGCTAACCTTGAGAATGCAATTGTTTCAAATGCAGTAGAAAATTGTGTATCTAAAAGTGGTAATATGATAGAATTTTCTATTGCTGGCAATAGTACAGTATCTATTAAGGATTTACCAGCAGGAACTTATACGGTAGAGGAAATAAATGGTGAAAATGTAGTATATCAAACATCGTATAAGTTAGATGGCAAGGATGTTGCTAATGCTAAATTTAAGTTAGCGTCAGCTAGTGATGGACATTCTGTGGAAATTACAAATACTTATCCAGAAAAAATGGAAGTTAGCGGAAGCAAAAACTGGGTAGGAGTGCCGAAAGGAACCGAGAAGCCGAGCGTCAAGATTGAGCTTTACCGCAATGGTGAGAAGGTCAAGGAGCAGGATCTGAAAGCAGACGGAACGTACAGTTTTACCAATCTTGAGAAGTATGACGAGAACGGAGTTGAATACGTATACACTGTAAAAGAAAAGATGAGCGGTGAGAATGCCGGAAACTTTACAGGAACAGAGAAAAAGACTGAAAAGGGAACGGATTTCACCAACACCTACAGTGAGAAGATCAGCATCAGCGGAAGCAAGACCTGGGTGGGAGTGCCGGAAGGAACCGAGAAACCGAGCGTCAAGATCGAGCTTTACCGTAACAATGTGAAGACGGACGAACAGGATCTGAAAGCGGATGGAACGTACAGCTTTACCAATCTTGAGAAGTATGATGAGAACGGAGTTGAATATGTATACACTGTAAAAGAAGTCATGAACGGAGCAAATACCGACAGGTTCACATCCAGCCAGGATGGAAATGACTTCATTAACACCTACAGTGAGAAGACCAGAATCAGCGGAAGCAAGAGCTGGGTAGGAGTACCGGAGGGAACTGAGAAGCCGAGCGTCAAGATCGAGCTTTACCGCAACAATGTGAAGACGGACGAACAGGATCTGAAAGCAGACGGAACGTACAGCTTTGAAAATCTTGAGAAGTATGATGAGAATGGAGTTGAATACGTATATACTGTAAAAGAAAAAATGACAGGATTAAATGCGGATAAGTTCTTTAGCGTTACAGATGGAAATGATTTTACTAACAAATATGTAACGAATGAACTTGTTTTTACTGCTCATAAGTCTATGAAAGTTGGAGATACTCCACTTGGAACATTTGAATTCGAACTTAGCGGTGACAACATTGAAACACAGACTGTTACAAATAATGAAGCTGGTGCAATCACATTTGCTCCGATTCATTATAATCTCTCAGATGTTGACAATACTTATACGTACACTGTAAGAGAGAAAACTCCATCTACTGAGGCTCAGTATGAAACTGATGGTATTAAATATGTATACGACACAACCGTCTATACTGTAACAGTTAAAGTGGAAGACAACGGAGACGGAACTCTGAAACTTACTAAGACAGTTAAAGCTGGAGATAAAGTTTACACAGATCCAGAAATGAAGTTTGTTAACGATACTACTAAAGTAACGATTACAAAAGTGGATGCTTTAGGAAATCAGCTTTCTGGTGTTGAACTTGAAGTTCATGACAAGAATGATAAGGTAGTTGATTCCTGGACCACAGATAGAACACCACACGTAATCACCGGCAAATTGATCCTCGGCGAAACCTACAAGTTAGTCGAGAAATCCGCCCCAGCTGGTTATGCTCTGGCAGATCCTGTTGAATTCACTGTAAGCGCGAACGACACCGACAACAAGGTTGAGATGGTGAATACCTACTCTGCATCCGGAAGTCTGGATCTGACAGCCAAGAAGACCCTGACGACCACAGAGACACCACTTGCAGCAGGTCAGTTTACATTCCAACTTCGCGATAAAGATGGTAATGTGCTTCAGACCAAGACCAACGATGCTGACGGAAACGTAACCTTTGATGAGATCTCTTACAACCTTGTAAAAGATGCAGCTTACAAAAAGGGCACAGACAAGAAAGTAGATTATACCGGTAAATACCTGTACACTGTAAATGATGTGTCTGAGGTAACCGATAACACAGAAAGTAAAGAAACCGGCTACACCTACGACGACACCATCTACACCATTAACGTAACCGTAAAAGATGCTGGAAATGGTACCTTAACCGTAACCCCAGTGATCCATTCCTCCAAGTCCACATCCGAGGATGCGACTGTAGCAGGCATGGAATTTAACAACACCTACAAGACATCTGGTCAGATCGTCCTCAGTGCAAACAAGACTCTGGAAGGTCAGACCCTGGAAGCAGAGCAGTTTAGTTTCCAGGCAGCAGAAATTGGCGAAGATGGAAATGTAGTAGAAAATGGTTACAATGAAACTGTGAAGAATGCTGACGGCGGTGCCATCACATTCCCAATCATCACATATGAGAAATCCGGAATCCATTATTACCAGATCACCGAAGTAAAAGATGAGAAACCGGCATACCAGTATGATGAAAGCAAATACATTGTAAAAGTAGAAGTAACAGACGACAACGCAGGCAATTTAACAGCTGCAATTACATCTGTCACAAAGGACGGCGAACCTGTAGAAAGTGAAGACCTTACTGGAGCAGTTACCTTTACCAACACCTACAGTGCATCCGCAGACCTTGAGCTGAAAGCCCAGAAGTCTATGAAGGTAGAAGGCGAAGAGCTTGGAACCTTCGAATTTGAGCTGAAAGATGCCGACGGAAATGTAATTGAAAATGTTAAGAATGATGAAAACGGTGCGATCAACTTCAGCAAGCTTTCCTATGATGAGAAAGCAGTTGGACAGACCTTTACCTACACCGTAAACGAGAAGATTCCGTCAGAGGCTGATATTTACGTATATGATGATACTGTTTACACAGTAACCGTAGGCGTAGAGGACAACCGAGATGGTACTCTGAAGCTTACCACCAAGGTAAATGGCGAAGATTACACCGAAGAAGCAATTAAATTTGTCAATGACACTACCAAAGTTACCATTTCCAAGGTAGACGACACCAGCCTGAAAGCTCTTTCTGGAGCAAAACTTCAGGTAGTGGATGCAGAAGACAAGGTTGTAGAAGAGTGGACTTCAGATGGCACACCGCATATGATCACAGCGAAACTTGTTCTTGGCGCAACCTACAAACTGGTTGAGGCAGAAGCACCATTAGGATATGAGATTGCAGAGCCGATCACCTTCACCGTTGATGCAGATGATACCAAGAATGCAGTTGAGATGAAGGATGCCATGACCAAGAGCGAGACAGCTGCAATTGAGATCACGAAGGAACTGAAGCTGAACGATGCACTTGCTGGTGCAAAAGACATGACCTTCTATGTAGCACTTTTTGCAGATGAAGAATGCACGATCCTTGCTTCTGATGTAAAAGCACTCGAGTTCAAGAATGCATCTTCTTCAACTGTCACATTTACAGGAGTGGATCTTGGAAGAACCTACTATGTAAGTGAGACTGACGAAGCAGGAAAGGCAGTTGAATCAGGCATGACACCTGATGGAAAAGTTTATATCCCAGTTTATCCGCAGGGCAAGGAGATCACCGTAACAGAGGATGGCGCAAAGAGCAGCATCACATTCGAGAACCAGTTCAACGAATGGCCGGATGGATTCTACAAGATCGCAAATCTGAATATAACCAAGGAGCTTCTTGGTGCCGACGGAAATGCCCTGGAAAGCGATGGAGTCTTCTATGCAGGTATCTTTGATGACAAAGAGTGCACAACTCTTTCCACAAGAACTGAGAAGAACATCCTCACGCTTGACCTTGCTGGTGGATCTACTGTATCTGAGAGCACTCAGGCGGTTGTAATGCCTGGTGAATCCTTTAATCTCTATGTTGCAGAGACTGATGCAGAGGGAAATCTGGTTGCTGGTACGGAAGGATTTAAGTATGTAGTGACTGTTAAAGACGGAAATGTATACTTTGATGAAAATAACCTCAATGCTAAGGTAACCATCATCAACCAGGAACAGCCGGAAGCCACACCTACTGTAACTCCTGAGGAGACACCAACACCAACACCAAGCTCATCCACAGGCGTTAAGACTGGTGATGACACACCAATCGGATTCTATTTGGCAATGCTCTTCCTTGCAGCCCTTGCAATCGAAGAAACAACCAGAAGACGCCGTAAAAAAGAACAGGATTAACTAATCACAATTAAATAATCAGAACCGCCCCTGCAGGAAGGAATCCTACCAGATCCGCCTGCAGGGGCGGTTCGTCTTTCCTGGGAAATTTTCCCATCCAACTCTATTGCACTTCCAGGCAACACAATGTTATAATAAACGTTACGAATGAAGTTCAGGCATACTTTGCGAGAGCCTGGATATGCTAGAAAATAAAAGCAATTTCAGGAGATTCGCCACTATCTGGCGGGAAAGCCTGAGATTTTTGGAGGAAAAAATGAAAAAAGAGAACATTCCTGCATATGAAATTGTAAAGCAAGAGAATCTGACCGATATCCATTCTACCGGATATCTGGTACGCCATAAGAAAACAGGAGCCAGACTGGTTCTGATCGAGAATGATGATGAGAATAAGGTATTTTCCATTGCCTTTCGCACCACGCCGAAGAACAGCACCGGTGTTCCACATATTCTGGAGCACAGTGTTCTGTGCGGCTCCCGCAAGTTTCCGCTGAAGGATCCATTTGTAGAGCTGGTAAAGGGCTCTCTGAATACCTTCCTGAATGCCATGACTTACCCGGACAAGACCTGTTATCCGGTGGCGAGCTGCAATGACCAGGATTTCCAGAACCTGATGCATGTGTATCTGGATGCTGTTT
>ENA-UOJJ01004772-UOJJ01004772.1-human-gut-metagenome-genome-assembly--contig:-CS66-NODE-4772-length-12208-cov-5.820127_pt1 | contig 12208 bp, 6 predicted proteins | sample MGYA00242343_ERZ723890 | MGnify/ENA metagenome assembly ERZ723890 | reverse complement strand
GCTTCATATCCGCACCGGGGTTTTTCATGTGTTCATTAGATATTGCAGGGAATGGCGCTGGAGGAGAACAAAATCTGCTGAGTCTGCTGGCCCGCAATGCCATCCATTTCCAGTCCGTGCACCTGCTGGAAGGTGAGCACCGCGTTGGTGGTGGCGGTGTCGTAGGTGCCGGTAATGTCGCCGTCGTAGTACTTCAGCTCGTACAGCGCGTACTGCAGCTGCTTTACCTTGCTGCCGGTGTCGCCCTGCTGCAGCTTGGAGTAGCTGCCGCTGGCGGAAGTGCCGCCGTACAGCAGGCGCTGGGTGGTGGGGCCGGCCATGCCGGTGACCCGCAGGCCCATGGCCTTCTGGAAGTCCTTCACCGCCTGCTCGGTGCCGCTGCCGTAGCTGCCGTCATAATCGCCTTTATAGTAGCCCTTGGCGGACAACGCGCTCTGCACAGCCTTTACATTGGAGCTGTTGGAACCGGAGGTGGAGGAAATGGTCGTGTAACCATTGCTGGAGGCCTTCGCGCCGTAGCTGGCCGGGCTGGTGCTGCTGCCGGAGGAGCCGCCGCCGCCACCGGAGGAGCCGCCGTTGATAGCGGCATAAATAGCGTTTTGAGTCGCCTTGCCCGCAATGCCGTCCGCCGTCAGGCCGTTGGCCTGCTGGAAGGCAGTGACCGCCGCCGTGGTGCCGGAGCCATAATCGCCGTCCACCGAGCCACTGTAGTAGCCCAGCGTTTTCAGCTGCTGCTGCAGGGCGCGTACCGCGCTGCCGTTGGTGCCGGGGCGAATGGAGCCAAGATTGGCTACTACGCTGCTAGCCTTCTTCGCGGAGGAAGAATACAGCTTGGTCAGGGTCGTTGGCCCGGCCACACCGTCGTCATAAATGCTGTTGCGCTTCTGGAAGGCCTTCACAGCCGCTTCGGTGGTCTCGCCAAACTCGCCGTCCGCCGTGCCGGTCAGATAGCCCAGCACGATCAGCCGGTTCTGCAAAATCTTCACCTGCTTGCCGGAGGAGCCAATCTGCAGGTACACGTCCGTCCGGCCGTTGGTGTAGCTGGAGGATGTGGAGCTGCTAGAACTGCTGGAAGAAGACGAGCTGCTGGAAGACGAGCTGCTGCTGTTGGTGGCAGAGGCCTTCACGGCATTCTTGGAATACAACGCCGTCTGGGTGTTCTTACCCGCCTTGCCGTCCGCCGTCAGCTTGTTGGCCCGCTGGAAAGCCTTCACGGCTTCCGCCGTGCCAGCGCCGTACTTGCCGTCCACCGAGCCCTTGTAGTAGCCCAGATCCTTCAACCGCTGCTGCAGCGTCTTGACCTCCGAACCGGAGGAGCCTTCCTTCAGCGTGGAGGAAGCGGCGGCAGAAGAGGTCGTGGGCTTGGGCGTAGCCGTCGCGGAGGCCGAAGAAGGCCGCGGCGTGGCGGTGGTCAGGCCCACGGTGATGGTGCCGCCGGAGGGCGTGCTGGTAGCGGTCACGCCCGACGCATCGGTGCTGCTGGCGGGCGGATTGGTGGCGTTATCATCGCCAAAAGTCCACGCTGACCAGTCCATTTGCTGCCCGCTGGACGAAGTAGGAGCCGGCGTAGGCGTATTGGTCGGGGCAGGGGTGTCGGTAATAACCGTCTGGAAATCCTGCTTTCCGCTGTTATCCAGAGAATTGCCCGCATCCACCACACGGTCAGGCTCCATATAGCAGGCCGTCATCAGCGCACAGGCGACGATCAGGATCAGCGCCAGCGCCAAGCGTTTCGCGGCGGACGCTCCCCCTTTGCGGTTATCGCTGCGGAATTGCTTCATTTTATCCACACCTTTCATTGGGCGGTTCTGAAATGTTACAATCTTGTAACGAAACAGCAGTGGAATACCACTACAGTCTCAATGGGATTATACCGTCAAAACCCAACTAAATCAATACCCAATATTCTTGTAACAATCATAGAAACGAATGGGATTCCGTTTTTCATGCAGGAAAGTGAAATATTTTTGTCACATTTTAGCATTCCAGTACCGTCACTGACTGATCCAGTCGAAGAGAATATAACGCGCATTCCCGCACGGGGTAAGGGGTGGCCTTTTCCAGTGCCTGCCGGTACAATGACAGCTGCCGGCGATAACGAGGAATCAGCTCCTCCGCGTTTTCCACATGGTCAGTCTTGTAATCCGCCAGCACCCAGCCGCCGTCCTCCCAAAAGCACAGGTCGATCACGCCCTGTACGATGGTGTCAAAGGGTTCAGTGATATGCAGATTGAAATTCCACTCCCGGCGGACGTTTGTCGAACGCAGCATCCGCTGACCCAGCGTCGAAAGGAAAAACTTTTCCACATGGGCCAGAGGAATCAGCGCTGCTTCCTCTGCCGTCAGTACTCCGCGTGCCACCAGTGAAGCCGTTTCTTCCTTTATATAAGCGTACAGCTCACCACAGTGCGCTCGAACGCCGTCCAGCGGCAGCAGACCCAGCAGTTTATGGGTCAGCGTGCCCCGCAGCGCTCCGGCGTTTTCCACAGGGGTTGTGAGAAACGCCGGCTCCTGTGCAATGGCGCTGAGCAGTCTTGGCCGCTGCACCGTCAGGGGAATGCGTTTGCTTTCGGCGGTCTCGATCTCCTCTTCATCTGCGGACTGGGGCTGTCCCTGCTCCATAGCGCGGCACAGCGCCGTCACGCCCAGCTTCAAGGGCAAATGTTCATATTCCGGCAAGGGGGAAAGAGGGTCGCCCAAGCTGGGCAGCTGGGCATCCTGCTTCGATGGCCACAATTTTTCCAAATCGGGCACTTCATTAGAGGAATCCTCCTCTTTTTCCATATCCTGTGGACTCTTTTCCGCAGGGATGTGGAAAACTACCCTCCAAGGGGCACTTTTATGTGGAAAACCTGTGGAATTGTCGAAAAGCTCTGGTTGACCACAGGTTTCCCATAAGAATGATGTGGGAAACTCATCGCCCACCTGCTGGTTCAATTCATCCCATGGCTTGATAGACTGGATCAGCCAATCCAGATAGCAGGCTGCGGAACGGACAGCCGCCAAATCGTTGATTTCAAAGGGTTTGCGAAGCACGTTTTCCAGCGTCGATTCTAAGGTGTTTTTTTCGCCTGTGGACGACCCGATCATCACTAAACGATTTTTCGGCCGTGTCATCGCCACGTACAGAAGACGGGCTTTTTCGGCCCGTTCCTCCGCGCCGAGACAGAGCTGAATCCCGCTCTGCATAAGGGTTTGCCGCTTTGTGCGCTTTTCCTCATTCATATACAGAAGGGAAACGCCCAGCCGGTCGTGCAGGCTAACGGTCCTGGTCTGCCGCTTGCGGCTCAGTCCCGTCCCCATCCCCATCACATACACCGTGGGAAATTCCAGTCCCTTGGATTTATGGATGGTCATGATGCGCACCACGTCCTCCCACGGGTTGACCACCGTAGGCGAGCTGCTGTCGCCCACCTCCCGCTCCCGGATGGAGTCCAGAAATCCGCCGAGCCCCTCCTGATGAAGCTGGAAGTACTCCTCCAATTTCAGACAGAGCATCCGCAGGTTCGCCTGCCGCAGCCGTCCGCCGGGCTGCGCGCCGTAGTGGGCATACAAGCCTGTGCGCATGAGTGCATCCCAAAGATATTCCTGAGGGCTCATGTGCTGAAACAGGAACCGTTCTTCCTCCAGTAGGGTCAGCACCGCCCGGCAGCGCTCCTGCATGGGGTCGCCCTGCAAGTCCGCCGTACCCTGCACCGCGTCATAGAAGCCGGGCGCGTCCGGGAAGTTCAGCCGGATATGGGCCAGCTCCTGCTCACCGAAATCGAACAGCGGGCTGCGCATCACAGAAAGCAGGGCCGTGTCATTCCGGGGGTTATCCAGCAGCATGAGCAGCTGCACCGCCTGAATAGATTCCTCCCCCGCAAGCGGGCTTTGCCCCGCGTCGGAATATACGGGAATCTGATGGGCGGTCAGCACCGCCTCCACCTGATCGGCCACGCCCTTGCTGACGGGCAGCAGAATGGCGATATCCCGATAGTGGAGCACGCCGCCCTCTCCTCCGGGCACGGACTGGCCCACCGTGTCCAAAATATCCCGGGCGATCCACTCGGCCTCGGTCTTGGGGGCTTCCTTGGTCTTGCCCACCTGACACAGATGCAGCTCGGTCATGGGGTCTTTCTCCGATGGCACGCCGGGATAGAGCATGGCACTGCGGTCGTAGTCGATCTCCGTCACCCGGCGATCCATCACGTGCAGGAAGGTGCGATTCACCGCGTCCAGCACGCCCTCCCGGCTGCGGAAATTTCGGTTGAGGATGATCTTCCGCTTTTCGGCAGTTTCCTCTGTGGAAAAAGTCTCCAACTTGTGCAGAAACAGCCCCGGTTCCGCCTGACGGAACCGGTAAATGCTCTGTTTCACATCACCGACGTAGAAATACAGCTGAGGAAGCTTTTCGTCCTCCTCCGGCGGACGCTTGAGACCGTTGAGGATGCTCTCCTGAATGGCGCTCACGTCCTGATATTCATCCACGAATACCGCGTCGAACCGGGCGGATTCCAGCTTTTTCAGCTCCGGGTCGCTGAGCACGCCCAGCGTGAAATGTTCCAGATCGTTAAAGTCCAGCGTAGATGCGTCAGTCTTTTTCTGCTGATAGGTCAGGTGAAAGGTTTCCATGGCCCGGTACAGCCCCCGCAGGGCCGGAACCATGGCGTTCATATCGTCCACCGCCGTTTCCAGCCGAATGGGCAAAAGTGCCTTCAGGGACTGGATGCTGTCCTTGTAGCTCTGGCGCAGGGCCTTGTACCGTTCGACAAGGCGCACCTCGTCCCCGGTGACGGGCTTGACCCGGGCAATGGTGACGAACCGGCACTGCTGCAGCCCCGCCACCATGGAGGAAAAGCCCTCCCGCATTCGTTCCGACAGGGTGTTCAGCGTGTCCAGATCGGCTTCGATGGTTCGGTTCAGCCCTTCGGGGAAGCAGCTTTCCTCCGACAGGCGGCGGCTTTCGTCCCAGACCCGCATCACGCCTTCCAGCATCAGCGAACCTTCCCGAAGAAAAACCTGCGCCAGCGAGTCGTTTTCCAAATTGTCCAGCGTCCACGTTTTTTCCGTCTGCTCCTTCAGCCATCCCAACGGGTCGGGCCGGGACAGCAGGAACGCATACACCTGCTCCATCACCTGTACCAGTTGCTTTTCCGGCAGCTTGTGAAGCAGCGCTGCCAGCTCCTCCTCGGTTTTGGCGCGGGTGTACAGGGCTTCCAGTGTTTCCTCCTGCGCATCCCGGTACAGGCTTTGCAGCGTGCGCTCGTCCCCCAGCCGGAACTGCGGGTCGATCTGGCAGAAACGGAAATGCTCCCGGATGACCTTCTGGCAATAGGAATGAATGGTGGAAATCTGAGACTGCCCCACCAGCTCCGCCTGACGGGCCATGGCGGGGTCGCTGAGCGCCGCGTCCCGCATGGCGGTCTCCAGCCGGTCCCGCAGCTCGGCGGCGGCGGCACGGGTATAGGTCACCACCAGCATCCGGTCGATGGAATAGTCCTCTTCCCGGATCAAATGAAGAATACGCCGCACCAGTACGGCGGTCTTGCCGCTGCCCGCCGCGGCGGATACCAGCAGCTCTCGGTTTTTCGCGTCGATAGCGCTTTGCTGTTCAGGGGTAAAATTCATTCCGGCTCCGTCCTTCCGAATGACGATAAAACTTTCCCCTTCATTGTAGCGCAAACCGCCCATGGGGGCAATGAGAAATCATATTGCCCGGCTTCCTCCCTTGCCAAAATGCCCCGGTTAGGATAAAATCATGACGAGAACTTTTAAATTGCTTCCCGCTCATCATCAGGAAAGAAGGAACGCACATGACCATCGGCGCATTGGAAGCCGGCGGCACCAAAATGGTGCTGGCCGCCTTTGACGAGACCGGCAAGGAACTGGAACGAATGACCATCCCCACCGAAGAACCGGCGGTGACCATGCCGCCCATGCAGCAGTTTTTCGACCGCTGGAAGATCGACGCGCTGGGCGTAGGCAGCTTCGGCCCGCTGGACCCGAACCCGGATTCCCCCACCTATGGCTACATCACCTCCACCCCCAAACTGAAATGGAAGGATTACCCCCTGCTGCCGGAGCTGCTGCAGGGAAAGAACATTCCCGCCGCCATCGACACCGACGTGAACGCCGCTGCGCTGGCTGAACTGGAAATGGGCGCGGCCAAGGGCTGCAGCAATGTGGTCTATGTGACCGTCGGCACCGGCATCGGCGGCGGCGTGGTGGTGGGCGGCCATACCGTCCACGGTCTGCTGCACCCCGAGGTGGGGCATATGCTGCTCCGTCCCCATCCCGAGGACCCCATTCCCCACGGCGTGTGCCCCTATCATGACGGCTGTCTGGAAGGCCTCGCCGCCGGCCCCGCCATCGGCGCGCGGGTGCAGGGCGACGCCCGGGAGCTGCCGGACGATCATCCCGTTTTCAAGATCGAGGCTCATTATCTGGCCCAGATGTGCCAGAACCTGATCGTCACCGTCAGCCCTGAAAAGATCATTCTGGGCGGCGGCGTGATGCAGCGGGAGGGCCTGTTCCCGCTGGTGCGGCAGGAGACCCTGCGTCTGCTGGGCGGTTACGTCCAGTCCGACCGTCTGCTGAACCATACCGACGACTACATCGTTCCCCCGGCCCTGTACCCCGTCAGCGGCCTGTGGGGCGCTTATCTCCTTGGCAAAAAGGCGCTGGAAAACGCCTGAAATCTTAACGGCTTCTGAACGCCCCTTTCACTCTGAAAGGGGCGTTTTTGGATAAAAATAGATATGTTTCAGACATTTTTTGCTTGCCAAGGGAGAAGTTTTCTGGTAAAATAGGAATTGCTAAAAGGATGAGATACAACTCGATAATCCCCTTATTTCGCGCGCTTTTTTTACTGTACCCTACATTGGTACGCCAATGTAAAAATAGAACTTCACGAAGTTAAAGGAGGAACCTGTCTCATGAAGAAAATCGTCTCTCTGGTACTGTGCATCGCCATGCTCCTGTGCGTCGCTCCCGCCGCGCTGGCCGTGAACGAGGACGTGACCGGCACCGTTATGATCTACACCTCCATGTACCAGTTCGTCATCGATATGATGGACGAAGCCCTGAAGGCCGAATTCCCCAACCTGACCCCGGGCAACGACGGCTCCTTCTTCTTCTATGGCGGCACCGGCTCCCTGCAGACCAAGCTGGCCGGCGAAATGGAAACCGGTACGCTGGGCTGCGACATGATGCTGGTGGCCGAGCCTGCCTACAGCCTGGAGCTGAAGGAAGGCGGCTGGCTGCACAGCTACGACACCCCCGTCAAGGAAAACCTGCGCTTCCCCTATGACGAGGAAGGCTACTGGTACCCCGTGCGCGTGTGCAACATGGTGCTGGCCTACAATCCCGAGCTCAAGACCCCCGAAGAGCTGCCCAAGACCTTCAAGGAGTTCGCCGAGGACACCAGCCTGAAGGGCCGTATCTCTATGGGCAACCCCCTGACCTCCGGCACCACCATGGCGGCCGTGGCCAGCCTGAGCGACAAGTACGGCTATGAGTACTTCACCGCTCTGGGCAACAACGACGTGATGATCGAATCCGGCTCCACCGCTCTGGCCAAGCTGCAGACCGGCGAGTGCGACGTCATCATGATTCTGGAGGAGTCCGTGCTGAAGGAGCGCAAGGAAAACGGCTCCAAGATCGCCTGCATCTATCCCGACGACGGCGTTATCCTGATCCCCTCCACCGTTATGACCGTGGCGGAAGACCGTAGCGCCAACATGAACATCGAGGCCTGCGAAGCCATCACCGATTACCTGCTGAGCGAAGAAGGCCAGAAGTTCATGGTGGAGGGCTATATGCACTCCGTGCTGAAGGGCTTCTCTGAGGTTCCCTTCGATTCCGTGGACACCGACGGCCTGATCGAGAAGGACATGGGCGTTGACTGGGTGCGCTGCTACACCATGCGCGACGAGATCCGCACCAAGTTCCAGGAGGCCGTTACCATTCCCGAAAAGAAGTAAATCCGGTTAACGCAAATCGCAAAGGGTGAATAAGGCGCCGCCGCTGCAGCCGACGAACGATGCGGCTCCGCCTGATCCTACCGACATGCCAAATGGGGGAAGTTGTCCTGACGGCGGCTTCCCCCTGTCGTATAACGACCAATCAACATACTGGGGAGTGCTGTTCATGCAGACACAGCTTCAACGAAGCAAACATGATCCAACCGAAACCCGGTGCAAGCTCACGCTGCTGATCCTGTTTTTGCTGGGCGCGGCGCTGATTCTGGGCGGCTTCTGGGGAATCCGACAGTATCAGCAGTCCGGCTTCGATCAGGAGGTGGGCTACCGGTATATCCAAAAGCTGTCCGGCGAAGTGGAAAGCCTGTATACCCAGTCCATTCAGCCGGTCATGGCCAAGCTGACGGACGCGGAACGGGAGGCCCTGACCCTTCAGGCTGCCGGCCTTCTGAAAGAAAACTGGACGGCTGCCGTCAAGGCCGACCAGAGCGCCCGCGCGGACGAAATGTTGGCCGGGCTGGAAGGCGATAAGCTCCAGCAGAAGACCATGGAGCTGCTTTCCATCACCTATTCGCTGAACGGGCCCAAGGTGGCTTCCGCCGAAAAGAAGCAGCTGGCTAAGTGGACGGACGCGGAGCGCAGCCAGAACCGGGAAGCCCTGCTTCGGGCCGTGCTGGATGAAAGCGCGCCCCTGCCGCAGGCCGTGGCTTCCGCCGTGGGCGAGCTGACCGGCAGCGAACGCGCCGCCGCGCTGATGCAGCTGTTTCTGGTCAGCGCCAACGCAGAGAACGAGCCCCTGCCCACCGACCATGTGAACGGCCTGAAAAAAGCGGCCCGCAACGCCGAGGCCCGCATTTCCGCCTACGAAATGACGGCGGACGGCTCGGTTTCCCTTCTTTCCCAACTGCTGATCTCTCACAGCCGCACGGCGATCCTGCTGGGCATCCTGCTGGCGCTGGACATCGCGCTGCTGTTCCTGATGCTGTATAAAGACCACAGCTGGCATCTGGATTTCAAGTGGGCCGTCATCCTCATCATTGTGGACTTCATGCTGGTTTTCCAGGTGCTGCCCATGGTGTATCTGATCATCAAGGCCTTCTTCCCGGAGGGCAGCTTTACCTTCGACGTCTTCCAGCGCCTGTACACCTACCAGATGAACCTGGGCGCGCTGAAGAACACGCTCATCGCCGCCACCGTCACCATGGTGCTGGGCACGCTGATCGCCTTCCCGCTGGCGTGGCTGGTGGGCCGCACCAACCTGTTTGGCAAAAAGTTCTTCCGTTCCCTGTTCGTGCTGACGTACATGGTGCCCCCCTACGTGGGCGCTATGGCGTGGCTGCGGCTGCTGAACCCCAACGTGGGCACCATGAACCAGTTCTTCCGCATGATTTTCGGTCTGGGCGATACCCCCGGCCCGCTGAACATCTACACCTTGGGCGGCCTGATCTGGGTGCTGACCACGTTCTATTATCCCTACGCCTTCATCACCATCTCCCGGGCCATGGAGAAGATGGACCCCAGCCTGGAGGAGGCCAGCCGCATTTCCGGCGCGTCCCCCCTGCTGACGGTGTTCCGCGTCACCCTGCCCATGATGACCCCCAGCCTGATCGCCGGCGCGCTGCTGGTGTTCGTGGCGGCCATGAGCTGCTACGGCATCCCCTCCATTATCGGCGCGCCGGGCAAGGTGCATACCGTCACCACCCGCATCATCGAGTACAACGGTCTGGGGGCGCAGGGCATCAGCGACGCTACCGGTCTGGCCGTGTTCCTGATGGCGCTGGCCATTCTCATCCTTTACCTCAGCGATTTCGTCGTGGCCCGGAAGCAGTACATCACCGTATCCGGCAAATCCACCCGACCCAACATCGTGGATCTGGGCAAGTGGCGCGTCCCGCTGACGGTGCTGGTGAGCCTGTTCGCCACCATCGTGGTGCTGATTCCCTTTGCCACCATCCTGACCACCTCCTTCAAGATCGACGTGGGCAAGTCCCTCTTCGACTCGGAGAACTTCACCCTGACCCAGTGGCAGACCATCTTCTCCCGCTCGGAGACCATGAGCTGCCTGAAGAACAGCCTGATCTTCGGCGTGGTCACCGCAACGGTGGGCATCGTGGTGGCCTGCACCATGTCCTACCTGCTGCAACGGACAAAGATCCGCGGCCGCAAGCTGCCGGACTTTCTCATCACCCTCGGCTCGGGCACTCCCTCCGTGGTCATCGCGCTGGGCCTGATCATGACCATGAAGGGCGACTTCGGCGTGAACATCTACAACACGGCCTACATCATGATCGTCGCTTATCTCATCAAATACCTGATGATGGGCATGCGTACCGTGGTCAGCGCCATGAGTCAGATTCACGTCTCACTGGAAGAGTGCAGCCAGATTTCCGGCGCAAGCTGGACGCGCACCATGCTTAAGATTACCGGCCCCCTGATCTTCCCCTCCATCGCCGCGGGCTGGTTCCTGATCTTCATCCCCAGCTTCTACGAGCTGAGCATGACGACGCTGCTCTACTCCAACTCCACCAAGACCATCGGCTTCCAGCTGTACGAGTACTGGACCTTTACCAGCCAGCCTCAGAGCTGCGCCATGGCCTTCGGCATCCTGATGATCGTTGTCGTCCTGAACTTCCTGCTCAACAAGCTCACCAAGGGCGAATTCTCGATCTGATTTGCGTCAGCCGTTCCATCCCATCTTAAAACACCCCTTCCGATTGATATGACCCCTCTTGCCGCCGGTCGACAAGGCTCGAACCAAGTGCAAAGGGATTTCCCACAAAAAGGAGTTGGAATCATGTCCAGCGTAACCATTCAAAACGTGACCAAGACCTTCGGCAACACCACGGTGCTGGAAAACTTTGACGCCGTGTTCGCCGACGGCGAATTCATCACCCTACTGGGCCCGTCGGGCTGCGGCAAAACCACCATGCTGCGCATCATTGCGGGCTTTGAAAAGCCCACCAGCGGCAGCGTGCTCTTCGACGACCGTGTCGTTTCCTCCGATAAGGTATTCATTCCCCCGGAAAAGCGGGACATCGGCATGGTGTTCCAGAGCTACGCCGTGTGGCCCCACATGACCGTGTTTGACAACGTGGCCTACCCCTTGCAGATCAAGAAGGTGGACAAGGCCGCCATTAAGCAGAAGGTGGAGCATGTGCTGGAGGTCGTCCATCTGGCCCAGTACCGGGATCGGATCCCCAGCCAGCTATCCGGCGGACAGCAGCAGCGCGTCGCGCTGGCCCGGGCGCTGGTGGCCGAGCCCGCCCTGCTCCTTCTGGACGAGCCCCTGTCCAATCTGGACGCAAAGCTGCGCGAGAGCATGCGCTTTGAGATCAAGGACATTCAGAAGCAGTACGGCATCACCGTGGTGTACGTCACCCACGACCAGACCGAGGCCATGGCCATGAGCGACCGCATCGTGGTCATCAACCGGGGCGTTATCCAGCAGGTGGGCTCCCCTAAGGTGATCTACAATGAGCCCGCCAATCCCTTCATTGCGGATTTTGTGGGCAAGATCGAGTTCCTGGAGGGCCATGTGGAGGCCGGCTGCATCGCCCTGAACGGCTGCGGCCAGAAGCTGCCCTACGAAGGCGACGCGAAGGGCGACGTGATTGTGGGCATCCGTCCCGAGCACGTGAAGTATGCCGAGGCGGGCAAGGGCACGCTGCACGGCGTGGTCAAAACGCACTTCTATCTGGGCGACGTAGACGACTGCCGCATTGACCTTGGCGGCGGCAAAGAGCTGCGCATCATTGCCGATCCCTACGAGCGCATCGGCATTGAAGCGGGCAAGGCCGGCGAGCTGGACGTGCGCAGCTTCCTGGTCTACCCCGCCGAGCAGCCCGGCGAAGACTTCCGCCGCATCCTCACCTGAGCAGGGGTAGTACCCCTGCACCCCGGACTGGGCGCCGCCGGCGCGCCGGGGGGGGTGGGGGGAAGCGGGGTGGCGGGGGGTTACCCCCGGGGCGGCTGGGGCCACCGGGGGGGGGCGGCGATTCCCCCCGGGGCCCCCCCGGGCCCCCCGGCTCGCCGGTCTGGTACGATTTCCTGCCGGTTGGCGAGTACAGGCCGCCATTCGGCAACGGGCCTCATGGCTGGCATACCCCTCAAACTGCTTTGGCACATCAGGCAATATAATAAAGCAGGGAATGTTTTCCAGTCCTTCGGAAAGCATTCCCTGCTTCTTTATCTTTTGGCTTGTTTTCGAAAATAACATTGACTGTTCAGCGAGCCGTGGCACCCGTCGT
>ENA-UOJJ01004756-UOJJ01004756.1-human-gut-metagenome-genome-assembly--contig:-CS66-NODE-4756-length-12263-cov-4.581422_pt1 | contig 12263 bp, 8 predicted proteins | sample MGYA00242343_ERZ723890 | MGnify/ENA metagenome assembly ERZ723890 | reverse complement strand
TGGCGCACTTCGTGGCGCAGGGGTGGGCCGGCAAGGACTATACCCATATCAATTACGGCGGCGGCCGGCAGATCGCCCTCGCCCTGTTCGACGCGATCCGTGCGGGCGCGGCCCGTGCGGCCGGAGAGCGGGAGCGCGAGACGCTGCGGCAGGCGGAGCTGGAGCCCGTGCTCGATGCCGCTGCGGTCGACAGCCTGCTGTTCAAACGTCCTATCGAGATTCGCTGAACCCATGTCATTCCCCACGATCGATCTCTCCTGGAGCCGTCTGGCGGAGCTCTTCTCCTATGACGCGACTTCGCCCCTGATCTTCAGCAGCGGTCTGTTCCTCTTTCTGTTCGCGGCCTTCATGCTCGTCTACGGCCGTCTGCGAAACGCTCCGACGGCCCGGATCGTCTACGTCGTCGCCTTCTCGCTCTACTTCTACTACAAGTCCAGCGGTATCTATTTCCTGCTGCTGCTCTTCGCCTCGGTGAGCGACTTCGTGCTGGCGCAGCTTATCTGGCGTTCGCGGCGGAAGTGGGCGAAACGGTTGTGGGTCACCCTGAGCGTGCTGGTCAATCTGGGGATGCTGGGAGACTTCAAGTACACCGATTTCCTGATCGAGATCGCCAACTCGCTCTTCGGCGAGGGTTTCATGCAGTTCCGCAACATCTTCCTGCCCGTCGGCATCTCGTTCTTCGTCTTCCAGTCGATGAGCTACACGATCGACATCTACCGCGGTCAGCTGCGGCCGCTCGACCGCTGGATCGACTACTGCTTCTACCTCTCGTTCTTCCCGCAGCTGGTGGCGGGCCCCATCGTGCGGGCGCGGGACTTCATTCCGCAGATCCGGCAGAATCCGCTCCGCATCACCCGCGAGATGTTCGGCACCGGGGTCTGTCTGATCCTGACGGGCCTCTTCAAGAAAGCGGTCATCTCGGACTATATCTCGCTCAACTTCGTCGACCGGATCTTCGACGAACCGCTCCTCTACTCGGGCTTCGAGTGCCTGATGGGCATCTACGGATACGCCTTGCAGATCTACTGCGACTTCTCGGGCTACTCCGACATGGCGATCGGCATCGCCCTCCTGATGGGCTTCCGCTTCCCGAAGAACTTCGACGCCCCCTACCGTTCGGCCACCATCACGGAGTTCTGGCGCCGCTGGCACATCTCGCTCTCCTCGTGGCTGCGGGACTACCTCTATATCTCGCTGGGCGGCAACCGCAAGGGCCGCATGCGCACCTACGGGAATCTGCTGCTGACCATGTTGCTCGGCGGATTGTGGCACGGAGCCGCCGTGCGCTTCATTCTCTGGGGCGGTCTGCACGGCGCGGCGCTGGCTCTGCACAAACTCTGGCTCGCCGCCGTGCCCGGCTCGAAGGTGCTGGGGCGCGACATGCCCTGGTGGCGCCGGCTGCCCGGCATCCTGCTCACGTTTCACATCGTCTGCTTCGGCTGGCTGCTCTTCCGCGCCGAATCGATGCAGACCGTGGGGCTCATGCTCCATCAGATCTTCCACGCCTTCGATCTCCGTCTCGTGCCGCAGGTCGTGGAGGGATACCTCCCCGTCTTCGCCCTGCTCGGACTGGGCTACCTGCTGCACGCCCTGCCCGACGCCGTCGACGGACTGTTCCGCCGGGCCGTGGTGGCCGCTCCGATGTTGGTGCAGGTCGTGATGGTCGCCGCCGTGGTCTGGTGCGTCATGCAGATCAAGTCGAGCGATATCCAACCCTTTATCTACTTCCAATTCTGACAGCCTATGACTACGATCGACCACGCCCTTTTTCTCGATCTCAATTTCGACGGCGGAGCCTGCATGGATCGGCTGATGCTCCTCTGTTCGGGCAAGCTGACCTGGGTGCCGCTCTATCTTCTGATCCTCTGGCTGATCTATCGCCGCTGGGGTCTCCGCAACCTGCTGCTGTTCGCGGGGCTCGCCGTGCTGTCGGTGGTGCTGACCGACATCGTCGCCGGCATCTTCAAACACTCCGGACTGCTGAAGAATCTCCTGCCCGACTTCCAGCCGCGGCTGCGGCCCATGTACACCCCCGAACTCGAAGGGCTGGTGCACGTGGTCAAGCGGGGCGGACAGTTCGGTACCGTCTCGGCCCATGCTGCCACGACCTGCTCCATCGCCCTTCTGGCGTCGCTGATCCTGCGCCGGGGCTGGTTCTCCTGCCTGATGGCGGTCTGGGTGGCGCTGGTCTGCTACTCGCGCATCTATCTCGCCTACCATTTCCCCCTCGACATCCTCTACGGCCTGCTGCTCGGCACCCTCTGGGGCCTGCTCGCCGCCTGGGCCTTCCGCCGGCTGAGGCGATAATACGAAAAAGGCGGCGTGTCATAATTGCCCACTGCGGCGTTATCTTCGGGATTCGGACTCAGTCATTTACGTCGAAGTAAACTCTTGTCGTCCTCACCCTCAAAGCCTTGCATCGGGCTAATTCTTACACACCTAAAAAAGAAGTGTGTCGAAATTCCCATTTCGACACACTCTTTTTTTAGAGGGAGGAGGCACCTTACTCCCAGTAGGTGATGATGCGTTCGGCCGTTCCGCTTGCGGAGCCGATCGTGTGATCCATGACGATCCAGTTGCCCTGGGCGTCGTAGGTGTACGAGGCCGTCAGGTTGTACTCGGATTCGCCCTCCACGACGCGCGAGGTGACGTCGCCGTTCTCGTTATACGCGAAGCTGCGCTCGAGCGAACCCAACACGCTGCGCGACGGGGTGTTGAGGCGGGCGGCATAGCGCTCGATGAGAATGTCGTAGTACGAGTAGTATAGGTAGTTGCCCATTCGACCGGTCACCGGGTCGATCTCGTAGGTTGCGGACTCTTCGCCCTCGTAGTAGAGGATCGAGGGGTAGGCGCCCGCGAAGTTCATCGTGAAGACCGGTTCGAGGTCGTAGCCCTCGATCTCGTAGTCGGTGTCGATCGAACCCTCGTCGCCCGAAAGCGTGTAGCGGTAGGCCAGGTTGTTCTCGGGCATCGCCGCGTCGCGCACCTTGATGGCTGCCAGATCCTTGATCAGCCAGGGCATCCAGCACCGGAAATCGATGGGGTAGAAGGGATCCAGATAGGACTCGAAGATCTCGAAGATCGGGGAGTACTTGCCGTGGCTGCCGTACTCGAACAGCAGCGTGACGTCCAGCTCATCGCCCTCGGCGTGGATGGACGCAATGCGGTCGGCGGCATCGTACTCCACCGTCACGCCCGTGGAGCCGTAGTTGCAGACGAACGAGGTGAGGTTGCCCTTGACGTCGAACTGCAGGTCGGTGAAACTTACGAGGTCGGTCGAGGGGCCGTTCACGAAGTCGAGATGGCGGCTGACGGAGCGCACCTTGCCGCGGTATCCCATGCGGTAGGCGATCGGGCGATCCAGGAAGAAGACAGCCTCGGCGGCCTCCTGTGCAACCGTCACGGTGATGTCGTCGACCCCTTCGCCCGAGATGACGAAGCTGCCGCTGCGCGGTGCGGTGTCCGGATTCTCCTGCACCGAGACGAGGATGGTCCCGGCGGCCTGATCGGCCGTCACCTCGATCCACTCCGCTTCGGGAGCGACGATCGTCCAATCGACGTGCACGGCCGTGACGGTGATCGTCTGGCTCTCCTTGCCGCTGCCGAAGGCGAGGTCGGTCCGGTCGACGGTCAGCTGCGGCTCGACGCCGTTCTGCACCACTTCGATCGATACCGGTTCAGCACCCCCCCCCCGAGACGGTGATGCTGCCGCTGCGGGACAGCAGGTCGTCCCACGGTCCGACGGTCACTTCGATCGTATTGTTGGCGGTGTCGGGAGCCACGTTGATCCAGGCGTCGCTCTTCTCGACCTTCCAGCTCGCGCTCTGCGCGTCCACGGTCAGCACCTGCGTTCCGCCGTCGGGCTCGAAGACGATCCGGTCGGACGGCGTGACGGTGATGTCGACCGGAGTGGGAACGATCTGGTCGTCTTCGTTGTCGCTGCACGCTGCCAGACCGATGGCCAGGAACAGGAGGGGCAGTCCGATGAGTAATCTTTTCATGTTCGTTGTTGATTGATGGTTGCGCCCGACCGCTCGGCTATTCTGTATACAATGCGATGCCGGCACGGTCGAACCCCGGTTTCGGGTCGCCGGTCATCGTGGGTTTGTCTACTCCTTGACGCAGCGGAGGGCCATGCCCTGCGAGCGCGCATCCTTTTTCGTGCCGAAGAGCATCTCGCTGTCGATCACGAAGAGGTATTGTCCGTAGAGGGCGGGGTAGGTCTCCAGATCGGGGTTGGCCGAGCCGGCCGTGCCGATCCACATGCCGCCGTAGGGGCCGTTGACATCGGCCGAGAGGACGCCCGATTCATAGACGCGCGTACCCGTGCAGGGAACCCACCAGTTGCGGTAGACGTAGCCGCGCGACGAGGCCGACCACGAGGCGCCGCCCTCGGTCATGAAGCCGTAGGGCGACAGGCCCTGCTCGTCGCAGAGCGGAACGCGCCAGCCGGCGGGGCAGGGGTCCCACATCGTCTTGGTGTGCGAGACACCGCCCCAGAGATCGTCGTCCGAGGGCGAGGTCCAGTCGTTCGTCTTGTAGCTGATCTTATAAAAGACGTCCGGATTGGCGACGGAGAGCTCCAGCGTGCCGAACTGTTCGGCCTGCTCCGAAACGGTCGTCAGGATCTCCTGGCCGTTCGCGTCGTAGCGGAGGGGTTCGCCGCCGGCGAAACTGCCGATTCCCGGGAAGGGGTCCTTGCGCCCCCACTGGTAGATCAGTCCCACAGCGCCGATGCTGCCCGGACGGGCGTCGAGCGCGCCCAGATTGCGGTCCATGAAGTGCCAGACCGAACCGCCGGCATTGGCTGGCGAGGCGAAGACCGTCTGCTCAGGATCGTAGTCCGTCACCCAGAGGTGCCAGCTCCAGCGGATCGCTCCGCCGGCATCTACGGCGGCTACCACGGCGTTGCCCGCCTCGCTGCCCGTGACGACGCCGATCAGACCCGATTTCGGATCATAGGCGATGCGGCGCAGCAGCTCCGGATGGCTTTGCCAGACGATCCGGACCCCGGCGATCTCCGTAGGTTCCGCGGTGTTGCCCTTGCGGGTGGCGTCGAACGCCCGGACGGCCTTGCCCTGATCCGGGGCGAGCAGGTAGCAGTTGGCTGCTCCGGCGCCGTCGATGCGGACCGGTTCGCGTGCGGGCTGGACGACGAGCGTCTCCGCCTCGGTCGTCCCGGCGCGGAACCGCACGGCGGCCTCGCGGCCCAGAATCTCGTCGCTGGCCTGGGCCGTGACGGTCACTTCGCCGTCGCCGTGGCCGCGCTGCGGGGTCAGGGTGATCCAGTCGGCATCGGTCCGCACCTCCCACGCTCCGTCGCATGCGACGGAGAGGGTCTGCCATCCGCCCTCCTGCGGAACGGTCAGGGTTTGCGGCACGACGATTCGTACCGGGATTTCCGGAATGTCGGGCTGGTCGTCCGAGCTGCTGCATCCCGAAAGAAGAATGGCCCCGAGGATCCACCATGTCGAAAGAAGGATTTTTTTCATAAGCGAAGCAGTTGTGTTCGATGCGCTGCCGCCAAAGATAATGAAAAAAGCCGGATACGAGCAACAAACGGAGAAAAATTTCGGGAATCTTGTATTTTTCCGTTCCGATATTGCCTTCGGAACAAAGAAAAGCCGCGAACCGAAGTTCGCGGCTTTCTGGCGGAGAGAACGAGATTCGAACTCGTGGTACGGGTTACCCCGTACGTCGGTTTAGCAAACCGGTGGTTTCAGCCACTCACCCATCTCTCCAAACCCTCTCCCGTAAAAGAGTGGTGCAAATATAGAATCTTTTTGGCGAAATACAAAATAATACGGCGAAAATTTGTATCTTTGTTTGAACTTCCTCCCCGATCCGTCTCTGCGGACGAGCTCGCGGGAGGTGCAAAATCCGACCGACGGATGAAACGAATCTCTCTGCCCCTCTGCCTGCTGTCGCTGGCTTCGTGCCTCTTCCCGCTTTGCGTGTCGGGGCAGTCCGATGATGCGGGCCGCTTTCGCCGTCCGCTGGCCGAGGTGCTGGCGGGTGTGGAGGAGCGGTTCGGCGTGCGCATCGACTGCCGCAAGTTCTCGCCCGACACCCTCCGGCTCGACTTCGCCGAGATGCGCCTCCGCCCCTGGTCGGTGACGGAGACGCTGGACAACGTGACCCGCCCGCTCGATCTAAAGTGGTCGCACCGCGGCGGGAACCGCTACCGGATCGAGCCCTACGAATACTACCGCCGCACCCCCGAAGAGGGGCGGCGGATGCTGGAGTGGCTGTCGGCCAAGTACGCCGGCCGGGAGAGCTGGGAGCAGCGGCGCGAGGCGGTGCTGCGCGAGGCGCGCGAACGGCTCGACATGCAGCCGCTCTACGACTCGCTGGCGGCCGATCCGCGGGTTTACTTGGGCGAGCTGCGGCGTTTCGACGGCTATACGACGCAGGGCTATGCGCTGGAGACCCTGCCCGGCGTGTTCGTCTGCGGCACGGTCTACGCCCCTGCCGGCGGTCGCGGCCGCCGGCCCCTGATCGTCTCGCCGGCCGGCCACTGGCCCGGCGGACGGCTGCGCCCCGACCAGCAGTACCGCATGGCGACCTTCGCCCGGATGGGCGCCGTAGCCGTGGATCTCGACATCGTGGGGTGGGGCGACGGTGCCCGGACGGTGCCGTTCCCGCACGAGGACCCGCGTTCGATGCGTTTGCAGGCCCTCTGGTCGAAGGCGGTGACCGACTGGATGGTCGCCTCCCGCCCGGAGATCGATACGACCCGCATGGCCGCCACGGGCGGTTCGGGCGGAGCGACGCACGTGCTGCTGCTCGCCTTGCAGGACGAGCGATTTAAGGTGCTGGCGCCGGTGGTGCATCTGGTCGCCCATTTTGACGGCGGATGCCCCTGCGAAAGCGCCGTCCCGCTGTCGATCGTTGCCGGGGGCAGCTGCATCCCCGAACTGCTGGCGGCGGTCGCTGCGCCTAATCCGCTGTTGGCGGTGAGTGATGGCGGCGACTGGACCGCTTTGTGGCCTGAGTCGGAGTATCCCTATCTGCAACGGATCTGGGGTTTCTACGGCGCGGCGGAGCGGGTGCGGAATGTGCATCTGCCCGACGAGCGGCACGACTACGGCGTGAACAAGCGCCGGGCGGTCTACGAGTTCTTCGCCCGCGAGCTGGGGCTCGACCTCGGCCGGGCGGACGAGAGCCGGGTGACGCTGCAGGAGGAGAACGCCCTGCGCAGTTTCCCCGACGGCGCGGAGGTGCCGGCCGGGCGTCCGGTGAAATACGGCGAATGGAAAAAATAATATTATAAGGTATGAAACGAACGATTCTTTTTCTGCTGGCGCTGTCGGCGGTCGTGCCGGTGTCGGCGAAGGTCCGGCCGGCGGTCTATCGGGTCTCTTTCCCCTCGCGGGACAATGCGGTGGTGATCGATGACGTGCCCGAATGGGCGAAAGGGGCGGCGATCTTTTGCGAGGGGCGGGAGATCCCCTCGCAGTTGGACGATCTGGACGGCGACGGCCGTTTCGAGGAGCTGGCCTTCGTCTACGAGGGGCTGCCCGACGGATTCCGCGGCGAGGCGGCCGGTGAGCGTCCCGCCGAGGCCGAGTTCCGGGTGATCTACTACCCCGAGGAGCGGGCGGCGGACTATCCGGTGCGGGTCAATGCGCAGATGTGGCTCAAGAATCCCGACAAGAGCCTGCGCGAGGTGACGGCGGCCGAGTCGGACAAGGACGACATGTACCGCCGGCTGCACCACCACGGGCCCGCCTTCGAGTCGGAGCTCGCGGCCTATAGGGTCTATTTCGACAAGAAGCAGAGCATCGATACCTACGGCAAGAAGCGTCCCGGGCTGGAGCTGCGCGAGACGATGTGGTATCCGACCGACGAGCAGCTCCGGGCCGGATCGGGGCACGACAACCTGCGGGTTTTCGGTTCGATCAGCCTCGGTGCGCTCAAGGGGTGGGACGCCCGCAAGCAGCGGATGGTCCATATCACGGAGATGAAGCGGCGCGAGGCCCGCATCCGGGCCGCCGGTCCCGTGCGGACGGTGGTCGACATGCGGGTCGAGGGGTGGCGCTACGGCGGCCGCGAGCTGAACATGACCTCGCGCTACATCCTTTACGCCGGCCATCAGGACGTGCAGGCAGAGCACCGCATCGAGGGCGACTGCCGGGACCTGCTCTTCACGACCGGGGTGATGAAGATCCGCGACGGCTTCACGGCCACGCTGCGCGACTCGGTGCTGGTCTCCACGGGCTGCGACTATCCGGAGAACGACTCCGTGCGGGGGGAGCGTGAGCGGATGGCGCTGGTGACGGTCGTGCCGGGGCGGCAGATCGCGTCGCGGATCGACGATGCGGCGAGCCATCTCGTGCAGCTGCGGCCCGACGCCGAGGGGCGGATCGACTGTCGCTTCTGGGCTTTCTGGCGCAAGAACGGCTGGCTGCGGAGCGAGGATTGGGAGACCGGAGCCGGGGTGGCTTCGCTGGGCGACTGGGCCTCCTGCCTGTCCCGTCCGCGGGTCGAGCGGCTCAAGTGATGAAAAAGCGCACGTTTTTGGCGGGGCGTTGAATAAAAATCCGGCTAAAGTGTCAAAAAATCCAAGCCGGGGGGTGATATAATAGGTACTTTTGTTCTTGAGAAAATACCTAAAAATTAAAATTATACACCCATGAACTTGAAAAACGCTCTTTTACTCGGACTCGCTGCCATGACGGCCTCCGCGACATGCGTCGGCTGTCGGGCCGTAGCTGCCGACAACCCGTCGAAGAACGATGCGATTTACGACGGCCTGCCCTTCGCCATGGAGCGGGTCGCACTGCCGCAGATTCCCGCACGGGAGGTCTCCGTCGCCGATTTCGGCGGCGCGGGCGACGGCATCACCCTCAACACGGAGGCCTTCGCAAAGGCCATCGCCAGCCTCTCGGAGCAGGGCGGCGGCCGCGTATCGGTGCCCCAGGGCGTCTGGTACACCGGCCCCATCGAACTCAAGGACAATATCGAGCTGCATCTGGAGGATAACGCCATCATCCTCTTCAGCGACAACAAGGACGATTATCCCATCCGCGAAATCACCTTCGAGGGTCTGAACACCTGGCGCTGCCAGTCGCCGATCTCGGCCATGCACGTCAAGAACGTGGCCATCACCGGCAACGGCATCATCGACGGCAACGGCGACGCCTGGCGGGCCGTCAAGCGCGGCAAGCTGGCTCCCGATTCGTGGAAGAAGGTGGTGGCTTCGGGCGGCGTGCTCTCCGAAAACGGCGACACGTGGTACCCCTCGGAGTGCTACAAGTTCGGCGCCACGTCGGGTGCCGATCAGAATGTCTCGTCGTGGGCCCGCACGAAGGAGGACTTCGAGAAGATGCGCGACTTCCTGCGCCCCGTGCTGGTGGCCATCCACTATTGCGAGAACGTCCTGCTGAAGGATGTCGTCTTCCAGAACTCGCCCTGCTGGAACATCCACCCGGCCATGTGCACCAACGTGACCGTGGATCATATCACGGTGCGCTGCCCGTGGTACGCCCAGAACGGCGACGGCATCGACTTCGAGTCGTGCAAGAACGTCGTGATGACCGATTGCTCGCTCGACGTGGGCGATGACGGCATCTGCATCAAGAGCGGCAAGGACAAGGCCGGCCGCGATCGCGGCATTCCGTGCGAGAACATCATCGTCGACAACTGCACCGTCTTCCACGGCCACGGCGGCTTCGTGGTGGGTAGCGAGATGTCGGGCGGCGTGAAGAACGTCAAGGTGTCCAATTGCAAGTTCTCGGGTACGGACGTCGGTCTGCGCTTCAAGTCGACGCGCGGCCGCGGCAGCGTGGTGGAGAACATCTATATTGAGAATGTGGCCATGAACGATATCGCCCAGGAGCCCCTGCTGTTCGACCTCTTCTACGGCGGCAAGTCCGCTTCGGAGGCGCTGGCCGACGGCGACGAGGCGGAGGCGACCGACATGGCTCTCAAGCCCGTGGACGAGACGACTCCGCAGTTCCGCGACATCCATATCCGCAACGTATGGTGCCGCGGCGCCCGCCGGGCGATGCTCTTCAACGGTCTGCCGGAGATGAACGTCGAGAACGTGACGGTCGAGGATGTCTCGATCAGTTCGGAGCTCGGTGCCCAGATCAACGAGTCGACGGGCGTGGTGCTGCGCAACGTGACGGTATATCCCCGCAAGGGCGAGGCGCTGATGATGAACAACGTGAAGAACGTGAAGGTGGAGAACTTCGTCTGCCCCGAGGGGATGAAGAGCGCCCTGAGCGTCACCGGCAGCCGCAACGAGGCCGTCGAGGTGGAGTCGGCCCGGATCTCGGCCGAGAATACCGTGCTGTCGAAGGGTGCCGCGAAGGCGGTGGTCCTGAAATAATCCGAATAACCTAAAAATTAGTAACCGCAATATGAAAAGTTTGAGAAATTGGCTTCTCGGAGCCGGTATCGGTCTGTTGCTGGCTGCGTGCAGCTCGAGCGATACGGACGAACCGATCGTGGCGACCGCACTGGCTACGCCCGAACCCACGGTTTCGGTGAACAACTCCACGGCGACGATCCGGTGGAAAGGAATTGAAAATGCACAACAGTACGGCTGGGAGCTGCTGAAGAACAGCGAGGCGACGCCCCGCAGCGGCAACTGCTTCTCCTCGTCGTACAGTTTCGAGATGGAGGACGGCGCTATTTACAGCTTCCGCGTGCGGGCGCTTCCGCTCTCCGGTTCGGCCTGGGCCGCCTCCGAGTGGTCGGAGTACGTCACCGTATCGAGCAGTATGCTGCCCGCTCCCCGTGCGGAGCTCGTGGACGGGTCGCTGACCGACACTTCGGCCGAACTGACCTGGAGTGCTGTCGAGGAGGCTTCGTCCTACCGGTTCGAGCTCTATGAGTCGGGCGCCGACAAGGCCGTGAAGAGCGGCTCGCAGAGCGAGACCCGCGTCTCGTTCACCGAACTGAAGGCCGGAACGGGCTACCGCTTCCGCGTGCAGGCCGTGTCGACCTCGGCCGACAAGAACGACTCCGCCTGGTCGGAGTCCGTCGTGTTCACCACCCGGAAGGTGGAGGCGCTGAACGTGCCCGTAGCGAAGGTGGATGCCACCACGGCGCAGGGCGCCTCGCTGTCGTGGGGCAAGATCGAGGGGGCTGCGAAGTATGCCTACGAGCTGAACGAGGGCTCGGTCGAGGGCACTCCGGTCAAGAGCGGCGAGACCGATGGGCTGAATACCCTCTTCAACGACCTGAAGGAGCTGACGAGCTACTACTTCCGCGTCAAGGCCGTGCCGGCTTCGGACGACCGCTATGCGCAGGAGTCCGCCTTCTCGGAGTTCGTGAGCTTCCGCACCCGTTCCGCCGCTTCGCAGGACCTGGATCTGGGTCTGCCCGCGCATGAGCAGGACGGCGTAATCCGTGCCTTCCCCGGCGCCGAGGGTGCCGGTATGTACACCACCGGCGGCCGCGGCGGCAAGGTCATCCACGTGACCAATCTGAACGACAGCGGTCCCGGTTCGCTGCGCGCGGCTGTCAACCAGTCGGGTGCGCGCACCGTGGTATTCGACGTGGCCGGCACCATCACACTGAACTCGTCGCTGAAGATCGCCTATCCCAACCTGACGATCGCCGGCCAGACGGCTCCGGGCGACGGTATCTGTCTGAAAGGCTACGGCATGGAGGTGAATGCCGACAACGTCATCATCCGCTACCTGCGCATCCGTCCCGGCGACGAGAACGGCAACGACGGTATGGATGCGCTGGGCGGCCGTTACATGGAGAACATCATCGTAGACCACTGCTCGCTGTCGTGGTCGACCGACGAGTGCGTATCGTTCTACGTGAACCGCAACATGACCATGCAGTATTGCTTGGCTTACGAGTCGCTGCGCAACGGCAAGCACAACAAGGGTACGCATGGCTACGGCGGCATCTGGGGCGGCGCACCCGCATCGTTCCACCACAACATTCTGGCTCACCACGATTCGCGCAACCCGCGTCTGGACAGCCCCGAGCAGTACGGTGACGGTCCTACGCCCGGTGCTACGGCCACGGCGAAGAAGATCTTCATCGCCGACCGCTTGCTGGACTTCCGCAACAACGTGGTTTACAACCATTGCAACTATCCCGCCTACGGAGGCGTAGACCTCACGATGAATTTCGTGGGCAACTACTACAAGTGGGGTCCCGCATCCGTCAACGGCGCCGGTCCGAATGCGGCCGGAACCGTGCAGAACGGCAAGGCCCGTCAGTATTTCGCCTCCTGTGATACGTATTACGACGGAAACGGCGTAAGCAATACCCCCGCCAAGTGCGTGATG
>ENA-UOJJ01004751-UOJJ01004751.1-human-gut-metagenome-genome-assembly--contig:-CS66-NODE-4751-length-12273-cov-5.498690_pt1 | contig 12273 bp, 7 predicted proteins | sample MGYA00242343_ERZ723890 | MGnify/ENA metagenome assembly ERZ723890 | reverse complement strand
GGGAGACTTTGTGCTGTACAAAGTGCTCCCGAGGATGTCAAGTCATTGCTACAAAAAATATGCGGCTTTTTTACCATGAAAATGGCTTAAAACCGCATATTTCTGTATAGAGGACGTTATATAATTGTCACAAAGTAAGTGGGGAGGATGTTACGTCATTGTCACAAAATTCTTTCAGTATCATTCCCATCAATTCCTGTACAATGCTTTCTGATTTAATTCTTATCAGATTATCCCATGCGTCCACTTTGCCTAACAAATTCATTTTTTCTATCAAAATCAGATAAAAATCTGTATTCCCATAGCATCTATTTTCTGGCTTTGTTAGAATTACACTTACTTTTGCTCTCTGCAGTCTCTTTGTCCATTCCGCAACCAGAATCCCGAACTGTCACACAGACAACATTTTCTTTCACTTCCGATATAAAACATTAAACTACCTGGGAAAAATTGGAACTTCCTCTCCGTTTACATATGCCGCCATCTCATCTCTGATTAACACAATATCTCCAGACGGTTTTCATTTTTCATCTAATGCTGTAATAAACAATTTGCCATACTCCAGTCCTCTGTATATCTCTCTTTAAAGTATAGAAAATTAGTATTTAAATGTCTCTATTCTAAAACATCCCGGCATATTATATAAGACTGATACGATTTTTTCATCGCCGTTCTGTCTCTGCTCACATACCCATTTACCAACATGGAAAGTCCCTGCTTCTTTTGTGAGAAAGTCTACTCTCCTATGATCCCCGGGTTTCGTATGGAAACGGATACTGCACATCATTCCTATGATCAGAAACGTATTTTCATCCAGTTCAAAGACGACTCCTGCGGCTGCCGGTGCACCGTCTGTCCTCGGGAGATACTGTATTTCTATATCATAGTTCTTAAACTTCAGATAGCATCCCTGCTCTCCATCTGACTGTTTCAGAAAACACTTCATATGTTCTGTCCCACGGTATTTCAAGTACAGCGGTCTGATCTCTTCCAGTAGCCGGTACACCTCGCCCAATGTCTCTTTAGTCCCGCTCAGATTAAAGGAAAGCGGATCCAGTTTCAGAGCGTCTATCACTTCTGCCGAAAGATCCGAAGGCTGGTCTGCCCACAGATCTTCCACTCCAAAAGGCGCATAGCATAACGCATGAAAATGCAGGAATGCATAAAGGGCATAGGAAGCTGTAACTGCATCTTTCCGCACTTCGGGGATTAAAAGCGGATTATCCGGCCGGCTGTACGTCTTCATGATGTCAGAGACATATGGCACATAGATGTCCGGACCGATGGTAAAAAGTGAAGGCGCCGCTGCTTTCCATACCCACAGCATATCCTCTACCGGTCCTCCGGACGGATAGGAACCCGGATACCACGGAAACTGCTTCAGCCATACGTTCGTAAAGCAGGGAAGCGGACTCTGCGTTCTTCCAGAGACCGAACCAGAGCAGGATCAATTTCTTTTTATATTTGTCCGCCTGCTTTATAAGCGCATCCACAAGGGTGAAATCAAACTTTCCTTCTTCCGGCTCCAGCGTTTCCCAATACACCGGCACAATCAGCGTATTCAGATTACTCTGCTCCATCTTCTCCCAGATTTCTATTTCCATCCTTTCCGGATCATACGCAGCGGAATTATGTACCTCGCCTGCAAATGCCTGAAAGGGTTGACCGTCTACATATAATGTAGAAATTCCGTTGTCATTTCTTATCTCTGCCATGTGCTTCATTCCATTATTTTCCTTTCTTTAGAAAAGAATCTTAGTACGGGCAAGCCAAAGGCGTATTCCACTTATAAGCGCAGAAATCCCAACTGCGATCGCAAATGCTCCTGCCACGATATTCATGATTCCTGAACTTTTCACTGTATGATACATTTTTTCTTCCATATACCTACCTGTTTCATCTACATCCTATTATCACATTTACTCGTTACCCTAACCATCAATCTGCCAGCCTGATTCTCTTTATCATAATCAGCAGATGACGCACTGCCTGTTCCAATTCTTCTCTCGTCACTCTGCCTTCTTCGTATCCTTTTAATATCTGGCGGATTACCGGAGGACCGCCGGGCATTACGATATCGTTTCCTGCCGCAACAGCGTCCGCGCCGTCCACAACCATATCCATATCTCCCCAATCCGTTACAACAGCCCCTTCAAATCCCCATTCCTCACGCAGGATATGTGTGCACAGGTCATGGCTGCCGCCGGAAAATGACCCGTTGATCTTATTGAAGGAGGTCATGATGCATGCGATCCCGGCATCTTTGACTAACATCTCGAACGGCTTTAAATACTGTTCTCTAAGTGCCCTTTCTGTCAGGATTGAGTCCACTGCATCTACATTTTTCCCTGCATTTCCGCGGCGGAATGTCTCCTGCTCATTTGCCGCGAAGTGCTTCGGGCACACAATAACCGGACGGCTATTCTGTACGCCTTTTGTAATCTCGCAGGCGCAGACCCCTGTCAGGTACGGATCTTCAGAAAAATATTCAAAATTTCTTCCGCACAGCGGATTCCTGTGGAGATTCACAGCAGGAGCAAGCCAGACATTCACCTGCTGTTCTTCACATTCTTTCCCTACTGCATCTCCAAACATCTGCCACAGTTTTTTGTCAAAGGAGCACGCAATGAGCATCTCTGTTGGCCATGCAACACCGCCAATCCCGGCAGGGCCGTCTTTATAGAAAACGGACTTGATTCCTTTTTCCTCAATTGCCGGTGAAACATATCCCGGGTATCCTGTCGGATGGCTGTTTGTTGTCATAGGTTTTCCTTCATCATCAAAAATTGTAGATGGATCACTGCGGTCACCGACAGCTGCAAAGGGTGTGCCCGGTCCATAGCCCACACAGAGAGCGGCCAGTTCTTTAATCGACAATTCTGCCAGATTCCGTTCTTTTTCCCTTTCGGAAACGGTCGTTTCTGCTTTCGATATAGTCTCCTTGCCGCACTTTCTATTTTCCTGAACATCATGAACGTCCTCCGGTGTAACAAAAATTATGTTTTGGCCGGATACATCTTTGTTTTGTTCAGTTATATTCAAAACAGAAGCCATCTCTGCATCGTTTTCTTTTTGTGTCAGAAATTCAATCTTACCATTGTTGCACTCTGTAATATTAAGGCAGTTTGTACACTGTTCTGCAAGGATTGTTTTTTCTACGCAAATCAATCCTTTTACAAACGTATCTCTGGAAGAATTTCCCATCTTCAGGAGATAATCGCCTGACTCGATGACCCAAGCGGCTCTTTCCTCATCATAAACCGCCAGTTCTCTCCATGGGATCCAGATCTTAACCTGCTCTTTTTCACCCGGAGCGAGGTCAGACGTTTTCTCGAATCCTTTCAATTCCTGATAAGGACGCTCCACGCCCTCTGCTGGATATACCTTAGACAGATAAATCTGGATTACCTCTTTCCCCGACATTTCCCCAATATTTTTCACATCGGCTGTCACCAGAATACCGCCGTTTTGCTTCTTGACCAATGCATCGCTGATCGCAAATGCAGTGTAAGATAGTCCATAACCAAAGGGGTAAAGCACTTGTTTTCCGAATGTATCGAAATAACGATATCCCGTATATATATCTTCCCAATACACGGTTACCGGACTCTTCGTAAAACCTGTACTTCCGTTTTCTTCTGACGAAAGACCGTAACTCTCATAGTCCAGAATATTCTCCAGATGCTCCTTATCCCACGAGAAATGATCTGCCGACGGATAATCTTCATAGTGTTCCGCTATAGTCACCGCCAGTTTCCCGGAAGGATTAATCTCCCCTGTCAAAATACCAGCCAGCGCAGAAGCCCCTTCTTCCCCCGGGATTCCAATAAACAGAAGGCTTTTTATGCTCGCATATTTTTTCATCCACGACAGATCAATCAGTCCGTTTACATTCAGGACTATCACTACATTAGCAAAATGGGTACAAATATCCTTTAACAGGCTTTCTTCTGATCTGGTCAGGTAATAATCCTCCGGCAGATGACGGTCACACTCTTCTCCACCGGAGTTTCTGCCGATCACGAAGATTGCTGTGTCTGTTTTTTCCGCCGCCTGAAAGATAAGTGTCTCCGGCACATCATATTCATCAAGCGGAGCCTTGTATTTCCCAAATATTTCGTACATGATTCCGCTGTTTACCATTTCGCTGACCTTCGTCCAGTCAAACTCATCCTCTTCCGTTACCTGTTCTGCACTTGCTTTATACTCATAAAATTCTTTCAGCAGCGATTCAGGTTTTATCCCTCTCTTTTCACATTCTTCCAGAATTGTGCCGCACCCGGCTATATTAGCACCACCGGATCCATTTCCGGAATACAAAGTGCCTATCTGTGTCCTTCCGAAAAATGTAATCTCTTTCTTCTCTTTTAAAGGGAGTATATGATCCGCATTTTTAAGCAGAACAATCGATTCTTCTGCTATTTTTCTGGCAATCTTTTTTTTATCCATTTTTTATCCTCTCCTGTTTTCTCATTTCCTGCCGAACCTGACAGCCGACCTGCTGTATAAATCTAACGGATTTATAGTCTTACTTCCCGTGCTTTCGCATAAAATGCCCTTTCCATTCCATTGATCCATTTATCTTCTGTGATTCGGTATGTTCCTTTTAACCGGATATCCTCAGAAGAACTTCCAATTTCTGCATCTATATCCCCTTTTTCCACCTTCCAGCGCATCTGCCTGTCAAGAAATGCTGACTGATCCGCCTGCACTGTAAATGTGACCCGCACTTTTTCTTCCGGCTCCATATGGATCCGCTTAAATCCGGCAAGCTCTTTCACCGGACGTGTCATACTTGCGAATCTGTCCCTGAGATAAAGCTGTACTACCTCATCCCCGGCACAGTTTCCTGCATTCTTTACCACACAGCTAATCTGTACCGATTCTTCTGCTCCAATCTCTGCTGCCGATATATGAATTTCTGAATACTCAAACCGTGTATAAGACAATCCATGCCCGAAGCAATATCGCGGTGTATGGGGAAGATCCACATAGTTGACAAATCCGATACTCTCCTGCTGGTGCCATGCAGAACCGTTCGGGTGATTATAATAAATTGGAATCTGTCCGGCGTGATATGCCACGGATACCGGCAGCTTACCGCCCGGGTTATATGCACCCAGCAGGACATCCGCCACAGCCTGCGCTCCCGTTTCCGCTGGGTTCCAGGCTTCTATGATGGCATCCAGATATTGGTCTGCTGTGTCACTGGAGATTGGTCTTCCATCAAAATGAACCCCAATCAAAGGCTTACCACATGCAGCGGCAGCCTGAATAAATGCATCCTGACATTCCGGCAGATTGATGTCGGCAGCGTCCACACCTTCGCCCATGGTCGCCATAGAGCATGTGCCGTGCTTTCCTCCCAGAGTCAGGATCACAGCATCTGCTTCCCTGACTGCCTGCAGCGCTTCTTCAAATCTGCCCTGATCCTTTCCGGCAACCGGATACCCGTATGCATACAGAATCTCCGTGTCTGTCATCCGCTCCTTCAGTTCTTCTAACAGGCTTCTGCAGTCCGGCTTCTGCAGGCGCAGGATATCATCAAAAAGCTCCGCTTCGTCTGACTGGATCTTTGTACCTGGGACATAATTCACCGGCTCACCATTTGGCAGCATTGCTCCGCTGATCTGCCCGGACTCCGGGCTGCCCTCTACCCCTGCGATGGAGCTTGCGACAGCGTAGACCGACTCCATCATGCACAGATGGGTATATCCGCCGAAGAACTTTCGGGCACAGTCTGCATGAGGCCCGATCAGGGCAAGCTTCTTTATCTTACCTGACAAAGGAAGTATCCCGTTGTTTTTCAGGAGTACCATGGACTCTCTTGCTGACCGGAAAGATAACTCCGCCCCCTCTTTCTCTTCAAAAATCTTTTGACAGGACTCACCATCCATGGCGAACGGATGCTCAAACAGACCCATGCGGAACTTGGCTTCCAACACCCGCAGAACGGTCCGGTCCAACAGTTCTGTATCCGCCTGCCCGCTTCGGAACATTTCTTTGAGTTCTTCTCCATATCCGGTCGCTTTCGGCATCTCTATGTCCATCCCTGCTTCCATGGCAAGAAGCCCTGTTTCTCCGATAGTCTCCCCGATTCGCTGGACCTCGTGGGCATTGTTAATGCCGCCGTAGTCGCTGACACACAGACCGTCAAACCCCATCTTTTCTCTGAGAAGTTCCGTGAGCAGCCTGTGTGAAACGGAAGCCGGCTCGCCATCGATAGAATTATAACAGGGCATGACCCCTTTCAGCTCGGATTCAGAAATCGCAGACTGGAAAGGCTTGCCGTATATTTCTTCCATGAGCCGGGACGGCGTATCACTGTTCGTTCCGTGAATACCGCCCTGTGAATTGTGAAATCCGAGAAAATGCTTGGCGACACTTTCCGGTCTTCTTCCGCCTGCCTCTGTTGTCTGGATTCCTTTCGTATATGCCGCTCCCAGAGCTGCCGCCAGAGCCGGGTCTTCCCCGTAGGTCTCTCCCTGTCTTCCCATGCGGGAATCCCTTGAAATATCCAGCACCGGAGCCAGAATGTGAGTGATGCCGCAGGCTGCTTCCTGTTTTGCCACCACTTTGGCTATCTTCTCTTCCAGCTCCGGATCCCATCCTGAGCCTCTGGCGATTCCGGATGGGAAACTGGTTCCTTCCTGAATAAATGCTCCGCACAGTCCCTCCATATGAAAGATTGCCGGGATATGATGAGGGCTTTGTCTCATCACAGTCTCCTGCATCTTCCTCTGCCATCCGGCGGCCTCTTCCAGCGTGCCTATCCTGCGCATTTCCAGAGTACTCACCTGTCCAATCCCGTAAGGCATCTCCAAAGCCTGCTGTTCCATATCATCATAGCTGTCGCCAAATGGGAAAATGCAGCCAAGCTGCGCCATCTTCTCGTCTAAAGTCATTTCTTCGAGAAGTGCCCGTGCCCGTTCAGCCGGAGTTCTCTCGGTGTCTGTATATTTTACCTTCTGCTGTACCATTTACTTTCTTCTCCTTTTACATCTGCGCATTCAATTCTTTTAGTACGGCTTCATAAACCGCTTTTACCTCTGGGGCAGAGCTGATTCCTTCAGCCAGAGTCATTTGCCTTGCATACTCGATCATTGGATTGTGTACAAGCTCCGGCAGCATCTCTTCCATCATCTTCATGCCAAGAGGTTCGTCCAGAATCTCTCCCAGTGTACTGTCCAGAGTGAATTTCAGCTCTTTTAAACTTGTGTTTGTGTCATATTCATACACATGTGTTCCCGATCCCACCTCAAAGGATTCCTCTTTTTCCGGCAGGAACAGATCCGCCCTCGTATTGGCAGGTACGCTGACCTCCACACGGATCTTTCCATTGCGGCAGCTCCAACAGGAAACAATCTTTCCGTAAGGAGACTCCAGCTCTGTCCTTGCCTCTTCGATTCCCCTTACAAACATCGGCTTTACATAAAATCTCCTGTATCCGGCTTTCGTCTGGTTTATACCGCCGATTTTCCGATACATCCAATCGCCGATCGCTCCATTTGCATAGTGGTTCATAGAATTAAGCCCCGGATCCTGCATGGTGCCGTCCGGCAGGACGGCGTCCCACCTCTCCCAAAGCGTCGTCGCGCCCTTATTCACAGCATACAGCCATGATGGCAGATCCTCTCTCATAAACAGGAGTCCGGCCGTATCATGCGCTTTGTTCTCAGACAAGGCATGACATAAATACGGCGTCCCTACAAATCCTGTGGTCAAATGATTCTGATGATCTTCTATATTGCTCACCAGCATTTGTACAATATTTTCCCTATCCTTTTCATATGCCAGGTTAAAATAGAGAGACAGCGCGCATGCAGTCTGAGTCTCGCTGACGATCCTGCCTCTTGCGGTGTAATATTCTTTCCTGAAAGAGTCCAGCGTCTTTTCACGGAGCACTTCATAATATGCCGCCTCTTCATATTTTCCCAGCACATGAGCCGTCTTTGCCACAAGCTCTGTGACGTATATATAGTAAGCGTTTGCCACAAAGTAAACATCTGTAGCTCCAACGCTTTTATCTCCCATCTCACGATCCAGTGCCAGCCAGTCGCCATACTGGTAATTGGTCATCCACAGCCCGTTTTCATTTACATGATTGTGAATATAATCTACCCACTCGTGCATACATTTCCATGATTCTTCTAAAATACGTGTGTCTCCATACGTCTGGTAGACTACCCATGGTATGATCACTGCCGCATCGCTCCACGCCGCGGAACTGTAAGTTTCCTGTATGTCCGGTACTATATGAGGCACTCCCCGTTCCAGTGAAGATGCCGCCGATACATCCCTCATCCATTTTGTAAAAAACAGAGCCGTCTCCCGGTTGAACGCTGCTGTCCACGAGAATACCTGCGCATCTCCCATCCATCCAAGCCGCTCATCCCTTTGAGGACAGTCGGAGGGGATATCAAAGAAATTATCACGCAGACTCCAGGAAATATTGCTCTGGAGCTGGTTCACTTTTTCATTGGAGCAGTGGAACTCCCCGGTCTTTCTCATATCTGAATGCATTACGCAGGCTGTAAACATCTCAGGTCGGGGATTCTCTATTCCCTCCACGGCAGCATACCGGAATCCATGGAATGTAAAGTGGGGCATGAGAACCTGTTCTTCCCCGTTTAGGATATAGGTGTCCTCGGATTTTGCCGTCCGCAGAGTGTCCGGGTAAAATACACCGTCCTGATCCAGAGTCTCCGCATGGCGGACAGTGATTTTCTGGCCTTTTTCTCCCCGGATTCTGATTTCTACAAGACCTGTAAGGTTCTGGCCGAAATCTACAAGTATATTCCCTTTGGGATCCGTGAAAACACTCTTTGCCTTCAAGCACTCAGTCACCCGCACCGGTTCATTTAGCTGCGGCGTCAATACAGTCGAATGAAATACGGCTTCTGGCACGGCAGATACTTTTCCCTCTCTGATATCAGGGGCATTTGTATCAATTGTCTCTCCCATGTAAATCTCACTGTAACGAATCTGGCCAGTACGCACATGCCATGTCTCATCCGTAGTAATTACCTCTTCTGTCCCGTCTGTATAACGCACATGAAGCTCTGCCCAAACAGCAGTCCGATCCCCATACCTGTCCGGCTTACAGTCAAAGCTGAGAATCCCTTTATACCAGCCATTGCCCACGGTCAATTCCAGGACATTTTCCTTTCCTGTCCCTTGCAGCCTGTCTGTCACATCATAATATTGATACTGCAAAATCTTATGGTAATCTGTCCAGCCGGGTGCCATGTAATAATCTTCTACCCTTTTTCCGTTCAGAGTAATCTCATAAACACCAAGTGCCGTGGCGTAAATGCAGGCAGATGATACTTCCTTGTCCGAAGAAAATTTCCGGAAGAATACCGGGCACGCCGTCTCCTCAGGAGGGAAATCATGTGTGATCATCTTAGCCTGAAAATCTCCGGTATCAAAAATACCTGTTGTAAAAGCTGTTTCTGCTTTTGCTCTATTTCCATAATTGTCCCAGATTTCGAGAGAAACCTGATACTCCTGTTCTCTGGTAAGCGCTTGTCCGGCATAAGGAACCAGCACAGACTGATCACTCTCAATCTTTCCACTGTCCCAGAAGCATTTTTCTGCACTGCTCACAATCAGATGCCATGCTGACTGCACCACATTGTTGTCACCTGATGCGATCTTCCATGAAAAGCGGGGAATCTTCACAGCCAGTCCTTTGGGCTGTTCCCTGTATTCTATCCTGAAATCATAAATTTTCATTCTTGTCTTCTCCTTCCTGCCTGTCCATTTCCCTATTACTATTTTCCGCCTATAACTCAAGCCGGCGCTCCGATTCCGACGGAAGCGCCGGCTCTCATAATTACAATGTTTCTTTCAGCTTTGCCTGCTTCTTGATAATATCTGTTTCTTATTTTTCAATGGTCTTTCCTGCTCTGCGCGCAGCGATTTCCTCGCGCATCTTCGGCAGCTTTTCTTCCAGATCGAATTTCAGGAAGATTACAAACATCACAAGGTTGATCACAACCGGAAGATAATTTGAGAATCCATAGATGGAATATATCATGGATGTACTTGCGACTTCCAGCGTGGCATCATATGCACCGATTGCCAGGAACGCCGACAGTATTGCTGCACCAAGGCCATTTCCAACCTTACTGCCAAAGCCGATTGCTCCGCCCGACATTGCCACCAGCTTCTTATCATATTTCCACTCATTGTAATCAATGGTCATGGATGTCAGCACGCCATACAGACTCATCATCGGAATCTGTACAAAGCTGCCTAATAGACCGGTCACCACACAAACTGTAAAGTTCGTCGGTATAAAGCAGCGAATGCCTGCGAGTATCGCCGCTCCTAAGAGCCCGATGGAGATTGTCCTCTTGATTCCAAGTCCAGCAATAATCGGCTTGGATAAGATGAATCCCACTACGGTAGCCAACATACCTGCTGCTCCGATTATTCCGACCAGATTATCATTTCCGAAAATCCATTTACAGTAGTATATACTGCCAGATGCCGCGATACCGCTCGTAACACTTGTGGTCAAGTTAAAGAGCAGGATGATCACCCAGTATTTATTCTTCAGAAGCATTGTCATTGCTTCTTTGAAAGGAACCGGCTCTTCCTCTTCTTCAGAAGCTCCCTCGGTATCTTCTTCTTCGTCATCACATGCAAATATGGCTGTGCGGCCGTTATGGCAGCAGATTGCAAACAGAACAAATACCAGTACACCAAGTACCACGCCGTATTTGATCCATGCGGACTGTGTGCCGCCCAGCATATTTGTCACCGGGATCGTGAGAATGGAGATCAGCATTCCAGCGCCATAATTGGCAACCGCACGGAACAGCCCGATACTTCCTCTCTCGCTCAAGCTTCTGCTTCGTACAGTCATAACTGCCGCAAACGGGGTCGCAATAAAGGTATAAAGACCTGCGGACAATACCAGATTCGTAATCAGCGCGTAGATTACGCCCGGAATCTGTCCTGCCTGAATCGGTACGGTAAACATCAGAACCATAATCAAGGCTGCCGGAATAATCTGCGGCAGGATCCATCTGAAATACTTATGGTCGCCTCCTTTTGAATGATCGATAAAATTCCCCGCAATCACATCCGTGAATGCATCAATCACCTTTGAGATTGCCAATACAATACCAACACTTCCGACAGCCAGTCCTACCTTGTCCGTGTAGAAATAATTGAGCTGTCCGACCAGATTCGCCATCAGCCCTAATGCGAGCTGTCCGCCGAGATCTGCCAAATAATCTCTTTTGCGCATTACGCGCCTTGCGCCCTGCTTGTCGTAACGGGGTGCGTTTTTGTCTTTTGCCATCTTTACTCTCCTCCTGTATCATTGATGATAGGTTTACTATACTGTTTTTCTATAGATAATTATTGTAAATTAATTTACAAAATTGTAAATTTCATCCTCGTTTTATTAAAACGTCTATCCTATGCTGCTTAGCATCCTGATAGTCTGGTATCAGCCCGGAATCGCAGATTGAACCGTCAGCATAAACCTCGGCTTTTCCATTCTTAATATGTTCGGGATTGCGGATGATAATATGATAATCCGCACCTCTGAAGTATCTCGTCACTTCTGCCTCTTCCCATTCTTCCGGAAAGCAGGGACTGATCCTAAGCCCTTCATAATCCCGTTTTACACCCAGAATACCTTCATACAGCCCCATCATGCACCATGCGGAAGTTCCTGTTGTCCATGACTGATAGGATTTTCCGTAATATTCCGGGTTCGTGGAATAGCAGTTGGTAAATACATAAGGTTCTGCCCCGGACTTCGCCGACGGGTTCTCTTCGCTGTCAGGCATAATCTTTTTCAGCGTTTTCAGTGCCTTTTCCCCTCTGCCTGTACAGCAATCCATGAGGATCTTAAAGCCGGTAGCATGACAGTACACTCCACCGTTCTCAAAAAGTCCCGGCAGCATACCGGACATCCTTCCCACATGGGCATCATACTCCGGGTACGGCGGCAGATTTAAGGGGAAGCCAAAATCCTGCTCCATGCTGTCCACAGCTTCCAACACGTAGGCCAGCCTTTCTCTGTCCGCGACTCCTGCCAGTACAGCCCATGTTTGTGCGTTCAAATAGATTTTGCTTCCGGCGCTGTCCTGCGTTCCTACGTTTCCCTTGCTGCTTAAGGCCCTAGCATACCATTTCCCATCCCATGCATAGCGGTTGATATCTTCCTTCAGCTGTTCATATTCCTTCTCCAGAAATCCGGCATATTGTGTATCCCCCGCATACTCCATCATTCTCTTTAATTCTCTC
>ENA-UOJJ01004750-UOJJ01004750.1-human-gut-metagenome-genome-assembly--contig:-CS66-NODE-4750-length-12276-cov-4.037804_pt1 | contig 12276 bp, 10 predicted proteins | sample MGYA00242343_ERZ723890 | MGnify/ENA metagenome assembly ERZ723890 | reverse complement strand
AAATTCGTGTTGTAGACTCGGGAATCGGCGCCGGTGTTACTTTTGATTCGTCGACTAATACCTATACGATTGCTTTCTGCGGAACGCGTCGCACCTATGGGGAATGGGAAGATAATGGAATTGCAATGTATAGTGAGTCTTCTCCGATGCAGGAACAAGCGGCTCAGTATTACGACTACTGGGCGTCAAAAATACCCAAAGATGCCAACATTGTTGTAACAGGGCACTCCAAAGGTGGCAACAAAGCACAATATGTGACTATGTTTGCCAAAAACAGAGACAGGATTACGCAATGCATATCATTAGACGGACAAGGCTTTTCGAATGAAGCCATGGACGCAATGCAAAAGCATGACGACTTTGCAGAACAGCGGGATAAGATCACACTGGTTTGTGGGGAAAATGATTATGTTCACGTTTTGGGAAACAGACTGGCTCAAAGAGATCAAACCTATTATTTGTATGGCTCACATCGCCTGAGTACCGAGGGCGTAAGCGCCATCCCTAAGGATCATTGCGTTGAAGAAATGTTTGGAAACACCGGAAAGCAATATTATTCCCTACTTGATATGGAAGCAAATCAGGGGCCGGTTTCCACTTTTGTCGAAGCATTGTCTGAGAAAATCATGGAGCTTCCCCCGGAACAGCGCAAAATATGCGTAACCAATATTATGCGCCTTTTTCAGGATGATGTAGACATAGGAGTTCTTCTTGAAACCCTTCCAGATGTTATTGGATATTTAGGTGATGATGTTGTTCAAGAGCTTTTTAGCTCTCCAGAGGGGCAGGCACTTCTCCAGTATCTTCCTGTGACGATCTTTGAGAATGAACAAATGCAGGGTGTTTCAGGGACGATTGTGCTGGGGTTTATGTGGTTTTTGACAATCGACAGTTCATCTACGACATTTCAAATTTTTGATGCAGCACTACATACGCTTGGATTGAGTATGCCAACATTCCATGGGCTATTGACAAAAATAATCACGGTAGCAACCACCCTTCATACAGGTTGGGATTATGTAAGAAACACATGGGATAATTTGAAAGAATGGGCGTACGTAACATTTGGAATTGGTTCCAGTGGGAGACGCGAAACGGCTGTTTCTCTGGCCAGCGCACATGAGTATATTGAGGTGGACACAGATACATATCACACCTGTGCACAACAGTTGAAGAACATTTCTGAAAATTTGGATAATATAAAAATTCGCATTGATAAAATATACTATGATGCGCATAGTAAAAAAAGCATTCTTGAGGCTACTGGAGAAGGAATTATGGAGGTCCTTAATTTGAATTTCATCCAATTTCCAAAAGCAAAAGAGTGTGTGGATAATGCAGCCAATGGAGCGAAGCTGCTTGCACAAGCCCTCACAAGTATGGCCGAAATTTTGGAAGAAGCGGAGATGGCCGCCGTAAAATATGCAAATTTGATCGCTGATAAGGAGAATTGATCATGAACTATCGTGGCGAAATCAACGGTGTTATTGCTGAAATTAAAAATATCAAAAGTCAATTAAAGACTGTTTCCGCTGAATTAGATGAAAAGAATATCAACAGCTGTGGAGAAGGAAAAATTCAGGAAGGCATTCAAAAATTATGTGACAATTATTTGAAATGCGCAATCGATAATTTAAATAACCTGTGAATATGGAAGGGAAAGAATATGAAACTACAGGTATACCGGCTTCAAATAGCGGAAAGAGCCTATCGCTTTGGACAATGTGCAGACAAAATCGATTCCTTAAACGGTGCGATTGCACAGCAGGTTTCCAGTCTCAGCAACGCCAATCAGGGCGCGGATATTGCGGCGTATGAGTCGCAGTTTTCTGAAGCAAAGGCGAATGTCATGGATCCATTCTGTTCGTCATTCAGAACGTGGCAATCCTGTATGAGCCTGATTTATCAAACTTATTACAATGCACAGACCAAATGCTGGGAAAAGGCGATTCAGGCGGAGTCACGTATTTAACACAACACTAGGATTTGCAAGGAGCAAAGAGCAGCATGTACGATATTCATCATTTCGAACCGCTATGGGATGACTGGTACATTGACGAATTGCTGGGAGAAGGAAGCTTCGGTAAGGTATATAAAGCGCATAAAAGTTTCGGAAACCATACCTATGTTTCTGCGATTAAGCACTTGTCTATTCCGGCAACGGAGGCGGAACTGCACAATTTGTTGGAAGAAGGCTATGCAACCGATCAGCAAACGGCGCATGAATTCTATACTCAAGCGGCATCTGAACTGATGAAGGAAATCGATGTTATGTATCAGCTGCGAGGGCATACGAATATCGTATCTTATGAGGATCACAAAATTATTCCTAAGGATGACAAGCCGGGTTACGATATTTTTATTCGTATGGAGTTGCTGACAAATCTGTCTTCTATGATGCAGCAGGGAAAAACAGATGCTGAAAATGCAGTTCGGATGGGGATTGATATTTGTCAGGCACTGGAAATCATGGAAAAACGGGAATTGATCCATCGGGATATTAAACCTCAGAATATTTTTGTGAATGCCGATGGCGAATTTAAGCTGGGTGATTTTGGTACTGCGCGTCAGATGGAACGAACTTCCGGCGTGATGTCCAAAAAAGGCACGTATGTTTATATGGCTCCGGAGATTTATAAAGGGGAAGCAGCTAATCGAACGGTGGATCTGTATTCGCTCGGTCTGGTGATGTATCGAATGACAAATGGAAACCGGGCGCCTTTTTTACCTGCGCAGGGAAATATAAGCTTCCAAGATAATGAAGAGGCACTGATACGTCGTATGAGCGGTGAACATTTGCCGGCACCTGCTTATGCCGACGCTGCTTTTGCAGAGATCATTTTGAAAGCATGCGCATTTAATCCGGCGCAGCGCTATGTCGGCGCATCAGCTATGCGAAAGGCATTAGAGGATTACGCCGACGGAAAACAGCTGAAAACAGAGTCTCCAGAGCAGACGGCCGAAGAAAAAACAGATATATATAAACCTGATTGGATTTTCTATCAGCCTCCCGAGTCAGAACACTCTTCCCAAGATAAAGAAAAAAGTACTCAACCGTCAAAGCCAATGTCAACATATGATCCTTTTGAAAAAACGGAGGGCATATTTCATCAACTAGATGAAAAAACGGTAGCTGGCGGAGAAAAGACGACGACCTCTGAAACCTTCCGACAGCAACTTCAGGCAGAAGAAAAACGCAAACGAGAAGAACAAAAACAGCTGGAAGAACGCAGATGGGAAGAGGAACATAAAAAAGAAGACGAAAGGCGAAAGCTGGAAGAACAAAAGAAAGGCAAAACCATATCGTCGAAGTCACAGCCAGCTTCCGCTTCACACACTCCTCTTATTGATTTGCCTATTCGTTTGAATGGCATTACCATTCAGGAAAGTACTCATGGTGTTGGAAGATTTGATAAAGCTTATTTGGGAAATCTGATTATAAAAAGAGACAGGATTCTTTTTTATGAAATAAAAGGCGGAACGCTTGGGGCGGCGGCAGTCGGTATTTTCACCCTTGGAACCGCCCTGCGTTCCTACTATAAAAATGCCAGGACGCAGGGAGAGCCGACTATTTCCATCCCGATGTATGGAATTGCGGAAGTTCAGAAGCATTTTGTTCCAGGTATATACGATTTTACGCTGGTTTTAAAGATGGGTCGCAGATTTCGAGTGGATTGCAGCGTCGGTAGTGTCAGCAAGGCAGACGTTGTGCACGCCATTGAAGCCATTGAAAACCTAAATCAATAATAGGAGCAGGATAAAATGAACGATATTCACCGTTTCGAACCACTATGGGATGAATGGAAGGTTGACGAACTGCTGGGAGAAGGCAGTTTTGGGAAGGTATACAAGGTTCATAAAACGGTCATGAATACCACTTATTATTCCGCAGTCAAGCATATCTCCATTCCCGCAAACGCCGCAGAACTGCACAGTATTTATGACGAGGGATATGCTAACGATGAAGAGAGTGCCCGCGCTTTTTATGCCAACATGATTGTGAGCCTGAGCAGAGAAGTCGATACTATGTATCAGTTGCGGGGGCATACCAATATTGTGTCTTATGAGGATCATAAGATCATTCCCAAGGATGACATGCCGGGCTATGATATTCTGATCCGAATGGAACTGCTGACCAGCCTTTCCTCCCTAATGAAGCAGCGTAATCTGGATACAGAAATGGTTGTCCGACTCGGCAAGGATATTTGCAGCGGACTTCAGGTGCTGGAAAACCGGAAGCTGGTGCATCGGGATATTAAGCCCCAGAATATCTTTTTTGACAAGGAAGGTACTTTTAAGCTGGGCGATTTTGGAACGGCGCGTCAGATGGAACGCACGACCAGCCTGATGTCCAAAAAAGGAACTTATGTTTATATGACTCCGGAGGTCTACCGAGGGCAGGAGGCCAATCAAACGGTGGACATCTACTCGCTTGGACTGGTAATGTATCGCCTACTTAACGGAAATCGCGCTCCTTTCCTTGCTTTGGACGTGAGTACGGTCAGTCCCCAGCAAAGCGAAGATGCACTGGGACGCCGCATGAAGGGGGAAGCACTGCCTGCGCCTGCTTATGCGGATGAGAAGCTTGCTGCTATTATTCTTAAAGCCTGCGCATACGCTCCCGAAGCTCGCTATCAGACTGCAGAAGAAATGTACAAAGCACTGAAGAAGTACGAAAACGAAAAAGAATGTTCAGCAACCCAAAAACCTTCTAGAGACCCTGTTATTGATTTTAAGAATGAAATCGAAAATACTGTTGGCTTTTTTCAGAAAACAGATGAAAGAACAGTCGGAGGAACGTCAAAGGAACCGACAGTTTCCGATATGTTCCAGCAAAAAATAAATAGTGATTTGCAAGATCGTCAAAAGAAACTTGAAGAAGAAAAAAAGAAGAAAGAAGAAAAACAGTTTCAAAAGCAGACAGAAGCTGAGAAGAAAAAAGCTTTTATCAAAAAGAAGTGGCGAAAAGGTTTGAAGATTGTGAAGCTTGTTCTGATATTATACTTGATAAGTGGGGCGATCTGTTGTCTTGTTGAAGGTATAAGGTTCATTCAAGACAACAGAGACGCATTTTATCAAGTGACTTCCACATCACACACAGCTGCACTAAAACCTGTTCTGTTGCTGGATGGTGTATCCTATGAGATTGGTAATTGCACAGCAAGAGATTTTATCAATCATGGATGGAGACCTAGAGATGAAGAATTTTACGATGTTATTATTTATTCCGATGAAATGTCATGTGAATATACTATAAAAAAATAAATAAACGGTAAACATGAATTTATATCTGTTTTAATTATAAATAATATTCCAAATTCTTGCTTTCTTGAATAAGGAACGGTTTTTTCTATTTATTGCTGTGTGGACTCTGCAAGCTGGGGAAAATTTAAACTTGGAACTCCTGTAAACGATAAAGCCATGTTTAACGCAGGCTTTCGAAAAACGGAAGATGACATTACGTCTTACATCTTAGAAACGTATCGAATGAAAATTCTGTTTCAGAGCGAGACGTGTAATACATGGACGGGCATGTGGATTGTAGCCCATCAATAAAAAGCGCTTTTCCAAATCAATATTTTTGAGGAAAAACAATATGCATATCATTACCAACACATCTGTTTATACCGATAAGGGCCGTATTCGGGAATATAACGAGGACAACTTCTTTGTAAACGGAAAAATTCTGCCGCCAGCTGGACTGAAAGAAACCATCTTCTTTCAGGAACAAAGCAACGCCGCATGTCAGCTTTTGGCCGTGTGTGATGGCATGGGTGGCGAGGCTAAGGGAGAAATTGCGTCCGCAGCCGCCGCCGATGCATTAACTCTATTTGCTGAATGTCTGGAAGAATGCTTTGATAGTACCGCGGCACTGCAGGAACAGGTACATGAACTGAACCGAAGCGTACTGAATTCGTTGGCAGAGGTTGAAGAAAAGGGCGGTGGTACAACGTTGACTGCACTGCTGCTCTGCAACGGGAAATACCGCACACTGAATATTGGAGATAGCCGCGTTTATCGCCTTCATGATGGAAGCTTGTGCCAGCTAACCAAAGATGATTCCGAAGTGCAGCGCATGGTGGACATGGGCGTGCTCACGCCGGAGCAGGCGGCCAGTCATCCGCGTAAAAACGTGATTACCCGCTATTTGGGAATCCCTGCGGAATATGGAGAGATCGACGCGACTATTTCCGAACCAGAGCTGTTATGCACAGGGGATCGTTTTCTTCTGTGCAGCGATGGGGTCTGCGGTGTTATCGGCCCGGAAAAATTGTCCGAGCAGCTAAAAAAAGATCCAACAAAAGGCTCCCTGGCGGAAAAAGTGGCACTTCAAGCTTTGGAAGATAAAACAAGGGATAATTTGACTGCGATTGTAGTAGAAATAACATCATGCGATGAAACGGTACAAAAGGAAGAGCATTGGACTGTACCGCAGGCAGAAACACCCGGAGAGAAACGTGTACTGCTTACGATGATATTGACCATAGTGGTAATGCTTGCAATGCTGCTGTTAGTGCTTCAACTTTTCTCACACCGACAGATTACGGAAGAAATCTGTGAATCGCCTTCCGTAGCATCGACAATCATTCCCATGCCGAGCGTGACGATCCCGGAAACCGTTTCTCCCTATAAAAAGCCTCTTTTCCCCCAAAAAACTGCTAAACCGACAAATGTTCCCATTATAGATTCTGAAAGCGATCAGTTTCCTCTTTGATTGCCCATATAAAAGAAAAAGCATCAGCAGAAAATAGAAGAGAAACTGTTTAGAAAACAAATTGTAGTGAAAGCACCAATGAATATTATTGGAAGAATTAAAGAAGATGGGATAAACTATGTGAGACATGGCAGCGGAGCACCATCCATACATAATTTGGACATGACTTTGTTTTTTGGCTAGGGTCAACATGATGGGCTTAATGATACCAGAAACAGAAGGAGGAACGCACGATATGGGTTGTTACAGGCGGGTCCTGCGCCGGCAAGACCACTGGTATGAGTTGGATCCAGAACGCATTTACGGAACGAGGTTATACTGTCCTTTTTGTTACTGAAACAGCAACGGTGTTGATCTCCGGTGGAGTAGATACTTTAACATGTTTCTCCAATACTGAATATCAGAAATGTCAATTATGACTGCAAATAGAGAAAAGAAAGAATTTTTGAATATGCTGCGAAAAATATGCATTCCGAAAAGGTACTGATCGTCTGTGACAGAGGTGTTCTGGATAATAAAGCGTATATGACGGATGAGGAATTTGCAGCAATGCTTCAGTATATTGGCACAAATGAGGTGACTCTGCGAGATACCTATGATGCAGTGTTTCATCTAGTAACCGCAGCCAAAGGAACAGAGAAATTCTATACAACCGCAAATAATAGGCGCAGATTGAAAATGTTCAGCAGGCAGCCGCCTTGGATGATAAGTTGATCGCTGCGTAGACGGGTCATCCGCATTTGCGAATTATTGATAATACACTTGGCTTTGAAGATAAAATGAGGCATCTTATTTCCGAAATTGCTACATTTTTAGGAGAACCAGAGCCCTATGAAAGCGAACGTAAATTTTTGATTGAATATCCAGATTTGGAGGTACTTGCATCACTCCAGAATTTCCAGAAAGTGGAAGTTATCTAGACGTATTTGAAATTTGAAAATAGCGATGAAGTACGCATTCGTCAAAGAAGCTCAAATGGAAATTATATTTATTTTGAAACCCACAAAAAGGTCATCAATTGATGATAATAAACAGGACATTTCATCTCTTGAAAACAATATTCGCATTCTTAACAACTTCTATAATGTGTTTAATATTCGTATATCAGAACGCGCCCAGCTTCGCTTATCTCATCGGCGACTACACGGTCAGCAAGACCGGCACGGTATCTGGCCCGGCGAACGAGGCCCTCATGGCCGCATTGAATTCGAAAGGTTTCGTTGCAGAATAAAAGGTTTTGAACCTCATTTCCCCGGCAAATAGCCGGGACTTTTGTTCTTAAGGGTGTCCATTATTACACGATTTAAGAAGCCGCATATGATATGAAGCAAAATTTCAGGGTGTTCATGGGTTAAGTGTAATTATGCTAACTACTGTCGGATAGGACAACCTATGGGCTGATCGGGTATCTGGAGAGCTATGAATTGTTTGAAGAAAATTCCTTTGGTTACTCTATGACTGACATGCTAACGATGGGGATGAAGGGCGACTTCGGCCTGCTGACCCTGCCCGCCCTGTCTGCGCTGCCCTTTGCGGCCCAGGCGTTGCATGAGATCAAAAGCGGAGCCATCCGTCCGGCAGTGTTTCGGACGGGAAGAAAGAACTGGATCATCGGTAAGGTCGCGGGATGCGTCATCAGCGGAATGCTGCTGCAAGGTGCGGCGGTGGGGCTGCTGTTTCTGATACTGAATGGGCTCACGGTTGCTATGATCAGGCAGGGCTTCCCTTGGGGCGAAGGAGGGGATTTCTGGCCTATACTCCTACGCCGTATGCTGTGCGGCGGCATCTGGGCGGGTGTGGGCTGCGTGATTGCGCTGGCTACAGAAACGGCCTCCGCCGCTTATCTCTCCCCGCTGTGTCTGTGATATGCACTCATGATGATTGGCACCCGCTTTTTCCCGGACGCGGCGATGCTGAACCCCATGCAATGGATGAGTGGAGCAACCTGGTTTTTGGTGCTTTTGCTTGTTGTCACCATTGCTATCCAAGTTCTTTCCCTGAAACGAGGTGTGCAAAGATATGCCTGAAAAACCAGTTTTCGGGAGAGCGCGAGAGGGGGATTTTTGCTCAAAAGCCTTCTCTCGCAAAATTCTATCTCCTTTCGTTTGTGCTGGCTGGAATCTGTACAGCCTGCGGAAGAATCCCCGGTTCTATATGAGTTTGTTGCTGGGCTTCCTGCTGTGCTGGCTGCTGACAGACAAGACCATGGCTATCAGCCGGATATATCTAACCGATGTGCAGATCGTGGAGCCCTTCGTCTGGTGCTATGCCGATGGGGACAGCATCCTGTACGCCGCCCTGGTGATGATGTTGATGCTGTCCGCCTTTCCCCGGATTGATACACTAGCCAGCTACCTGATCTTCCGCACCACAAGGCTGAATTGGCTGATCGGCCAGATCATCACAGTGTTTGCGCTGACCTTCGGTTATTGCCTGATGATCCTGTTGTCCTCCATGGCCATGTGCATCGGCTGCAATGTGTTCACAGCGAATCATTGGAGCGAAACCGCCACCATGCTCTCCTTTTCGCCCGCCAGCTTTGAAGTGGCGCTTACCGTCATGCGCAAGACGGTGAAGCTCACGACCCCCTGGGGCTGCTGTTATCAAATTTTCGGGCTGTTGTTCCAGTATGTGCTGTTGCTTTCCATGATCCAACTGCTGTTCACGGTACTAAAAAGCAAAAAAGCGGGCATCATCGCCGCGCCGATGCTGAACTTCGCCGGGTTTGTGCTGACGCCGGATCGGTTTATGACCTGGCTGAATCTGCCCTCGAAAATGCGGTATTACGCCAACCTGCTGTCGGTATGGCTTTCGCCACTCCAACACGCCACCTACTCCATGCACAACTTCGGCTACGATCTGCTGCCCCGGTTGTATGTTTCCTATCTGATCCTGGGCGGAGTCACGGCTGCGATGATCGCCCTGTCCATGCTCAAAATGCGCACTTTTCAATTCAGCTTCACAGGAGGGTATTCCGATGAGTAATGCAGCTTTTAATCAAGTAGTTGCTGATTCACTCTCTATCAAAGCTTCCGCTGGAAGCTCCGCCGTGATTGTTCAGCGAGTGAGCAAGTCCTTCGGAAATGAAAATGTGCTGAAAGAGGTGTCCTTAGGCTTGGAAAAAGGAAAAATTCATGGCATCATCGGGCGTAATGGCAGCGGGAAAACGGTGCTGATGAAGTGCATTTGCGGCTTTCTACGGCCCACTTCCGGTGCGGTAAAGGTGTTTGACAAAATCATCGGTACAGACTGTGATTTTGCTCCCGATACCGGAATGCTGATTGAAACGCCTGGATTTCTGATTCACGAAACGGGCATGAATAACCTGAAATGGCTTGCCAAATTGGGGAAGGGTGCAAATAGAGAGCGTATCAGTGAGCTGATCCGCATGGTGGGGCTTGACCCTGCCATGAAGAAGAAGGTCGGGCAGTATTCCCTGGGGATGCGCCAACGCCTGGGCATCGCGCAAGCCTTGTTGGATGATCCCGCCCTCCTGATCCTGGACGAGCCCATGAACGGCCTGGACAAAAACGGAGTTAAAGATATTCGTTCTTTGCTGTTTGATCTGAAAGCACAGGGAAAAACCATCCTACTCGCCAGCCACTTTGCCCAGGATATTGACGAACTGTGCGATACCGTGCATGAGATGGATCAGGGGATCATTACTATGGCTAAATAGAGTTCTTTACTACGCGATTGTTCACAGCAACATTAGTCAGACGTAATCCGCAGAGCAGTTGCTGAGTTGTAATAATCGTTGTTTATCACTGATGTCATAACGCTGGATCCTGCTGTCATCAGCAAGAAACATTCCGCTGCCATTGAGGATAACTTTATTACCAGCGCTAAGCCGTCCACCGTGCAGCCCTATGCTGGTACGGGTATGACGATCTCCAACAGCAGCACCAACTGGGGCACCAGCAAGGCCTTTGTCAAGTTCCTTGATTCCGGGCTGCCGCTGATCGACTCTTCGTACTATGTCACCAAGGCATACTTCTCTGTCATGACCAAGAGCGCGCCCACCACGGCCGCCTCCATTCTTTTGAAGGAAGTGCTGGGTAGCTGGAGCAGCCAGACCATTACCTATAACAATGCGCCGGCATTGAGCGATAAGGCTCTGGATTATCAGTACATGTCTGCGAACAGCATTTGGTATACCTACGACATCTCCAATCGGTGCGCAAGTGGTATGGCGGCACCAACTATGGCCTTGCTCTTGAAGCGGGCAGCCGTACCTACTTTGAACTATACACCAGCGATCATGCTTACAACAAGCCGTATGTAACCATCAACTACGTTTCCTTGGCTGGTTTGGAAGATTATCTGGTCTATGAGGATCAGGATGTGGGGCGTGCTGGCGTGGGTCATGTCAGCCTGTACAACGGTAACCTGATCTTTGAACGTCAGGATTCCTCCTGCAGCGGTAACCGCATGTCTGTGTCTATCAGCCACATCTACAACTCCTGCTACCGCAACGTGACCGCTTTCGGCACCGGCGCTGGATGAAGATGAATGTGCAGCAGACCCTACATCGTGAGACGCTGGAAGATGCAGACGGTACTTCTACTTACTATGTGTACATGGATGAAGACGGTACCCGTCATCATTTCAAGTCTGTATCCGGCGAATGGAAGGATCAATCCGGTAAGGGTATGACCCTGACCATCTCCGGAAGCACCGCTACCATCACTGATAAGGGCCACAACAAGTGGGTTTTTGATCTGCCTACGGTGGAGTTCAACAACAACTACGCCAATGTCAAGATGCTCAAGACTCTGTCCGACGCCTGTGGCAACATCATGACCGTTACTGCTACTGGCAACATTCTGGAGAATGTGGAAGATGGTATTGGCCGCAACACCAGCTTCTTCAATTCCAGCAACCGCGTCAATACCATCTATTCTCCCGGCTTCGGCGAATCCGGCGCCTGCGGCTTCGAGTATGATGCTTCCGGTCGCCTGACCCGTGTGTGGGAACTGGCTGGTCAGCCCGGCACTGAGAACGTGTACTACACCTACGATGCCAATGGTCTGCTGCTTTCTGCTACCAACTGCGACGGCGTAAAGGTGATCTACGAATATTACACGACCCGTGAACCTTTCCGCGTCAAGCGCGTGAGGATCACTGGCGGAACCCTGTGTGCTTATGACCGTACCTATGAGTACAAGGATTGCCTGACCGTGGTTACTGAGGGACAAAACACGGATCTGAATTTCGGAAAATGCCTTGGAAAATATGCAATGAATATTCATTCATGACTGAACCTGCATTTGCCGTATTACGGGGATAAATGATGATGATTTCATCACATCCAGCTAACGATTTGGCGGTAGATGTGAAAGTCGAACACGCCGCCATTGTTAGCTGTGCTAACACCCAGCTAACAGCACTGGGGAAAAACGGGGATATTTTGAAGGAAAATGCGAACAGTGAAAATCGTTAGAAACCCAGTAATGGCAAGGCTTAAAGGCACTTCAGGGAACAGCAAAGGCGAACACTTTTTCGATCTCCTAATAAGAAGCTCGCCTACCACCTTTTCGATAAATCGAAAGCGAGACTTC
>ENA-UOJJ01004749-UOJJ01004749.1-human-gut-metagenome-genome-assembly--contig:-CS66-NODE-4749-length-12277-cov-8.338406_pt1 | contig 12277 bp, 9 predicted proteins | sample MGYA00242343_ERZ723890 | MGnify/ENA metagenome assembly ERZ723890 | reverse complement strand
CAAGCGACCGCGCTCGGCGCGAGAATGTGCCAAGGCACATTCTTTTTCATGCGGTCATGCATTCAAAAATCATGCATCTGGAAAACATTTCGAAGCCAACCTATACTGCTTCTAAAAATTAAGAAAATCTTACAATTTCACGCAAAGACCCCAAATTTTGCGAAGTTTTTTCGGTAAGGTTGACACATATGGTCTTTTTTCATTATAATAGATACGATTGTAAAAACGTGAAAAAGATGGAAAAGAGTCGAGCGGCTGTCTGGAAATACGGCGGCAGACAGAATAAGAATTCCGTTGCGGGGGATGAATTGCAGAAAACGCAGCAGAATGAGGAGATAGACGGATGAAAAAATGGAAGTTATTGGGGAAACGGGCGGCGGCGTTTCTGCTGGGCGCTGTGATGGCGGTCAACCCAGGGCTGGCAGGTACTGCAGCAGAGTCTTTGCTGGGGATCGTCAGCTATGCGGAAGAGAGAACCGCGTCGGTCAATGCGACAAACCTGAATGTCCGGAGTGGTCCGGGCACTTCGTATCAGGCACTAGCGAAGCTGTCCAAGGGCGCACCGGTTACAGTACTTGGTGAGCAGACGGGAACGGATGGCGTCGTATGGTATCAGATACGATATAGCGGAAGCGGCGGTGAGCAGACGGGTTATGTTTCGAGCAAATACATAAAGTTTCCGACTGCGATCAAATCGGATTCGGATTTTGAAAACTATCTGACAAAGCAGGGATTTCCGGAGAGCTATAAACAGGGGCTCCGGGAATTGCATGCACAATATCCGAATTGGACGTTCACGGCGTTCCAGACGAATCTGGATTGGAACACAGCGTTGAAAAATGAAAGCGTGATCGGGCGGAACCTGGTTGCGAGCAGCAGCATTTCGTCCTGGAAATCGACCGAGACAGGTGCGTATGACTGGGGAACCGGAACTTGGCCGGGGTTTGACGGAAGCTCCTGGGTACAGGCGTCTTCGGATATTATTGCCTATTATATGGATCCGCGGAATTTCTTAAATGATAAATATATTTACCAGTTCATGAAACAGTCGTATGACAGTTCACTTCACACGAAGACGGGGCTGCAGAACATGGTGAGCGGAACCTTCCTTTCCGGCACGGTGTCGGGCGGCTCGTCGGTATCGGCCGGTACGGGAAGTAGTTCAGGAAGCTCTTCTTCCGGTTCAGCGACGGGACCGGGAAGTTCGTCAGGTTCGAGCGGAAGCAGCGCCGGTCTGTCGTCTCCGATTGCTTCGATCAGCGATCATAAGACGGAGCGGGTGGCAGCGACCAATGGACCGGGCATGGTTGGAGATGGATTTTCTTCCAACAATGCAGACGGGGAGACGGCGCCGATCAGCAGCGGCACATCGAATAAGTCATCGGGGACAACCAGCAGCACGGCTGGAACCACCAGTGGCAGTACAAGCGCACCGGGAAGCAGCACAACCGGAACAACTTCTGGTTCAACCAGCAGCGGAAGAACAAGTGCACCAGGAAGTGGCACTTCCAGCAGTTCGGGAACTTCCACGGGAGTGGCGCAGCAGTCTGCAATCGGTACTTCCTATGTAGATATCATCATGAATGCGGCATCCGAATCGGGAGTCAATCCGTATATTCTGGCGTCGATGATTCTGCAGGAACAGGGCAGCCAGGGAACCGGACGCAGTATTTCCGGAACGGTGTCCGGCTATCAGGGATATTATAACTTCTTTAATATAGAGGCATATCAGTCCGGCTCGATGAGTGCGGTAGAACGCGGACTCTGGTGGGCATCCCAGTCGGGAAGCTATCTGCGCCCGTGGAACAGCATCGAGAAATCGCTCCGCGGCGGTTCGGTTTATTATGGCGAGAATTATGTGAAAAAAGGGCAGGATACGCTGTACTTAAAGAAATTTAATGTGCAGGGCAGCAACCTTTATAAACACCAGTACATGACGAACGTGCAGGCAGCAGCTGCCGAAGGACTGACGCTTTCGAAGATCACGGCATTGGCAAATACAACACTTGAGTTCTCGATTCCGGTGTATAAAAATATGCCGGCGGGCGCCTGCGTCAAACCGACGCTGGACGGCAGCCCAAACAACAAGCTGTCGGCGCTGGGCGTCGATGGATTTGCACTGACACCGACCTTTAACCGAGATACAGAGTCCTACGATCTGATTGTGGATCCATCGGTGGCAAGCGTGACGGTAGCAGCGAGCGCGATTGATTCCAAGGCAACGATTGCCGGAACGGGAACGGTCGATCTGCAGAGCGGTGTCAATGAGATCACCGTGACGGTCAAAGCAGCAAATGGAAATCTGCGAAATTACGTCCTTCACGTAGTGCGCCAGTCGGGCGGTCCGACCTACTCAAGCTCGATTGGAAGCGGCGTTTCCTCTGGAAGCAGCTCTAGCGGTCCGGCGACGGGACCGGGCATGTCTTCAGGAAGCAGTTCAGGAAATTCTTCCTCCGGCGGTTCGGATGTGCAGATTGTCGGCCCGACCTCTTCGGGAAGCAGTTCAGGAAGCTCTCCTTCCGGGCAGTCTGCACCGGGATCAAATGTGAATGGATTTGGGAGCGGCAGTTCCGGAACCCTGATTGCGCCAAATGGGGAGTCTGTCGGGAGCGCCGGCAGTCCGCAGGGGAGCCAGTCACCGACCAGCGCGGCGGCACCATCCCAGTCCACATCGGGAACGCATGCGGTATCGTCGGTGCGCGGGGATGTCAACGGCGACGGTAAGCTGAACATCATGGATGTCCTGCTGGCACAGCGGTCGATACTGGGACTTGGAAAGTTAAGAGCGGAAGAAATCGCGCGCGCCGACCTCAATGGAAATGGAAAAGTAGATATTTTGGATATTCTTCTGATGCAGAAGAAGATTCTGGGACTGTAGGGATATTTCACGTACCTGCGGCTGGTCTTGAGAGATGGCAGCGGGTACGTGAAAATTTGTAAAGAAAGGGAACGGTGCAGATATGGGACCGTTACCAATAAAGAATATAGGACAGGGCAGTTGAATGAAAAGGTTTAAAAATATCATATTAGGTATACTTGCGGCAGGTATGCTGACGGTGGCGGCGCCGGTTGGCGGGATCAGCGCCTATGCATCCAGCGCAAAAATTTCATTTTCCGATCCGAGTGCGACGGTGGGTCAGGAGTTCAGCGTCAATGTGAAGATCTCCTCTCAGGATGGAAATCTAGGGGCATCCGACGTGGTACTTTCCTATGATCCGTCGGTCATTGAGTTTGTGAGCGGAAATAACGCAAGCGGCGGTGCAGGTTCCGTCCGCCTGGTTGGAACGATGGATTCCAATTCGACGAAGGCATTTTCCTATACGCTGAAATTCAAGGCAGTGCAGGCGGGAAATACTTCGATCTCTGTGGGAAGTTATGAAGTCTATGACTCAGATGCACAGGCAGTCACAGTTTCTAAAACGGGGACGGCGAGCGTCAAAGTAAAAGCACCGGCAACCTCCTCGGCGGAAGCGGCGCTTTCGTCCTTGAAGATTTCTCCAGGAACACTTTCCCCTGCATTTTCGCCAAATGTGACTTCCTATACGGCGCAGGTAGGAGCCAACGTCGATAAGCTGGCGGTCAGCGCGAGTGCGAAGGACAGCAAGGCGAAAGTCCTTGTCAGCGGTGATTCCGGCTTAAAGGTAGGTGCTAATACCGTTGTCTGCAAAGTGACGGCGGAGGATGGACAGACAACTAAGAGCTACACGATCACAGTCAATAAGCTAGATACGGTCGATGTGCCGTCAGAGGCAGAGACAGGGGCTGAAACAGAGGCAGTTGGGACAACGCCGGTTGTGACAAACGGGCTGGATGTGGAAATAGACGGCGTTTCCTATACGGTGGCGACGGAATTTGATGCCTCCCTGCTTCCGGAAGGATATACGCAGTCTACCTGTACTTATGGCGGTTCAGAGGTCCAGTGTGGAAATGGCAATGACCTGACGCTTCTGTATTTGCAGGGGGCCGATGGAAATGGTGCGTTTTATATTTATATACCGGAATCCGGTGTGTTATCGCCGTATGTGACGATTGATGTGACAGCAAAGTCGATTCTGGTGCTTCCACCGGATGAGTCGGTTCAGATTCCAGATGGATTTATGGAGACGACCATTCAGTTAAACGGCACGTATAAAGTGCAGGGCTGGGTATGGAAGAGCGATGAACAGCAGAAGTATTGTGTCGTATATGGTATGAATGAGAGCGGCGAGAAGTCGCTGTATCGGTATGATATTGCAGAAAAGACCTTCCAACGGTATTTTGAAGACCCGTCTCTGGCAACTAAATACGATGATGCACAAGTGGAAGAGATTGTAGATAAGTACAACGCACTTTGCAGGGATTATAATATTCGCTTTGTCATGCTTGCGGTTCTGGGCGTAGCGTGTGTAATTTTGTTCTTTATCGTGATCAATCTTCTGCTCAAGCGGAAAGAGTGGAGAGAGGAAGCGCAGGCAGCCGGAGGCAGACAGAGGTCCAAGCGTCGTCCGTCATCACCGAATGCACGACCGGCGGCAGACGCACGGGTGAAACGAGGCACTGGGCGCGACAAGAGAGAAGATGGGGAAATGACGCCGGCAAGACCGGCAGCGCGGAGTGAGAAGGAGCGCATGGCAGCGGATGACAGACGTCGCCCGTCCGCAGAGCGGATGGAGGAAGGGCGTCGGAGTGCGCGCCGAACCCAAGAGACGCTGGAGACAAGACCGGTCCGCCGGGAGCGGAGTATGGAGGCAGCAGCATCGGCAGACCGCGCAAAACGGATGCCGGAGGAAAGACGCCGCCGGGAAGCAGGAAGTGAAAATCGTTCCGAACGCGTCCGTAGAGAAATGCCAGAAGAAAGCAGTCCGGCTTGTGTCCGCAGAGAGGCATCAGAAGAAGAACGTCTGCAGCGCACCCGCAGAGATGCGGCAGAGGAAAGCCGTTCAGAGCGTCCGCGCAGAACTTCGGCAGACGGAAGCCGCGCAGAGCGGGAACGCCAGGCAGTGGCAGAAAGCCGACGCACAGAACGGGAACGTGCCGTTTCAGCAAAAGAAAGCCGCCTGCAGCGCGATTACACGCCTGCATCGGCGCATCGTGCGGCGAAAGAGTCTGCAGCATCGGGAGAACGCCGGAATGCACGCCCGGCGATTTATGTGCGCCCGGCATCCCGCTCGGAGCTTTACTACACGCTGGAACGGGAGGAATACGGTGATCGCCCAACGAGATATGAGTCGGAATCAGAGCGATCCAGACGCGCCCGCGAGGCAAAAGCCCGGTTAGAGCGGGATCGGCGTGATGAGGATGGATTTGAGTATATCGACGATCCGCAGTAAATAAAAGAGGAAAAGATGGGTATCTGTCCAGGAGATTTCTGGTGGGTATCTGTCTTTTCTTTTATATCGATTTTTTTGTAACAAGTTCACACAATTAACACAGTTTTACAGTTGACGAAAACACCTGTTTGTTATACAATCTATATAACAAATGATAAAACAGGCGGCTGACTGCATTTAGAAACGGGGTCTGCCGTCAGAATGAAAGATGGTGGAGTATGATTGTAGAGATTGATTTTAACAGTGAGGAAGCGCTTTATATTCAGCTCATAAACCAGATCATCATCGGGATTGCGACCGACCAGATCCGGGAGGGCGATACGCTGCCATCCGTGCGCCAGTTAGCGGATAACATCGGAATTAACATGCACACGGTCAACAAGGCATATTCTGTACTGAAACAGGAAGGTTTTCTGCGTGTGGACCGCCGCCGCGGGGCAGTGATTGCACTTGATACGGATAAGATGCGGACGATCTCGGAGATGCGCCGGGATCTCAGTGTAATTCTGGCAAGAGGTGTCTGTAAAAATGTGAGCCGCGAGGAGGTTCACAATCTGGTGGATTCCATTTATGACGCATTTACAGCGGAATAGCAGGTTCCGGCTGCGGGCGATGATTTTTGTGCATTGGAACCGTTGCGGGATGTGTATGTTGGGAGGATAAATTATGCTGTGTGAGAAATGTGGGATTCGCGAAGCGAATATTAAATATACAGAAGTGTTTAACGGCGTCAAGACAGAGCATAATCTCTGCGCCCAGTGCGCGAAAGAGATGGATCTGGGACCGTACTCGGCACTGATTGAGGGAGAATTTCCGCTTGGAAAACTGCTTTCGAGCCTTTTGGGACTGACGGATGCGTCTGCTAACCAGGCACCGAAAGAGGATGTGGTATGCCCGACTTGCGGCACGACCTATGAAGAATTTATCAAGAACAGCCGTTTCGGATGCGCGGACTGTTATCATGTGTTTGATCCGTTGCTTGGAGAGAAAATTAAGAAATTGCAGGAAAATTCGAGCCATACCGGCAAACATCCGAAGATCCAGCCGCGCAGTCAGGCGGCTGCAGAGGTGACGAAGAAAGGAGAACTGGAATTCAGCCCGGAAGAGCAGATTAAGCAGCTGAAACGCAGGCTGGAAGCGGCGTTGCAGGAAGAAGACTATGAGACGGCTGCTGCCTGCCGGGATAAGATACACAGTCTGGAAGGAGAGATGAGACATGACGAAATGGTTTGAGGAAGTGGCGAATGATGCGTCCAATATCGTTTCCAGCCGGGTGCGTCTGTCTCGGAACTGGGAAGAATATAAATTTCCGAGCCGTCTGGAGCCGGATGAGGCGCGGACGATGATTGCCCGTTTAAAACAGAATTTCCGCGATCTGGGTGACCGGGACGGTCAGTTTTATGAATATGAAGATCTGGAATTGATGGAGAAGCTTGACCGCACCGCATTGCGGGAACGGCGGCTTTTAAACCGCACGCTGGCGGAGAAGACGACGCCGGGCGGGATCCTCTGTTCGGAGGATGAGCGGATCAGCATGGTATTAAATGCGGACGATCATATCCGTTTACAGGTGCTGGCATCGGGACTCGATCTGCAAGAATGTTATGCAAAAGCGGATGCGCTGGATGATTATATCAACGAGAAGATTCCGTATGCATTTAATGAGAAATATGGATATCTGACGTCCTATCCGACGAATGTCGGAACAGCAATGAAGGCGTCTGTGGTCGTGCATCTGCCGTCTCTGACAATGAATAAGAAATTTCAGGAACTTCTGGGCGATATGGGACGTTTCGGCACGACCGTGCGCGGCGTTTATGGCAGAGGCAATGAAAACTACGGCGATCTGTACGAGGTAGTCAATCAGAAGACACTCGGCATCACCGAACAAGAGATTCTGGAGCTGGTAGCCAACGTGGCGGGGCAGCTCTCGGCGCAGGAAAATCAGTTCCGCGAGGTTTCTCTGTCGAGGCACCGCTTGGAGCGGGAGGATGAGGCGTACAAGTCCTACGGCGTTCTGAAATATGCGCGCCGGATGACGCTCAAGGAAGCGATGACATTTCTATCTCATGTCTGGGCGGGCATCGCGGACGGGCTGTTAAAACCGGCAGAATTTGTGAGCATTTACCGCCTGATGATCGGCATCCAGCCGGCAAACTTACAGAAACGTTCGAGCAAGCCGCTGGGACGTGAGGAACTGGAGGCAGAGCGGGCGCGATATCTGCGGGAGGAACTGCCGAAGCTGGTGTAAAGTAAAAAGAAACAGGAGGAACAGTAAAATGATCGATCGTTTTACTCAGAAAGCCAGAGAAGCGATCCGTCTGGCAGTCGAGACAGCGCAGGAGCTGGAACACGGCTATGTGGGGACGGAGCATCTGCTTTTAGGACTGATAAAAGAGGGAACTGGCGTGGCGGCAGCGGTTCTGGCAGAACATGATGTGACAGAAGAACGAGTCATGGAACTGATGGAGCGTCTGATAAGCCCGGCAGTGGCGACTCAGGTAGAGGGACAGATTGAGTATACGCCGGGGGCGCGCGCCGTGCTGCAGGCGAGTTATGATGAGGCGGTTTTTTTCAAAGCGCCTCTGATTGGAACGGAGCATATCCTGATTGCCATCATCAAGGATGGAAAATCAACTGCGTGCCGTTTACTCAATACAATGAATGTTAATATTCAGAAATTATATGTGGATCTGATGGGGGCTATGGGCGATGACGCGCCGTCCGAGGCAGCGGAAGATGCGGCAGCAGGACGGGTGCGCCCGGAGAAAGGCAATACACCGAATCTGGACAATTTCAGCCGGGATCTGACCCAGATGGCGCGGGACGGAAAGCTCGATCCAGTCATCGGCAGGGAACGGGAAATGAAACGTGTTATTCAGATTTTAAGCCGCCGGACGAAGAATAATCCGTGCCTGATCGGGGAGCCAGGCGTCGGAAAGACGGCGGTTGTGGAAGGTCTGGCGCAGTTCATTGTTTCCGGCAATGTACCGGAGACGATCGCGAAAAAGCGGGTTGTCAGCCTCGATTTGTCCGGCATGGTCGCAGGATCCAAGTACCGCGGTGAGTTCGAAGAGCGGATTAAGAAGGTACTTGCCGAGGTGCGGGAGAGTGGAAATGTGCTCTTGTTTATTGACGAGATTCACACGATCATCGGCGCAGGCGGCGCGGAGGGCGCGATCGACGCCTCCAATATCCTGAAACCGTCGCTGGCGAGGGGCGAGATTCAGCTCATTGGTGCGACGACGCTGGAAGAATACCGCAAATACATCGAAAAAGATGCGGCCTTGGAACGCCGGTTTCAGCCGGTTATGGTAGATGAGCCGACGGAGGCGGAATCCATCGAGATTTTGAAGGGGCTTCGCAGCCGCTATGAGGAGCACCACAAGGTGACGATCCAGGATGAGGCGCTGGTGGCAGCGGTGCGCCTGTCTGCCCGCTATATCAATGACCGTTTCCTGCCGGATAAGGCGATCGATCTGATCGATGAAGCATCCTCGAAGCTGCGTCTGACTGTATATACGGAGCCGGAGGAGATCAAAAAGCTCGAAGCGGAGATCAAAAAACTCGAAGACCAGAAGGAAGAGGCGATCAAGGCTGAAGCCTATGAGAAAGCCGGTGAGATCAAGAAGAAGCAGCAGAAAAAGCAGGAAAAGATTGAAAAGATTCGTGAAAAATGGGAAAAAGAGAAAAATTCACGCAAGTTAGTGGTCGGTGAAAATGAGATTGCGGACATTGTTTCTGACTGGACGAAGATCCCGGTTCGCAAGCTGGCAGAAGAAGAGTCAGAGCGGCTGTTGAAACTGGAGTCCATTCTGCATGAGCGTGTGGTCGGACAGGAGGAAGCTGTATCCGCCGTGGCGCGTGCGATCCGCCGTGGTCGTGTGGGACTCAAGGATCCGAAGCGGCCGATCGGTTCGTTTCTGTTCCTGGGGCCGACGGGTGTCGGAAAAACAGAGCTTTCCAAGGCACTCTCGGAGGCGATGTTTGGCACGGAAAATGCGATGATCCGCGTTGATATGTCGGAGTACATGGAGAAACACAGCGTTTCCAAGATGATCGGTTCGCCGCCAGGATATGTTGGCTACGAGGAGGGCGGACAGCTCAGCGAGAAGGTGCGTCGCAATCCATATTCGGTTATTCTCTTTGATGAGATTGAAAAAGCGCATCCGGATGTATTTAACATTCTGCTGCAGATCCTCGATGACGGGCACATTACGGACGCACAGGGACGGAAGGTGGATTTCAAGAACACGATTCTGATTATGACCTCTAATGCGGGCGCTGAAAATATTATTTCCCCGAAGCGGCTTGGATTCTCGTCGGAGAGCGGTGAGAAAGCGGATTATGCGTTTATGAAAGAGCGCGTGATGGAGGAAGTGCGCCGGATGTTTAAGCCAGAGTTTTTAAACCGAATCGATGAGATTTTAGTATTCCATCCTCTGACGAAGGAGAATATCAAGACGATCGCGGGCATTCTGCTGCGCGGCATCAAGAAAAGGACGGAGGATCAGCTTGGAATGACGCTCACGATCACAGATGATGCGATCGATTTCCTGGCAGATAAGGGATATGATTCCAAATATGGTGCAAGACCGTTGCGCCGGACGATCCAGACGCAGATCGAGGATCAGCTTTCTGAGAAGATCCTGGAAGGCACGATCCGGAAAAAAACAGAGGTTCGGATTGAAAAAGATGGCGATCAGCTGAAATTTGAGACGGTCTAAAGGGCTGGAAGCGAAAAGACTGGTAAACCCGGTCGAAGTGTGTTAAAATGATACTACTGAGTAACTGTGTAAGTGCGGAGCAGTTGCGATATTGATTAAAAGGATACTAGGAGGATAAAGCATTATGCCAGTAGTTAGCGAGTTAATCCGCATCGAGGATGACGGAACCATCAGTTTTGGCAATTATATGTTAGCAGCAAAGTCCAAGCTGCAGGATTTTGAATTTCAGGGCGATCTTTATAAGGTAAAAACATTCGGCGAGATTACCAAGCTGGAGCGCAACGGAATGTTCGCATATGAGTCGGTACCGGGCACGGCAGTCAATCATTTCCAGGCGGGAGATACTTCCGTACAGTTTTCGGTTGAGGGCGAGAAGGATGCTCAGATTACCATTCAGTTAGAGGATGAGCGTGAGTATGAGGTATATGTAGACGGCGTATCGGTTGGTGGCATGAAGACCAACGTCAGCGGCAAACTGGTACTGAGCGTGGAGCTGAACCCGGGCAAGGCAACCGCAATCCGAATTGAAGCCAGATAAGGAAAAGAAAAACAAAACGTTACGTACAAGTTACAATGCGTGAGATGAAAGCTGCTGCATGGCAGGAATGGCGGGCGTGTGCGCCGGAAGCCGGTTTCCGCCATGCAGCAGCTTTTTGTGTAATAAGAAATATGAGAAGAAGTGTTTGGAAAGGAATCAGCATGGCAAAGGCAAAATCAACGGGATTTTTCTGCAGGGAATGCGGTTATGAATCTTCCAAATGGATGGGGCAGTGCCCGGCGTGCAAGGCGTGGAATACGATGGTGGAAGCGCCGTCCGCACCGGCATCATCCGGTACGGCAGCAGGGCGGTATGCGGCAGCGGCTTCGCTGACGGCGGCACCGGGGAAACGGGTTGGCGCGCAGGCAAAGCCGGTCAGCTTAGATGAAATTGAGCTTTCCGATACGGATCGGACGAGAACCGGATTTGCAGAACTTGACCGGGTGCTTGGAAGCGGCGTGGTGCGTGGCTCCCTGGTGCTGGTAGGCGGAGATCCGGGAATCGGAAAATCAACCCTGCTTCTGCAGGTCTGCCGGAACCTGGCAGGACAGGAACAAAAGGTTTTATACGTCTCCGGCGAGGAGTCATTAAAACAGATCAAACTGCGGGCAAGCCGGATCGGGACGGTGCGCGGACCACTTTCGTTCTTGAGTGAGACGAACCTGGATACGATCGCGGAGGTGATCCGGGAGGTACGCCCGGATGTGGTCGTGATCGACTCGATCCAGACCATGTTTATCGAGGCGGCAGGTTCTGCACCGGGCAGTGTCAGCCAGGTAAGAGAGTGCACCGGCGTCCTGATGCAGCTCGCAAAAGGACTGGGTGTGACAGTCTTTATCGTCGGTCATGTGACGAAAGAGGGCGTTGTGGCGGGACCGCGTATGCTGGAACATATGGTCGATACAGTGCTATATTTTGAGGGCGATCGCCATGCGTCCTACCGGATTCTGCGGGGAGTGAAGAACCGTTTCGGTTCGACCAATGAGATCGGCGTGTTTGAGATGCGGGAGGAAGGACTGGCGGAGGTGCCGAATCCATCCGAATTTATGCTGGAAGGGCGCCCGGCGGAGGCATCCGGTGCGGTGACTGCCTGCTCGATGGAGGGAACCCGCCCGATTCTTCTGGAAGTGCAGGCGCTGGTGTCAAAGACGAATTTCGGACTGCCGCGGCGGACGGCAGCGGGCGTCGATTACAACCGTGTGAACCTGCTCATGGCAGTGTTGGAAAAACGATGCCGTTATGCCCTGTCCGGGTACGATGCGTATGTCAACATTGCAGGCGGCATGAAGATGAACGAGCCGGCGCTTGACCTTGCGATCGTGATGGCGCTGATTTCCAGCTATAAAGACCGTCCGCTGGATGAGAAAACGATCGTATTTGGCGAGGTCGGACTCTCCGGAGAGGTGCGCGCCGTCTCGATGGCAGAGCAGAGAGTCCATGAGGCAGTCAAGATGGGATTTACAAGATGCATTCTTCCGATGGTCAATGTCAGTAAATTGAAACCAAGGTCGGATATCCGGCTGGAAGGGGTGGCAAATGTGCGGGAGGCGATTGGGCTGCTGTAGGTTGCTTGGATTTTGGGAAAATTTAAGAAAAATAATAGTAGCGTAATGTGAGTAACAGCAAATTTGTCTCAGTGGGAGTTAGGTCTCCGACTGAGATAAACGCTCCGCGAGGATGCGCAGTGATTCTGATAGGAATAT
>ENA-UOJJ01004744-UOJJ01004744.1-human-gut-metagenome-genome-assembly--contig:-CS66-NODE-4744-length-12291-cov-5.552550_pt1 | contig 12291 bp, 10 predicted proteins | sample MGYA00242343_ERZ723890 | MGnify/ENA metagenome assembly ERZ723890 | reverse complement strand
CGGCGGAGGAATCCTCCGCCGGTCGGGGCAGGCTTTTGATTTGGAAAAAAGAGACAGGCGGCTTTTTGCGGCCTACAGCAGATCGCCGAAGGGATTGTCGATGGTCACGCGGCCTTCGTGGGTGTCGCCCAAGCCGCTGTACAGATCCGCCTTGCCGTCCTCCCGCAGCACGATGCCGGAGGTGAAGGCGCAGTCCTTCAGTTTGGGCAGCTTGGCCGCCGCATCCGGATAGCTGCGGCGGGTGGCGATGACCTGAGGCTCGGTCGCCTGATGGGTTTCGGGGTCAAAGAGGAAGGCCACGTTCAGGTACACGGCCTGCTTCACGCCGTCCGCGTCCTTTTCGGCATAGCACTTGTGGCCGATGACGCCGATGCGGCCGTCCTTGAGCAGATAGCACTGGTTGCAGCCGCCCCATTCGCCCCGGCCGAACAGATTGCCGATGGCGGGGGCGTTTTCAATCACATCGGCGGTCAGGTCGTCCAGCGAATCGATGACGGCAAAGCCGATCACCGCGCCGGAGCCGTAGGTCTCCTCCACCTTTTTGTCCCGGGGACGGGAGAAAACGCCGATGCGGCCATCCTTCAGGCTCACCAGCCGAATGTCCTTCATCTTGTCCGGTCCGGTGGTGAAGTAGCGCATATGCTCCAGCTCGGTGCCGCGATAGAAGTAGCCGTAGAAGCTCTTCACCTCGCCGCTTTCTTTCATCACATGGGTGCCGCCCATGGTCAGCTGATCGCCGATAAACTGAATGTAGGGATCCTCCAGCTGGTAGATCATGGAATCCGGTACCAGCGTGTAGGTATCCTTGCCCGTCTTTTCAAACAGGCGCACCCAGGAGGTGGCCCATTCCCTGCGGGTCTCGACGCGGCCGAAAATATACTCCCTGCCTTTCATGGCGAAGGGGATAGAGCAGTTGTACACATCGTATCCATCCACCCCCACAAAGGTCAGCAGGGCGGAATCGTAGATCTTGCCTTCCTTGTCAAAGGCGGCCCGGGCCTGACGAATATCCATCGTTGTTCCTCCTTCAATCACGGTAACGCAGCCGCTCCGCTGAGAGCGAAGCGGCTGCGCGCTTGGGTCTCTGGGACAAAGTCAGCCTTACTTGCCCATGTAGGCGTTGAACTGACGCTGGTACTCAGCCACCACGGTGTCCAGACCGGCGTCCTTCAGCCGCTTCAGAGCGGATTCGTAGCCGTCCTCGTAGCTGATCACGCCCATGATGATGGGGGTGATGACCGCTTCCATCTCGGTCTGCACGTTGCTGTATTCGGTCTGCACGCTGCTGGCGTCGAAGAAGAAGCCGCCGGCCACGCTGTTCACAGCGTTCTCATCCACGGTGTACTGCGCCTTCTTCACGGCGGGCAGCATGGTGGAGGGATAGCGCTGGTAGGTCATGTTGCCGGCCATCCAGTCGTCGAAGGCCCACTTGGTGTTCAGGGTGTTGATGGAGCCGTCGTCGTTCAGGGTGTAGTTCTGGCCTTCGATGCCGTAGAAGAACAGGTCGTAGTTGGCCTGATCGCTGTAGAGCCAGTTGATGAACTGAACGGCCTCGTTCACGTGCTTGGAGGTGGAGGACACGGCGTTGCAGTTCTTGAAGGCCCAGGGACGGATGGCGCCCTTTTCGCTGTTCAGGCGGGCGATCTGGATGTCGTCCATCGTCAGCTCGGGAACATGCTCCACGGTGTCCAGATAATAGTCACAGGTTCCCAGATGGAACACGTACTCGCCGCGCTTGAGCTTATCCATCTGCTGCTCTTCGGTGGTGGTCAGCACGTCGGGATCGATCAGGCCGCGCTCGTAGGCTTCGTGAGCCCAGTTGGCGTCCGCCTTGAATTCCTCGGTTTCCACCCAGCTCTTCACATTGCCTTCCTGGTCCACCATGAACAAACCGTCCACCACGTTGAAGGGATAGCTGTCATACTGGCTGTGCAGCACGGTCAGGTGGGTAGAGGAGGGGTTGTAGTTGGCCAGCAGGGGCAGGTAGGGGGTTTCGTCGCCGTCCCACTGGGAGATGATGTCCTCCAGCGTGTCCAGCATTTCAGCGGGAGTGGTGGGAACCTGATGGCCGTACTTCTTCAGCAGGTCGGCGCGGTAGGTGAAGGAGCCTTCAACGCCCAGCTCGCACCATGCGGTGGGGATACAGTAGTAACGGCCGTCGATGGTGGCGGCGTCCAGCACGTTGGGCGCGATGGAGGCCTTGATGCCGTCGCCGTAGGCGTTCAGGGCATCGGTGATGTCGGCCAAACCGCCGCGGCTATAGTAGGTAGCGAAGGAAACGCGATCCTGCATCACGTGGAACAGGTCGAATTCCTCGCCGGTGGACAGCATCAGATTCAGCTTCTGGTCCCACACATCCCAGGGGATGTAGACCAGCTCCACCTGAATGCCCAGATCGGCGGCCAGCTTGGCGTTCACGGCTTCGATGACGGTGGCGTAGTCTTCCTTTTCGGACCCGGGAATCACATACTTGATGGTCACCATCTCATCGGCGAAAGCGATGGCGGCGGGAAGCATGCTCAGAACCATGATCAGAGCACACAGCAGGGACAGCCACTTTTTCATTGGGGAGTTCCTCCTTTAATCAATAAAGATTTTTATCTGCAAACCGCTTGTGCGGCTTGTATCAATGGAAACCGGCGTTCCGTCAGCCCTTGACCGCGCCTACCACCAGACCCTTGACGAAGTATTTCTGCAGGAAGGGGTAGAGCAGAACGATAGGGCCGATGGTGATGATGGAGGTGGCCATCTTCAGGGATTCGGAGGGAGCCTTCTGGCCGGGAATGGAGCCGCCCATCATCTTCTGCATATCCTTGATCATCTGAATCTGGGACTTGAGCTGCAAAAGCAGATATTGCAGAGGATAGAGCTTCTTGTCATCCACCAGCATGATGGCGTTCCACCAGTCGTTCCAGTAGGCCAGACCGTAGAACAGGGCCACGGTGGCCAGCACCGGCACGCTCAGGGGCATATAGATCTTGAAGAAGATATGCACGTCCGTAGCGCCGTCGATGTAGGCGGACTCCCGAAGCTCGCCGGGCATATCGGACATGTAGTTGCGCACCAGATACATATTGAAGGGGGAAAACAGCAGGTTGGGAATCAGCAGGGCGACGAAGTTGTTGCGCAGGCCCAGCTGGGTGCAGATCATGTACCACGGCACCAGCCCGGCAGTGAACGTCATGGGGATGAAGAAGAAGAAGGACAGCTGGTTGCGATACTTCACGTTGGTGTTGGCCAGCGTGTAGGCGCTGGCGGCGGTAATGGCCACAGCGGCGATGGTGCCGAGCAGGGTCACCAGAATGGAGATCAGCATGCTGTGCATCACGCTGCTCTGGCCGTTGAAGATCAGCCGGTAGGCCTCTGTGGACCAGGCCGAGGGAATAAAGCGGTAGCCATAGCGGGAAATAGAGGCCTCGCTGCTGAAGGATACACACACGGCCAGCACCATCGGCACCATGCAGAACAGGGCGAACAGACCGGTGAAGAGATACATCAGGTAGTCTCCGGCATTGAGCCGGTTCAACTTTTTGACCCTCTTCGGGGCGGCAAGCGTACTCATGGCAGAGCCTCCTTTCTCAGAACAGCGCGCCTTCGTGGAAGGTGTGCTTGACGATCCAGTTGCTGCCCACCACCATCACCAGCCCGATCAGGGACTGGAACAGGCCGATGGCCATGGACTGGCTGGGGTCGCCCGTCTGGCGCAGCACCCGGTAAACGTAGGTGTCGATCACGTCGGTGGTCTCGTACAGGATGCCCTGATCGCCCACCAGCGCGTAGATCATGCCAAAGTCGCCGTTCATGATCTTGCCCACGGCCAGAAGCGTCATGATGCACACGGTGGGCATAATCAGCGGCACGGTGATGCTGACGATGCGCTGGAAGCGGTTGGCGCCGTCGATGGTGGCGGACTCATAGATGCTCTCGTCAATCCCCGTGATGGCCGCCAGATAAATAACGGCGTTCATGCCCGCACTCTTCCATATCTTCATCCAAACCAGAATGGTGGGCCAGACGTCCGCCTTGGTATACCAGCTGACGCTCTTCATGCCCAGCGCGTTGAGCAGCTGATTGGCCAGACCGTTTTTGTTGGAGAAGATCGCCAGCAGGATATAGCTGACCACCACCCAGCTGATGTAATGAGGAAACAGCATCATGGTCTGGGCTGTGCGGACGAATACCCTGCTGCGCAGCTCGTTGAGCAGGATGGCCAGCACCAGCGAGGTCAGGGTGCCGGTTACGATGAACAGGAGGTTCAAAACCAGCGTATTGCGGATGACGGTGGGGGCGTTGGTGGATTTGAGGAAAAACTCAAAATTCTTGAATCCGCACCATTCGCTGCCAAAAACGCCCAGCTTATAGTTGAAGTGCTTGAAGGCGATGATCATATAGGGGTAGGACAGGTAGCTGAACACCAGCACATACAGAAGTGCCGGCAGGATCAGCAGATAGGAAAAGCGGTTCCTGAGAATATCGGTGAAGAAGGTATAGCGCTTCTTCGTCAGCGAGGGCGCCGTAACGGACTGCGACTTCATTTCCCAACCTCCTTGTTTTATGAGGCCATCCTAGCACCAAATCAGCCAAATCGCAACGAAAAGAATCCGTGATTGCTTTAGAAAAATACGAAAAACGACCAGATGCGACATTTGAAAAAGCGCTTTTTATTTCAAAAAACCTAAAAAGCGTTTTTACAAACCCGTGATGGGGTGTATAATAATTGCAAATAAGCGGCTTGACGACCCGCCACCGGAAAAAACCCATTGCAAAGGAGCAGCCATGACCAAGCCAAAGAGACCGCAGCAGCAGTATCTGTCCCGGGTTCTTCACTACAAGCTCCATCGCCGGAGCCTGCTGGCGGTGTTTGTTTTGCTGATGGTTCTGTTTGCTTCCATCGGGTTTCTGCTCTACAGCGAGTTTTCCAATTACGCCAACAGCCAGACGGCCTCCTATGCAACGGATTTGATGGCTCAGCAGGTCAACAGCACCCAGAACCTCTGGGAGGAGATGGACGCTTTGTCCAGCAGCATTCAGGCCGACCAGAACATCCGCGCGTTTTTTACCGCCCGGAAGAGCGACCTGCTGACCAACTACCACGCCTTCCGCTCGCTGGGCCGGTACAAGGTGCTGCACCCGTTCATTCAGAATATTTCCTTATATAATGTCACCACCGGCAAGCAGCTCAACCTGCTGTACTACGCCCGCGAGGAGACCGCCTGGAACGACGAGGAGATCGCCCGCGGCAGCACGTTTTCCGTGCCGAGGATGGTAACGTCTCCCGGTCTGGGGGAAACCGCCGTGCTGACGCTGGTGTATCCCATCCGAAGCTATTCCAACAGCTATACCTGCTGCATCGCCATCGATATTCAGCGCTCCCATCTGCAGACCATGCTGACCCGCAGCGCAGGCTCCCACACCTATATTCTGGGGGAAAGCAATCAGCTGCTGGTGCAGCCGGTGGACGGGTATCTGCCCGCCGAATGGGGGCAGGTTCTGTCCGGGCTGTATCAGGCCGGGCCGGAGCAGGGCTCCTTTTATCAACAGCTGGACGGTCAGAAAAATCTGGTCTCCTATTGCAAATTTCCCACGCAGGCGTGGACGGTGGTCAGCATCCAGCCCGCTCGTGGCCTGCTCAGCGCGGCCCGGTCCAAGATCATTATGCTGGTGCTCTTTCTTCTGGCCCTGCTGATCCTTTCCATGGGCACGATGTTCATCCTGCTGCTGCGCATCTACCGGCCCATCGACGATCTGGTCTCCCAACTGCCTCACGAAAGCGACGCGGTGGTGGACGAAATGGCGGTCATTTCCAACGAGCTGACGGTATACCGCGACCGTTCGGATATGATGAAGCAGAGCCTGTACCAGTCCAATTTGCAGTCCCTGCTGTTCGGCCTTCCCTGCGACCGGGTGGAGCTTCCCGCTTCCATTACGCAGTCGGAGCGCTTTGTGGTAGGGGTGCTGTCCCACACCAAAAAACGGGAGTACACCGTCGAAGAGCTGAATCGTCTGGCCGCCGGGCAGCTGCCGGGGCTGAGAGAGTGCATCTCCTTCCGGTGGACGGATTACCGGGTGCTGCTGTTCTGCTTTGCGTCCGCCGACGCCCTTCAGGAGGAGCAGCTGACGGAGCAGATGGAAAAATTCTGCCTCGCCTGCCGGAAAAAGCAGGGAAGCGAAGTGCGGCTGGGCGTAAGCCCGGTAGTGGAAACGCCCGAGCAGCTTCATCTGGCCTACAGCGAGGCCCTGCGGCTGGTCTACGATTCCTTCTATCATCAGGAGCGCATTCTTTTCACACAGGATACGGTGGAAAAATGGCGCAGCGCCCCGGCCACGCCTACCGATACGTGGCTCAAAAGGATCTCCGGCTTTCTTTTCCATGAGCAGACGGACGAGCTGTATCAGGCGCTGGACGCTTTCTTTGAGGAGTGCGGTCATTTGTCGCCCAATATCTGCATCCATGTGGTATCCGATGTGCTACGCCAGTGTGTGGAGCTGGTGGAATCCACCTGTCAGCCCAAGAGCGGGGAGGAACTGGCGGAAATGCTGGCGCGAGTCGAGCAGTCGAACTCCTTCGATCAGCTGTGCAGCCTGAGCCGGGAGCTGTTCGGCGTGTGCCATCGGCTGCTGAACGAAAGCGAGCAGCAGCGCAGCCTGCTGCGGGGTCAGCGCATCATCCATCAGGTCTGCGAGATGATCGAGAAGGAATACCGGCATCCCGGCTTCTCCCTGCAGGACGCGGCCGACGGGGTTTCCCTGTCCGCCGGGTAGCTGGGCAGGCTGTTCAGGCAGACCGCCGGGCAGTCCTTTGTGGAAGCCCTGACCGCCTGCAGGCTGAAGGCGGCCGCCCGGATGCTGGTGGAGACCGATACGCCTGTCGCGGTGATTTCCCGGGAGGTGGGCATGGAAAACGCTTCGTATTTTTCCACCGTCTTCCGTAAGGCATACGGCATGTCGCCTTCCCTGTATCGGGAAACCAATCAATCCGCTATCCAAAAACAGCAAGAAGGAGAAACAAAGGAATGAAAAAAGCATGGTGGAAAGAAGCGGTCGTTTATCAGGTCTATCCCCGTTCCTTTATGGACTCCAACGGCGACGGGATCGGCGATCTGCGCGGTATCATTCAGCGGCTGGACTACATTCAGCGGCTGGGCGCCAACGTGATCTGGCTCAACCCCATCTACCGCTCGCCTAACGACGACAACGGCTACGACATCTCCGACTACCGGGCCATCATGGACGAGTTCGGCACCATGGAGGATTTTGACGAGCTGCTGGCCGAGGCGCATAAGCGCGGCATCCGGATCCTGATGGATCTGGTGGTCAACCACACCTCCGATGAAATGGCGTGGTTTGTGGAAAGCCGCAAGTCCCGAGAGAATCCCTACCGGGATTACTACATCTGGCGGGAGGGAAAAGACGGCAGGCTGCCCAACAACTGGGGCTCCTGCTTCAGCGGCCCGGCGTGGAAAAAGGACGAGACCACCGGCGAGTATTACCTGCACCTGTTCTCCACCAAGCAGCCCGACCTGAACTGGGAGAACCCCAAGGTGCGTCAGGGCGTGTACGACATGATGCGCTTCTGGCTGGATAAGGGCGTGGACGGCTTTCGCATGGATGTGATCAACTTCATCTCTAAGGAGCCCGGCCTGCCGGACGGGCCCAGAGAGCCCGGCGCGCTCTACGGCGACTTTACGCCCCATGCGGTCAACGGCCCCCGGGTGCATGAGTTCCTGAAGGAAATGAACCGGGAGGTGCTTGCGCGCTATGACGTCATGACCGTGGGCGAGACTCCCGGCGTCACGCCGGAGGACGCTCGCCGTTATGCCGGGGAGGATCAGCGCGAGCTGAACATGATTTTTCAGTTTGCCCATATGGGTCTGGACTACGGGCCGCTGGGAAAGTGGAGCCTGAACCGTATCCGGCTGGACGACCTGCGCCGCTGCCTCAGCCGATGGCAGACCAGCCTGAACGGCAGCGCATGGAACAGCCTGTACTGGAATAACCACGACCAGCCACGCATCGTATCCCGCTTCGGCGATGATTCCACCGAGGAAAACCGCGTTGCCTCCGCCAAGATGCTGGGCACGCTGCTGCATATGATGCAGGGTACGCCCTACATCTATCAGGGCGAGGAGCTGGGCATGACCAACGTTCCCTTCGACCGCATCGAGGATTACCGGGATATTGAAATTCTCAACGCATGGAGGGAGCTGGTGGAGGACGGCGACGTGAAGCCCGAGGAGATGCTGGCCTGCATCCGGGCCAAGGGCCGCGACAACGCCCGTACCCCTATGCAGTGGGACGATACGCCCAACGCCGGCTTCACCACCGGCACCCCTTGGATCCGCGTCAACCCCAACTATCCCTCCATCCACGCCGCCGCGCAGGAGAACGATCCAAACAGCGTGCTGAATTACTACCGCGCCCTGATCCGCCTGCGCAGGGAAAATCCCGTCATCGTGTATGGCGATTACCGGCTGGCGCTTCCGGAGGATCCGCAGATTTTCGCCTATGAGCGCCGTCTGGACGATACGCGTCTGCTGGTGCTGTGCAACTTTTCCGGCGAAGCCGCCGGCAGGCTGGAGCTGTCGGCCATGGGCTGAGCGGACGCCGAATTGCTGATCGCCAACCTGCCTGTATCCCGGGAGGATTCGTTCGCTCTCCGTCCCTACGAGGCCCGGGTGTACCGGCTGAGCTGAGGGAAATGGATGAAAACAGGGGCTGAGGAGCGGCTTCGCCGCTGTTCCCGCCCCTCGGCGCTTCGCACCCTTTTTGTGAACAGCCCCGCCTCGCGCCGCAGGCCGCAACAGTATCCGGCGAAAAAAGTGGAGATGCAGGAGGCACTGCCTCCTGCACCTCCACTATTTTGACACACTGAGACCGCAGCTACGGCCTTTTTGCATTTCCCTCCCACTCAGATTTACAATTCACTCACACGTGACCGGCGGGAATGTGTTATGATAGAAACGGCCATTTTGCCATCCAAGGGAGGGGTTCCTGTGATCGATATTCAGCATGTGACCAAACGCTACGGCGCGCTGTACGCCCTGCGGGATGTGTCGCTGCATGTGGAAAAAGGCTCGGTGCTGGGGCTGCTGGGGCAGAACGGCGCGGGCAAGACCACGCTGATCAATATTCTGACGGGCTATCTGGCCCCCACCGAGGGCCGGGCGCTGCTGGCCGGGCATGACGCGCTGCTGGAGCCGGAGGAGGCCCGGAAGCATCTGGGATATCTGCCCGAAGTCCCGCCCCTGTACGACGAAATGACCGTGCGGGAATACCTGCGCTTCGCCGCCCGGCTCAAAGGGGTGGAAGGCCGAGCCGTGCCCGCGCATGTGGACGAGATCATGGAGCTGTGCGGCCTGACCCAGATGCAGCGGCGGCTTTTGTCCCACCTGAGCAAGGGCTACCGCCAGCGGGCGGGGCTTGCGCAGGCCCTGTGCGGCGACCCGGAGATACTGGTGCTGGACGAGCCCACCGTGGGGCTGGATCCCAAGCAGATCACCGAAATTCGTTCGCTCATCCGCCGTCTGGGCCGGGAAAAGACCATTCTGTTTTCTTCCCATATTCTCAGCGAGGTGCAGCAGCTCTGCGACCACGTGGTCATTCTGCATCAGGGGCAGGTAAAGACTGCCATGGCACTGGACGACGCGGACAGCACGGACGCGGTTTCCCTACTGGCGACGGTAGGCGCGGCGGAAAAATCCATCGTGCCCCGTCTGCGGGAGTTGGACGGCCTGCGGCGACTGACCGTCCAGCCGGACAGCCATCCCGACCGCACTACCCTGACCCTGGTCTTTGCCGCCGGGGACAGTGAGCCGGAGCGGCGGCTGTTTACGCTTTTGAGCCGTTTGGGGGTACCGCTGCTGCATTTGAGCCGCCAGAGTGGCGATCTGGAGCAGGTATTCCTGCAGGCCATCGCGGACGAGTGAAAGGAGAAGGCCGGACGTGAAAACCATCTTCAAACGGGAATTTCTCGGCTATTACCGCACGCCGGTGGGCTATGTGTTCATGGGCGTGTTTCTGGCACTGGCCGGGCTGATCTTTTATCTTTCCAACCTGAAAAACCTGTCGGGCGACCTTCTGTCCTTCCTGTCCCAGCTGACGCTTTTGAACATGCTGCTGTGTCCGCTTTTGACCATGCGCCTGATCTGCGAGGAGCGGCAGAAGCGCACCGACCAGCTGCTGCTGACCGCCCCGGTATCGCTGGCCTCGGCGGTGCTGGGCAAGTACTTCGCGGCGGCGGCGGTGCTGCTTTTGACCATTCTGTGCAGCAATCTGTACACCCTGATCATCGCCTTTTACGGCACGGTCTACGCCGGGGAATGGTTCGTGGGCTATCTGGGCTTCACGCTGCAAAGTCTGAGCTTTCTGGCGCTGGACCTGCTGGTGAGTTGCTTTGCCAAAAACCAGATCACCGGCGCGGTGGCGGGCTTCGGGGCGAATTTCTTCCTGTGGATGACCGACCTGCTGGCCGGCAGCGTGAGCGCCTCTTGGCTTCGGGACGCGCTGAATTTCGTCAGTCTGTACGACCGTTACGAGCCCTTTTTGCTGGGGCAGCTCAGCTATGCCAGCGTGCTGTTTTTCGTGAGCTTTATCATTGTATGTCTGGCGGGGGCGGTTCGGGTGCTGGACGCCCGCCGTTTCGGGGAAGGAGGCGCGGCCTGACATGAAAACGTCCAAAAAGTCCTGCCGTCTGCTGGCCCGGCTTCGTCAGCCCAAATGGCGGCACGGCCGCCGCAGCTTCCTTCTGATGGCGGCGTTTCTGGCCGTATTCGTACTGGTCAACGCGGCGGTCACCGGGCTGGAAAACCTGTACGGCTGGCGGAAGGATCTGAGCTACAACCGCTACGCCACCACCGGCGAGGAAACGAAAAAAGCGCTGGAGCGGGTGCGGGACGATGTGGAGCTGTATCTGCTCTACCAGAACGGGGACGAGGACGAGCAGGTTCTGCAGGTTCTGAACCGCTACAAGGTGCTTTCCGATCACATCAGCGTCATCCCCACGGACATTGCCCGGAACCCGGCCATTCTGTCCCGGTTCACCGGCGACGAGACCACCTCCGTTGCGGCGGATTCCGTCATCGTCTCCTGCCCGGCCACCGGGCGCTACAAGGTGCTGGACTATCAGAATTTCTTCACTACCGGCTACAACATCGAGGCCGGAGAGTTCCAGATCGAGGGTCTCAGCTACGAAAAGACCCTGACGGAGGCCATCGTATACGTCACCCGGGAGGAAATTCCCACCGTGGGCTTTTTACAGGGTCACGGCGAGCTGACGCTGGAAAATCTGGAAAACTTCACCAATTTCCTTGCCAGCAACAACATCGACAGCCGCAGCGTGAACCTGCGCACGGGGGACGTACTGGACGGGATCGACTGTCTGTTCATCGTGGGTCTGCAAAAAGACCTGACCGAGGACGAATCCCAGTCACTGCTGGCCTACACTCAAAACGGCGGCAACGTCTTTGTAGTGCGGGACTACACCGACCCCATCGAGGGCGTGCCCAACTATCTGGCCTTTCTGCGCAGCTACGGCATCGTGCCTCTGGCGGGCGTGGCCGTGGCCGGGGAGGAGGACACCGACACCTACTACGGTGAACCGCTCTACATCATTCCGAAGGTCTGCGAGCTGGACATGACCGCCACTTTGCTCAGCAGCGGCTACGACGTGCTCCTGATGCCTGCCGCCAGCGCCTTTGAGGATCCTGCCGAGCCGGACAGCAGCCTGACCGTCGCCACGGTGCTGAAGACCGGCCCCCACGGCTACCTGCGCAGTCTGACGGACGGCAGGAACACGCTGGACAAGCAGAAGGGCGACCGGGAAGGTGAGCTTTCTCTGGCCCTATACGCCCATCGGATGCACTCCAACGGCAACGTCAGCCGGATGTTTGCCCTTGGCAACAGCACCATGCTGGTGGACGACTACATTTATCAGAGCACCTTCAACGAACAATTTCTGACCGACGTTCTCAAGGAGCTGGTTCCCAGCGGCGAGATTTCTCTGGACATCATGGCCTCCAGCGCCTTCCGGCCCTCTCTGACGGTCGGCAGCCAGACCATGGGTGTCGCCCTTCTCGTTGCCCTTCCCCTTCTGATTCTCCTGGCCGCCGCCTTCTTCCTCCTCCCCCGCAGGCAGGGCTAGGGGCTGAGCCCCATTCGGACTGCGCGCCATAGGCGCGCAGGGCGCCCGAGGGAAAGCTAGTTGGCCGGGGTTTTACCGCCGCTCGGCGACGGGCCTCGCGGCTCGCCTGTCTGGTGTAGTTTCCTGTTTGTTGGCGTATGCAGACCGCCGTC
>ENA-UOJJ01004735-UOJJ01004735.1-human-gut-metagenome-genome-assembly--contig:-CS66-NODE-4735-length-12308-cov-12.040888_pt1 | contig 12308 bp, 10 predicted proteins | sample MGYA00242343_ERZ723890 | MGnify/ENA metagenome assembly ERZ723890 | reverse complement strand
AGCGTTTATCTCAGTCGGAGACCCAACTCCCACTGAGACAAATTTGCTATTACTCGCCACCTAAAGAGGTGGGAGTCTTCTCGACTGAAATAAAAAATTTGGCACACCTAACTCATCACTAAGTAGCGAGAATGCGGTGTGCCGTTTTTCAATATTACAGTTTTTCTCTATAAGCTTTCAAATAATCCGTTTCACAACACCCATCAGGATGCTTCCAAGCATATTGTGGTCATACAGCCAGGTCAGCCAGATATTGCTTTCTATCTGGTTCAGGAAAAGTTCACCAATCGCCGTTGCCGAGAACAGTGTAATAAGCAGTGCTGCAATCCAGACGAAAAAGATCCCTTCCGCCCCCCCCAGCGCGGCACCTGCCAGACGGTTCAGCCCCGATATGATCGGCAGCCGGGAGACCACATTGAGCGATACGGACAGAACACGCAGTCCGCCGAACACGGCTGCAAACAACAGAAAAAAACTTATAATATTGATCAGGCTGTTTGCCAGATAACGGCTGACGTAGTGGGTAAAGCTGCTTACACCCAGTGCCTCGTAAACTTCGCTGTTATTATTCTCCAGAAGCGCATCCTTTAACTGTTCCGGAAGATCCATTTCTTCAATAATACTGCGCTGTACGGATGGCGGCGCCGCGTCAGCTGCCTCATTTTCCGCCTCATCGTCCTTTTGGATAAATTTCGTCACGCTGTCCTCCACCGCCTGATAGACCACCTCATTGCTGCGAAGCAGATTCGCGACAGACGGCGCACCAAAATGAACCACCCCCAGCGACAGCACCAGGGAAACGGCCGAGACTGCCAGGCGGACGAATCCGCGGTAATGCCCGTACAGTACCATGGAAACCAGATAGACTGCCACCACCACGAACAGCCAGTTTTCTTTTATATAAGCACCCATCGTCTGATCGCCTCCGCTACGCCGTCTTCCCAGTTCGAAGCGGCAATCCGGTCTGCGCGTTCCTTTAAAAATGGGGCGCCATTTTCCATCGCCACGCCGATTCCTGCTGCCTCCAGCATGGGCCAGTCGTTTTCGCCGTCTCCAAATGCCATCGTCTCCTCCGCTTCAATTCCCAGATACTGACAGAGATTCCGCAGCCCGCTCCCCTTTGTGATGCCCGCCGCGTTGAGTTCCAGATTCCACGGAAGTGAGGAGGTCACCAGAACCTCCGGCATCGCTTCCAGCTGTGCCCGGACTGCCTGCTTGCTCTCCCGGTCCTTAAAATTTAAATTCATCTTCTGCACCGGGCATTTTTTCTCCCGCAGATACTCCACCATGTCAGTAACTGCCCGGCGCGTCGCCCGGATATAGGCGCATTCACGTTCCGGTATCCCGTATTCTTCCAGCTGTGCCAGCAATCGCGTCTCGCTGACGCCGCCCTCCGATACATACATATCGTAAATAACCGGATGCCGGCGCAGCACCTCAATCACCCGGATCGTCTCTTCCCAGCTCAGGCAGCTTTCCGACACCCAGGTATTTTTCCCGAAATCCCGGACGACCGCCCCATTTGTAAATATGCCATAGTGGACGCCCGGCAGGCTCAAAACCTCCTCTGGCACTGCCGGGAGCGCGCGCCCGGTCGCCGGAACAATCTCAATCCCCCGCTGCGCGCACAGTTCCATCACCTGTCTTGTTTTTTCCGACACGTGCATTTTTTCATTTAACAGTGTCCCATCTAAATCGAGGGCTATTAACCGTGTTCCCATCTTTCTCTCCCGTATCTCTTTTTACTGTCCACTACCAGAAAACGCTGCCGGGAAGCATTCCCCCGCAGCGCTCTCTTTTACTAATTAGTTTTAATTTTAAAATTTCTCAAATTGTTTTAATTAATCAAAGAAATGCTTCTCTTTCAGAATCAGAAGTCCATCCTTATCATATTTCGATGAGAACAGTCCGCTAAAGGATTTCTTCTCCGCCTTATCTGCAGCTTCCTCGATCAAATCTTCGGCACTTGTCTTGGTAAGCGGTTCTCCGTCCTCCTCCATCATCTCAGCGCGCTCGTACAGAGCCAGCATGCTCTTTCCCGAAATACTGCAGTCGATCTCCGATGCATATTTGCAGGCATACTGAACAAACTCCTCAACATCCATATCGCCGGACTTTTTGGACGGTTTCTCTTCCGGCTCATCCTCTGGATAATTGGAATACTCGTCGTCCTCGCGTTCGTCTTTATAGCTGTCTTTGTAATCGTCCTTATAATCATCACGATAGCCGTCACGCGCATAATCATCCTCCGGCTCATACTCGTCCTTCTCGTAGTGATCTTCTTCGTCTTCATACTCCGGCTCGTCATCGCGTCTTGCCTCTTCCTGACGGCGCAGTTCTTCTCTCTGCCGCTCTGCCAGACGGCGATCTTCCTCCGCTTTACGCGCTTCTTCTGCCTCTTTGGCTGCCAGTGCCTGTGCTTCTGCCTTGGCACGCTCTTCTTCCTCACGGCGGGCTGCTGCTTCCTGCTGTCTGCGTTTTTCCTCCGCCTCTTTTTCTGCCTGACGGCGGATCTCCGCTTCACGCTCTGCCTGGCGTTTTCTGGCTGCTTCTGCTTCCTGCTGCGCCTGCTGGCGTTTCAGCTCTTCCTCGCGCGCCTGTGCCAGCTTCGCTGCATCGTCTTTCTGGTTTTCACAGCCGATATACTGGAAACGCACTGCTAATGCCGGATATGCGCGGTGCATCTGCTCTAAACGTGCCTGCGTATCAATCAGAACAACGACCATGCCGGTTTCATCCTGTGTCATCAGTTCTTCCAGCTCTTCCACCGTCAAATCGTCCAGATCGGCTGCATGCTCGACCACCAGATCCTTGCCTGCCAGGCGCTCCGCCACCGATGCGATGCCGCGATGGGAAAGGTTTGCGCCGCTGATCTTGGCAACTGGATGCTTGGTCCCCAGCTCGCGGTGAATCTTTTTCAGGGAATCAAGTGCCATCGCAAGACCGGCTGCCGGATCTTCCGCCTCGATCATCAGATGATTCGATTCCTTGATCTCCTCTTCTTCCTCTTCCGGTTCGAAATCCCAGTCTTCCACTATGGTTTCCTCTTCCTCTTCAAATTCATGAATCGGAGCTTCCTCGCTCTTTTCCTCTGCCTCTGCCGGTTCCAGGTCGCGGAGATTCCTGAAAACACGTGTCTCCCCTTCGGATGCGCCCTCTTCCTCATCGTAAGGCTTGATCTTGGACACTTCTTTTGCCAGCGCTTCTTCCGCCTGTGCTTCATGAAGGCTTGCTACTACATCCTCGTCCAGCGCAGCCTTTTCTACTTTCTCGTCCGCCGGTTTTGTCTCAGCTTTCGGTTTTCCAGCCTTCTCTTCTGGCTCTGCCTGCTCTGGCTGTCCCTCCGGCTCATTCTCCGGTTCGTCGTCCAGCTCTGCCTCCGGCTCATCCGTATCCAGATACTCTCCTTCCGGCTCTGGCTTGCGGTATGTACCGTTCTTGTACTCTTCTTCCACCGCACGCAGCTTCTCTTCGTACTTCTCGCGGTTTTCCACCAGATCCATCTGATATTTCGTCAGCGGCGCATACTGAAGTTTCAGTTCCATTGCCTTGTCCACATATTTGCCAAGACCGAACATCAGCATGATCTTGTCGCAGATCCGCACACAGTCGTCCGCCTGGTTCGCCTGATGATAAAGCTCTGCCAGGTGGTACAGCCATTTCTCATCCAGCTCTTCCTGACAATATCTCTCCAGAGAATTGATCTGCTGCTCTAACGGCGCATCCTTCGCCTCCAGAATCAGGAAACGAAGCAGGTACTGGCGCGGGTCATCGCCGGACAGCTCACAGAACTCCCGGTAATATGCCTCTGCCTCCTGAATATTATTTTCACGCAGTGCAAGGTCGGTCAGCTTATATAAAAGCCCCTTTCCAAGCGGCGCTCTCTCATATGCCAGCAATAAAATATCCTTGGCATCCTGATACTCTGCATTTTTCTCATAAATCTGGGAAATCATCGTAAGCAGGCTGGTGCTGCGTACACGACGCCAGTCGATGGTATCGGCGATCTTCATCGCCGTCTCGAAATCTCCCTTGTTGACCAGTTTCTTAATCTGCTCTACCTTGATGTTAAACTCGTATTTATCCATCTTATGCATCTCCTAACTTCCTGCCGCGGCAGAAGTTTTATTGTTACTGTTCACGCATACGTGCCCAGTAACGTTTTATTTGCTCACCGGCTACAGCTCTGTACGCCCATCCAGCGCGCGCAGAAGCGTTACCTCATCAATATATTCCAAGTCGCCCCCGACCGGAACGCCGCTGGCGATTCGCGTCACCCGGATCCCTGTCGGCTTAATCAGCTTGCTCAAATACATCGCGGTCGTCTCGCCCTCCAGGCTTGAGTTGGTTGCGATAATGACCTCACGAACCTCCTCTTTCTGCAGGCGAGTCATCAGCTCCTTGAGCCGGATGTCGCCCGGCCCGATCCCCAGCATCGGGGAGATCGCCCCATGCAGCACATGATAGACCCCGTTGTATTTTCCTGTCTTTTCATATGCCGCCAGATCACGCGTATTTTCCACCACCATGATCGTCTCATGATCTCGCCGGTCGCTGCTACAGATCGGGCATAGTTCCTTATCAGTCAATGTGCAGCACTCCTTGCAGTAACGCACATTCTGCTTGGCTTCCAGAATCGCGCCGGACAAGTGCCTGACCTGTTCTTCCGGCATATTGATGATATGAAATGCAAGACGCTGCGCCGATTTACTTCCGATTCCGGGAAGTTTTGACAATTCTTCGATTAGCTTGCTAATCTGGCTGCTGTAATAATCCATCGCTTAAAACGGAAATCCGCCTCCCAGACCGCCAAGGCCACCGGTCAACTGGGACATCATCTGGCTGCTGTCCTCTTCCGCCTGACGAAATGCCTCGTTGGTCGCCGCCACGATCAGATCCTCTAACATCTCGATATCATCCGGATCCACTACTTCCTCAGACAGTTTCACGGAAAGAACCTCTTTTTTACCAGATACGGTCACGGTTACAGCGCCGCCGCCCGCGGATGCGCTGTACTGCTTCTCCTCCAGCTCTTTCTGCTTCTCTTCCATCTGGCGCTGCATTCTCTGCGCCTGCTTCATTAAATTGTTCATATTGCCCGGCATACCGCCTGGGAAACCGCCACGTTTTGCCATGGTGTCATTCCTCTCTTTCACTTCTTTTTATTTATATTCAGACTGGCTGCCGATTGCAGCCGGTTCTATATATCATATAAACCCACTAATATCATTTATCTGCATTTAATCACAGCTTCTTGCACTACAAAACAAGGCTCATCTTTGGCAAGCTCCACTACACGGAATCGTCCTCTTCGACAATCACATCGGTATGGATTGCGTTCTTTAAATCCTCATCACTGACATAAACCGTTCTTTGCGGCACAGCAGATGATTCTAAACGGACTTTAAATTGCAGAGTCTTTTTGTATTTTTCTTGCACTACTTCCTGCAAATTCTTAAGCTCAGGCTCCCGATTGATAATTCCAAACGTATTTTCATCTGTACACACAATGCAAAGGCAGCCTTCGCCCGCCGGTTCTACACTTGTCTTGGGAAGACTGAGCCTAATCGAACCCACAAGCTGGCTCAGGGACGCAATCCGTCCCCATTCTTTCCGCATCAGCATCAGATCTTCGTACTGTGCCGGCGGAAGGGATACCGTCTTCGGCTCAGGCGGCGTTTCCACCACAGCCGTTTTGGAGGATGCCGCCTGCCCCGCTGCCGGTGCAAGGGACGCCAGTTTCTGTAGATTGTCCGGCATTTCCTGCATTTTCTGCTCTAATAGCGTAATCCGCTGTAAAATGGAATCAAGATTCTGTTCCATCGACGGCGTCGTCAGCTTGATAAAGGCAATCTCCACCAGAATCCGCTTCTGCGACGCGTAGCGAAGCTGCCCGGAAAGTTCCGAGAAAATACGGATGTAACGCATCAGCGTTTCCGTATCAACGCCTGCCGCCTCTTCCTTTAAAACTGCCAGATTTTCCTCCGACATATCGAGCATATCGCCCGGTTCGTCGGTCATCTTGGCAATCAGGAGATTTCGCATATACCAGACGAAATCGTTGACGAGCTGCGAAAGATCGCGCCCCTGGATGATCATTTCCTCAATCTCACGGATGCACGCCTTCGTATCACTTGCAAGCACCGCCTGAAACAGCTTGCTGAACACGCGGTTATCGACCGCGCCCAACACCTCGAGCACATTGTCATACGTCAGCTTTTCCCCGAAATGGAACGCCACGCACTGATCGAGAAGACTTAACGCATCTCGCATCGAGCCATCCGCCGCACGTGCCACATACCTAAGTGCCCGATCGTCTACATCGATCTGCTCCGCCTGCGTCAGCTCCGCCAGCCGTCCCGCAATGGTATCGATCGAGATCCGCTTGAAATCATATCTCTGGCACCGGGACAGGATCGTGATCGGGATCTTGTGGACCTCCGTCGTCGCCAAGATAAATATAACGTAGGACGGCGGTTCTTCCAGCGTCTTTAAGAGCGCATTGAACGCGCCGATCGAAAGCATATGAACCTCGTCAATGATGTAGACGCGGTAGCGCCCATCCGTCGGCGGGTACTGCACCTGCTCCCGGATATCACGGATATTTTCCACACCATTGTTGGATGCCGCATCGATCTCCACCACATTGAGGGAAGCTCCTTCCGCAATCTGGCGGCACATACTGCACTCGCCGCAGGGGCTGCCGTCCACCGGATGTTCACAGTTGACTGCCCGTGCAAAGATCTTGGCAATACTCGTCTTACCGGTTCCGCGCGTCCCGCAGAAGAGGTACGCGTGCCCGATCCGCCCGGAGTTGATCTGATTTTTCAGGGTCTTTACGATATGGTCCTGACCCCGGACCTCTTCAAAGGACGTCGGACGCCATTTTCTGTACAGTGCTGTATATGACATAAACTACTACTTCCTTACTATTCGTCGCCGAAGCTGATGCCTACATCCTTAGCTTCCCGGATAATATCGCTCTTCGGATCGACCATCTTTAATTTACCGGCAATGTCCGCGAGCGGAATTTTTTCAATCTTATTGTTGTTTAAAGCAACCATATAGCCGTATTCTTTGCGGCGGATCATCTCTGCTGCCTCCGCGCCAAGGCGCGTCGCAATCACGCGGTCATACGGGCATGGCTCGCCTCCGCGCTGCATATGCCCCGGAACCGTCACACGGATCTCCTGCCCCGTCCGCTCGGAAATCTGGGCGCCCAGCTCGTAAGCGACCGACGGATAAACCGGTCCATTTTTCTTCTTTTCTTTTAATTCTTTCTTGGTCAGGGCTGCATTTTCCTTGGAAATCGCGCCCTCTGCGACCGCCAGAATCGTGAAATTCTTGCCATTTTTAGTACGGCTGCGGATCGCATTTACCACCACATCAATATCATACGGGATCTCCGGCAGGAGAATGATGTCAGCTCCGCCCGCGATGCCTGCATAGAGCGCCAGCCATCCCACCTTGTGGCCCATGATCTCCACGATGAAGACTCTGCCATGAGACGCCGCCGTCGTATGAATACAGTCGATGGCATTGGTCGCTACATCAACCGCACTATGGAATCCAAACGTAAGATCGCTGCCCCAGAGATCGTTGTCTATGGTCTTCGGAAGAGAAACGATATTGAGTCCTTCCTCCCGCAGCAGATTTGCTGTCTTCTGGCTGCCATTGCCGCCTAAAATGACGAGGCATTCCAGTTTCAGCTTGTAATAGGTGTGTTTCATCGCTTCCACTTTATCCAGACCGTTCTCGTCCGGCGTCCGCATCAGCTTGAAAGGCTGTCTGGAAGTTCCCAGAATCGTACCTCCGCGTGTCAGAATCCCGGAAAAATCCGACTGTTTCATAATCCGGTAGTCTGCATACATAAGACCTTTATAGCCGTCTTCAAATCCAACTATCTCTATGTCATCGAACATCTTGTACAGCGATTTTGCCACGCCTCGCATCGTCGCATTTAAGCTCTGGCAGTCGCCGCCGCTGGTTAACATACCGATTCTTCTCATGAGCGCTTTCCCTTTCTTCATAACCGTCCAGTACCTTCACAGTTATCCTTATTCTAAGTTTCCAACAACCCCCATATCAGGATAAACTACACCCATTTTGTAATTATAATACAATCATATCCCGCGGGCAAGAAAAAATTCCTTACAAATATCATAGACATAAAAATACCGGAATACGCGCTTTTAATCTGCTCCGGCACGGTATTCCTACCCCTTGGCAAATCAAATTCCACATATCCCGGCTATATTCACACACCTGCAAAAATGCTTGTTTCTGTATCTATTATTTTCTATTTTTTATTTCATAGGAAGCAATTTCCTATGAAATAAAAAAATCCGCACGCCCGGCTTCGAACGTATGCCATGGACGTTACCCTGACAGTTAACTCGGTCCAGGCTGCCTTGCGGCACACAGAAGCTTCTGCTTAGTGCTGCTGCATTCCTGCCCTGACACGGTTCACAGATTTCTGTTGCGCAAGACCCAGACTTCAACGCCACTTTTCAGGGGCAGCCCCACAGTAAAAACGCCCTCGGTCGGACAACACCCCTGCTATAGCGGATTGCAGGTACAGGGCACCGCTAACTCCCCGGCTGTGCGGAAACTTTATGACTTGATCTTATATGACGGAATGACTTGCAGACCGTCAGCCTGTTTAGTATACATGGCAGCCGCCGTTTTGTCAAGCCGGAGCTTGACTAACAAGCATTGTATAAAAATACACAAGAATACATTTTATTGTTTTTTTATCATTTTTTATCCCAGAATCTTGCAACAGAAGAAAGAAATCATTATAATAGGTATAAATCTAGCGACTACAAAAAGTCAAACAGTTACTAAATCATAAAATTCTGTAAGATTGGAGCAACGATTATGGAAAAGAAAAATATCGACTGGAGCAACATCGGTTTCGGCTATATGCCAACGGATTACCGCTATGTTTCCATGTACCAGAATGGTTCCTGGGACGAAGGCGTCCTTACCTCCGACCCGAATATTACCTTGAATGAATGTGCCTGTGTTCTGCAGTATGCACAGACTTGCTTCGAGGGTCTGAAAGCGTATACGACCGAGGACGGCCATATCGTTACGTTCCGTCCTGACTTAAACGGCGAGCGTATGGAGAATTCCGCAAAAGGTCTTGAAATGCCGCCATTCCCGAAGGAGCGCTTCGTAGACGCCATCACAAAAGTAGTAGAAGCCAACGCAGCATTCGTACCGCCGTATGGTTCCGGTGCAACCCTGTACATCCGCCCGTATATGTTCGGTTATGATTCCATCATCGGCGTTAAACCGGCAAACATCTATCAGTTCCGCGTATTCTGTACACCGGTTGGCCCGTACTTCAAGGGCGGCGCTAAACCGATCACCATCCGCGTCAGCGATTTCGACCGTGCAGCACCTCACGGAACCGGTCACATCAAAGCCGGATTAAACTATGCGATGAGCCTGCATGCGATCGTCGATGCTCATAAGAACGGTTTCGATGAGAACATCTACCTGGATCCGCAGACACGTACCAAGATCGAGGAGACCGGCGGCGCAAACGTTATCTTTATCACCAAAGACGGCAAGCTGGTAACTCCGAAGTCCAACAGCATCCTTCCGTCTATCACACGCCGTTCTATCCTGCAGGTTGCAAGAGATTACCTTGGCATGGAGACCGAAGAGCGTGAAGTATACTTAGACGAAGTAAAAGATTTCGCAGAGTGCGGCCTGTGCGGTACCGCAGCTGTTATCTCCCCGGTTGGCAAGATCGTTGACCACGGCAAGGAAATCTGCTTCCCGGCAGGTATGGAGAAGATGGGTCCGGTTACCCAGAAACTCTACGAGACACTGACCGGCATCCAGATGGGTCACATCAAAGCTCCGGAGGGCTGGATCCACGTAATCAAATAAGGACTGTATTTTTCGGTTTGAATGGGAAATATGGAATGCAAAAAAGCTGGTGGAAATTATTCACCAGCTTTTTCTTCTTTCTTCTTTTTTCTCTTTTCACGCAATTCTTTGAAAAATTCTTTCAACATCATCGAACATTCCTCGCCCAAAAGTCCTTCTTCTGTCTCCACCTGATGATTGAATCCTTTTTCATCCAGAAGATTCAGTACCGAACCGGCGCAGCCGGCTTTCGGGTTCATGGAACCGATGTAAACTTTTGGAATCCGCGCCTGCACGATCGCCCCTGCGCACATCGGGCACGGTTCCAGCGTCACGTACAGCTCGCATTCTTCCAGGCGCCAGTCGCCCATGCGCTTGCACGCTTTTTTGATTGCCGCGATCTCCGCATGTGCCAGCGCGCTATGATCGACCATCCGACGGTTGTAACCCCTGCCGATGATTTTGTCCTCATACACGATCACGCAGCCGATCGGCACTTCTCCGAGCGCCCAGGCTTTCTTCGCCTCGCGGATCGCCGCTTTCATATATTTCTCTTCCCGTGTCAATTTTGCTGCCACTGTTTTTTCCTCCGTTCAAATTCATCCGCTTCCAACAACAGACATCCTTATCCCAGTTTCCCGACAAGTTTGATCCGCTACCAACCAAACACCTGAAAGCATTTGACCCGTGTCCATCCTACCCAGAAAAGCTATCCTTTGTCAAGAGTTCTCTAAAAGGATCGACCGGCTTTTATGTAAAATTCAAATCCGTATACCAATACCCGAACCGGCTGTCGCGCGGCGGCTGGCGGGTGGAACGGACAAAGCGGTCAAAGCCGAACATCGCCGCCATATATTTTTCATTGTTTCCATAATGTCCCGGCACGCCCAGAATGTAGCGCCCCCGTTCGCCAGATTTCCCCAGCCTCGCCAGAATCAGATATCGGTAGTTGTAGTAACCGTGCAGAAGAAAGCTGTTATTTCCATACACCCAGTTTTCCCGCGGCAGAAGCCCGATATCCTGCGGTTTGATTACCAGAATCTCGCAGCCGTCGGCGCATTCGAAGGCGGTTACTTTGGGATAGGCAGCACGCAGACGATTCCAGAGGGACTCAGCGGGATCTTCTTTAGGAAATTCCTTGGATGAATCTGGTTGTGGTTGTTTTTGATTTTGAGAGCCTGACTGAAATGCCTCTTGATGGTCTGGTGGAGAATCTGGAAGCGCCTCTTTCCGGACTTCCCGGGTGGATTCTTGAGAATCTTTCCGCCGTGCTTCTGTCTGTGCTTCCTGATAGGATTCCTGAAAACTTTCCTTCGGTGTCTCCGTTTGCACTTCTTGAGTGGATTCCTGAAAACTTTCTTGCGGTGTTTCCGTTTGCGCTTCCTGAACAACTTCTGCCTCTTGATGATCGGATGTTTCTGAGATATCTGGAACCGCTTCCATGGTTTCCGTGTCCTCGAAAATCTCCAGGTTTGAATCCTCCAGCTTTTCTGGCTGGGGCTGGCTGATTCCGAAGTCCGTTTCGTTTATATTCACAGCTTCATTCTTCTCTGTCTCCGTGGATGTGTCCTGACTCTCCATTTCTCCCGACCGGGTAAGTTCTGACGCCTCATCCAATTTTTCTTTCCCTACAGACGCGCTGTTCACTTCCCCAGATACATTCTCTGCCAGTTTCCGCGTTGCCTCTTCCTTCTCTGCTTCCTGCTCCCGCACTTTCTCAGCAGTCACATCCGCCAGCTCAACCTCTGCCGCATGCGCGACGGCATCTTCCCAGATCGTCGTATAGGCACGCCATGCACTGTCCGTCTCATGAAGAGTCAGACCACAGCACTCTTCCATATTGCAGCCGCTTCCTTCAATATTTTCACAATTGACGACGGCACGGAACTCCCCATTTCCGCCACGGACAAACAGGGTGCCGATGCGGATCTCCTCCTGCCCTGCCAGAAGGTATACGCCGATCGGGCTGCCGCCCGCAAAGACACGGCGGACGCTGACCTGAATCCGGCAGGAAGTTCCCCGCGTCTCCAATTTCGCAAATCCCGTATTTTTCCCTTTGATTCCGCCCTCGTATGCATAGATATATGATATTAACCGATGATATGCAGACATGTTTTCACTCCTTTGCTTTGTATTATATGCAAAAGAAGCGCCGGTTTATGACAGGATTTCTATATCCTGATATAAACCAACGCTGCAAATACGTCCATATAACGCAAAATCGGGAACAGTTAAAAACTGTTCCCGATACTGCCGGCGACCGGAATCGAACCGGTACGAAGTTTAACCCTCGCAGGATTTTAAGTCCTGTGCGTCTGCCAGTTCCGCCACGCCGGCATCATGATTACTCATGACTGGCACAAAGCCAAATGGATGGAGGTGGATTCGAACCACCGAAGCGAGACGCAACAGATTTACAGTCT